>Ga0116143_10005021_pt1 | contig 12222 bp, 10 predicted proteins | sample AD_UKC034_MetaG_FD_89745 | JGI IMG/M metagenome (GOLD analysis project Ga0116143, IMG submission 89745) | Active sludge microbial communities of municipal wastewater-treating anaerobic digesters from USA - AD_UKC034_MetaG | ecosystem: Engineered > Bioreactor > Anaerobic > Digestate | place: USA...
CCTGGCTGACTACCCGGTCGACAACCCCTACGCCGCCAGGGTGCAGAAGGCGGTGGAGGGGCTGGAGGCCAGGCTGGACAAGGAAGCCGAGGCGAAGCGGAAGGCGGAGGAGAAGGCCGCGGCGCTGGAGGCGCAGCGTCAGCGCGCCGCGAAGCTCAAGGAGGCCTACGACGAGGCGAAGGCCCTGACCGGCCCGGTCACCGAGCAGCTCGAGGCCTGGAGGGAGTTCCTGTCCGCCTACCCTGACCAGAACCCCTACCTGAGCACCGCGAGGCGGAAGGTGGCCGAGCTCGAGGCGCAGGCGAGGAAGGGTCCTCCAGGCATGGCCCGCATCCCCGCCGGCGAGTTCATGATGGGCTGCAGCCCGGGGGACCCGGATTGCTTCTCCGAGCAGCGGCACCGGGTGTGGCTGGACGAGTTCTGGATCGACAAGACCGAGGTGACCGTCGGGGCCTACGCGAAGTGCGTCGCGGCGGGCCGGTGCAAGCCCGCGCACTTCGACGAGACCTGCGCTGCGAAGGACGAGAGCTTGATCGACGCGGCCCTGATGGCCTCCCCCGCCGGTGCAGAGTACGCGGTGGCGTGCGTGGACTGGGACCAGGCCAGGGTCTACTGCGAGTGGGCGGGGAAGCGCCTGCCGACGGAGGCGGAGTGGGAGAAGGCCGCGCGCGGGGGGGTGGACAAGGCGAGGTACGGCAAGCTCGCGGACATCGCCTGGTACCGGGACAACTTCGACGATGCCTTCCACCCCGTGGGGCGAAAGAAGCCGAACGCCTACGGGGTGTACGACATGCTCGGCAACCTCTGGGAGTGGTGCGCGGACTGGGCCGAGACGCTGGAGGAGTCGGCGGCGAAGGCGAAGGTCGAGGCGGTCGGCACGGTCCGCAACCCGACCGGGCCTGCGAGCGGCGAGGAGCGGGTGGTGCGCGGGGGAGCGTGGCGCAGCGTGGCGGATGAGGTCCGCTCGTCGGCCGGGGGCATGACGAAACCAGCGGTCTATTCCGAGGGCCATGGCTTCCGCTGTGCCCGCTCCGCGGCTCCCGCCCCCTGAAGCCGGTCGCCCAGGCTCTTCATGGAGGCTCCTCCCCGGGCCGCCGGGAACTCGCGCCCCCAGAACGACCTCTTCTCGCGGGCCTTCTCCCTCACCCCCGATCCCAGGTGCCGATCCCAGGTGCCCGATCCCAGGTGCCAGCCACTTGCAACGTCTCTTGCGAACAGTGTTTTTCGGATGCGAGAGATCGGCTGGCACTTTGTCAGGGGGGCCCGGCGTCCTGGCCCGCGTCCGACCCGGCGTCCTCGCCCGCGTCCGGCCCGGCGTCCTCGCCTGCGTCCGGCCCGGCATCGGTGGTGCCCCCCGGCTTGTCCGAGCAGGCGGAGACCAGGGAGGCGATCAGGCAGAGGCCAACGGCGGCGATCAGCCAACGAATGGCCATGGAAGCTCCTTCCGAGGATTTTCAGCATCTCATGCAGCCGCCAGCCCACCCGCCGGCTGGCGTGGCGTCCAGGTGCCAGCTACATCCAGGCCCTGCCCGACCCGGCCCTGGCCGGGGGCGGCCGGGTGGACGTCCGTCCCTCTCGGTTCGCCCGGGCACGGCGCCGCGCGCCGCGCGCCAGGGCCAGGAGGCCCAGCAGCCAGAGCCCGCTGGAGGCCGCGCCAGCCCCGCACCCGCAGCTCCCTTCGAGCGGCCCGTCCGGGTCGGAGCCCGGCTCCCCCCCATCGCCGTCCGCGGGTAGGCCGCCGTCGCTGTCCGGACTCCCGTCGGGCACCTCCCCTCCGTCGTCCACGGCGACCGGCTCGACGAAGTGGAACCAGTCGAAGTTGGCCACCCCGTAGCCGCCCTCGAAGAGCACGAACAGGTCGTGGACGCCGGTGATCAGCGCCGGGACGACCACCTGATCCTCGAACACCTCCCAGCCGCCGGTGTCCCGGGGCACGAAGTCGGCCACCAGGAGGCCGTCCGGTGCGTCCAGCCGGAGCTCGGCGTGCAGCTCGCCTGCCTCCCCGGGCCGCCCCGCGCGGACGACGAGCGACGCGTGGCCCGCGGCGAAGTCGACCCGGTCGAAGCGGATCCAGTCCCCGGTGTCGCAGCGCTCGATGTACGCGCCGGTCGGGGCCGTGACGCCGCTCATCCCGTCGTACTCCTCGGCCTCGAGGAAGACCCCGCGCGTGTCCCCGGAGAGGACGGTCACCTCGAGGCTGTCCTCGGCCGTCTGGCCGGAGTCGGCGGTGGCCACGGCCCGGATGCGGCGTGCGCCGGGGGGCGAGGCCGTCCAGCCGAGCTCGTACGGGCTGTCGGCGTCGGCGCCCAGCGAGCTGCCGTCGACCAGGAACTCCACCCGCACGATGGCGCCCTCGGCGACGGAGGCGCTGGCCGCGAGGGTCACCCGCGTGCCCTCCGGGATCCGCGCGCCGTCCTGGGGCTGGGTGAGGTGGACGGTCGGGCGCTGGGCGTCCTCGGAGCGGATCCACAGGGCGATGTCCTCCTGGTAGCTGGGCGAGGAGAGCGTGACGGTCCCGCCGCCGTGCTCGAAGCTCCGCGGGTCGAGGGATGCGCCGGTCCGGGTGTCGAGCCAGCTCGCGGTGTAGGTCCCGGCGGCCAGCTCGATCACCAGGTCGGCCTGCACGTCGCCCGCGACCTCCTGGTTGTCGAGGTAGACGGCGACCTGGGCCCCGGGCTCGACCAGGGCATAGGCCGCCACCCCGGGCGGCACGCCGCCCGCCACGACGCCGGGATCCGGGCTCATGCGGACGAAGTTGAGCCCGTGGAAGAACTCGCTCAGGATGCGGATCTGGCCCCGCAGGGTCGGACCGCCGCCGGCCGGGGTGCTCCCGGAGGGTCGGGTGGAGCCCGCCTCGTCCCCGACCAGGAAGGACAGGTCCAGCACGTTCTGCAGCCCGCCGCCGCTCATCAGGAAGTCCCAGGCATCCCGCCGGTAGTGCGTATCGCTCTGGTCGAAGCCCTCCTCGTCGTTGCCGATGACCCTGTTCAGCCCGAGGTTGTCGGCCACGGCCGCGACGGTGGCGTAGTGGAAGTTGAAGATCGAGACGTTGGGATCCGGGTCGCTGATGACCCGCGCGTGGTTGGCGATGTTCTGGGCGATCAGGTGGCGGTGGGCGAGGGGCACCTCGCGCGCCGCGATGACGCCAGCGATGTGGGCCTGCCAGGCGTCCACGGCGTCCGGGTCCGGGGCCATGTAGGGCTCGTTGGAGATCTCGAAGAAGACGTTGTCGTACCCGGCGAGCTCGTCGACGAGCTTTTCGACCATGGCCTCCTGGTAGGCCAGCACCCCGCCGTTCTGCAGCGTCTGGAAGTCGTCCCGGGAGATGGCGCCCACGCCGTTGACGTTGTTGTCGGGGTGGAACGGGCTGTAGAGCCAGAGCTCGTCCGTGTAGAAGGTGCAGAAGAGCGTCACCTCGACGAGGATGCCCCGCGCCCGGGCCAGGCCGACGTACCTCTTCAGGCGGGCGAAGTAGGCCTCGTCGAACACGTCCAGGTCGAACCGGTTGCCGCCGCCGATGTACCCCGGGGTGCCGCTGCGGGCCCAGGGGGTGATGGCCCGGCCCGCGGCCGGGCTGAGGGGTTGCTCGTCGGGGTAGTCGAACCAGCCGGCGTGCTCGAGGTAGCTGCCGGCGAACACCCGGGTGTAGTTCAGCCCGTCGGCCTGCAGGGTGTCGAGGTAGGTCTCCTGGTCGAAATCGAGGTTGACGACGGCGCCGTAGTGCTCGGCCGCGGTGATCAGCGCCAGGGGCCGGCCGAGGTAGGAGAAGTAGCGCGGGTTGTCGGGGTGGAGCTTGATCGGCTCGGGCTCGCCCCCGAACCCGTAGGTGCCCCAGCCGGAGAACGTCGAGCCCGCCGAGACCAGGACGATCGTCAGGCGGATGGTCATCGGCAGGTGGGCGGGCATGTTCTCCTCGCAGCCGCCCCAGGAGGCGATCGTGGCCAGGCAGCGGCTGCCGTCCGCGTTCTGGTGCCAGGTCGGGGAGCCCATGTCGACGAAATCGCCGCCGCGGGTCCAGTCGAAGGGCGCGGCCGTCGCCTGGCTGTCCCGCTTCTCCCACCAGTCGGCCGGGGACTCGACCGTGGTGGCGACCGAGCCGGGTCCGTCGAGGAAGTGGACGCTGCTGCAGGTCTCCGGGTAGTCGCCGCCCTTGCCGTCCTGCCAGATGCACGACTGCAGGCCGGTCGGCGCGTGGTGGGTCGCCCAGCTCGGCTGGTCGATGATCTCGTAGCGGGCGTGCCACTCGCCCCCGGCGAAGTCGTCGGGCGAGCGCCAGTCGGCGGGGTTGCTGGCGGGCACCCCGAACCAGTAGAAGCCGTTCTCCGAGTCCTCGTAGGTCATCACGCCGTCGTACAGCAGGCGCTCCGCCGCCGGGGCGGCCGGGGAGAGGAGAAAGGCGAGCAGCGAGGCGAGGCATGGACCTGCGGTTCTCATGGCCGGCACTCCTGGGGAAGAGGTGCCCACTTTCAACCCGCAGCCAGCGCGGCGAGACACAGCCCCAGGCACGCCCTCGCGCGGCTGGCGAACCCCGCGTTCCCCATGACCGCTACGCGCCCTCCGAGGCGATGGCCAGGGTGCTCTCGATCATCCCGGGATCCTCGTGCTCCAGGATCCGGGCGATGGGCTCGCGGATGCGCCGCTTCATCTCGGCGTAGGTCCGGGTCCGCTTCCGGGCGAGCCCGGCCGCGAACTGCACGCAGTGGGGCAGGAGCTCTTCCGCGGACAGCACCCCGTCCACGAAGCCGGCCTCCAAGGCCTGCGGGCCGGTCAGGCGCTCGCCGGTGAAGTAGAGCCTGCGGAAACCCTGGGGCGTCATGGTGGCCTGGCAGATGGCGATCATGCCGGGCAACAGCGGGATGTTGATGTCCACCTCCGGCAGGCAGATCCAGCCCCGGTCCTGGCGCATGAAGCGGAAGTCCAGGTGGGCGGCCCAGAACAGGCCCGCGGCGAAGGTGTGCCCGTTCAGCGCCGCCACGGTGGGCTTGGGGTACAGGGTGCAGCGCTGGAACAGGCGATTGACCGCGAGCAGGTACCGGCCGATCTCCCCGGGATCGCCCTGGTGCTCCAGCATCCACGCCAGGTCCAGGCCGGTCGAGAAGAACTTCGCGTCCTGGCTGGTGATCACCAGGGCGCCGACCTCGTCCCGGCCCTCGACCTCGTCCAGGACCTGCATGACCTCCCGGACCAGGTCCGGGTGCAGCCGGTTCTCCGGCGGGCAGGTGAAGGTGAGCACGCCGACGCGCTCCTGGGCCGACACCGAAAGCTCGACATGCTTCATGGATCCTCCTGGTCCTTCGGGAATGTCCGGGGGGTACGCTGCCAACGGCCCAGGCGAATGTCAACGCCCCCGCGCCGTGAGCCGGAACTCCACCAAGAACTCCATGCAATCAACCCTGAGGCCTTCTTCAGCCGACCTTGGAGATTCTGCCTTCGTCGTTCAGCCGAGCGGACTCCATGAGCAGGAAGTGGAGCGGTCTGCGGATGGTGGTGCAGGGCGCTCCCTCCCCGCGGCGCAAAAGCAGGTCGGCCTGGGCCAGGCCGAGCAGGACGAGCGCGGCCTGCTCTCCGTTCTGCTCCCCTGCGATGGCGTGGCAGAGCTCGCCCTCCTGGAAGTAGAGCGCGCCCGCGGAGCCGTCAGCGGCCTGGAGCGCCAGGCAGGCGGTCAGGCGCTCCATGGCGAGGAGCTGGACGAAACCCGCCACCGAGATGCCCTCCAGGTGGCCGGCCTCGGTCGCCTTTAGCTTCTCGCCAAGGGCGAGGGAGATGAGATCCTCGAGCTGGGGCAGATCCACGGGTTTCCCGAGGAACCGGACCCCGTCCAGGCAGACCACGTCCAGGGCCGGGGGCCCGAAGCCGCTGGTCAGGATGAAGCGGGTCTCGGGGTAGCTCCGCCTGCAGGCGAGCAGCAGCTCGAGCCCGTCCATCCCGGGCATGCGCACGTCGCTCACCACCAGATCCGGCCGGTGCCGGCGAATGAGCTGGAGGGCCTGGGCGCTGTCGCCAGTGGAGAGCACCGCGAAGCCCGACTGGTTGTCCCGAAGCCAGGCGTGCTGGCCGGCCAGCAGCGTCAGATCGTCGTCGACCAGCAGCACCAGCCGGTCGGCGGGCGGCGCGATCCTCGGGGGCGGGCGGTTCGCGCGGGGCATGGAAACACCTCCTTCCCGCCCAGGCAGCAAGGGGCATGCCACGGGGCATGCCCAGCGTCGGCGTCGGGTTGCGGGTCCGGCCAGGCACCTGCCTCGGGGTGCGCGCGCACCCATGGGTCCGCGCCGACCTCCGGCGAAGAAGCTCACCGCCCGGGTATGCGCCGCGCGCCCGAAGGTTGATCCGCTGGCTCTCCCTGGAGATGGGCCGCGGCAGCGCGCCTGGAACGCGTCATGCACAGTCGTACGTCAAGTCCACCCGAAGGAGGTCTTCATGAACCCTCGCGATGCCGTGTTCGGCTGCCTGGTGATCCTCCTCGCCCACGGCTGCGCCGCGGTTGGAGCCGAGGGTGGGCCACCTCCGGAGCAGTTCCCTGCGGCAACGCCCGGCGAGGTGGCGGGCGGGCCCATGCACAGCCCCGAGCTCGCCCGGGATGTGGCCGAGTTGGTGCTGGCTGAGCAGGGCATCGACTGCCGGGGCAAGGACGTGAGGATCTCGTCCCTGGACGGGATCTACACGATCACCTTCCGCGCGCCGCCGGCCGCCCGGGACGACGACCGTTTCGAGGTGGACATCCGGCAAGCCAACTCGGAGGTCCTGTCGGTGAGGCGGGTCCGGCCCCGGCGCGCGGGCCTGGCCGAGTGAGCGCGGGCTTGGAACGGAGGGACATGCCATGGAGCTCAGCCGCACGTTCCCCCTGGATTGCCTGGACGCGGAGGAGATCGTCCCCGGCCTGCTCGCGTGCATGTCGGCCCCGCCGCGCGACCGGGCTCGCGCCTGGCCCGGCTCCTGGCGCGGCTGGTGCGCGGGCGGCCTGGTCGGGGTGGCGCTCGGCTGCCTCGCCTATGCCATGGTACCCGGCTCCTCCGCGGCCACCGGGCCGGCGCCCGGCCCGGCGCGGCCGGCCGCGCCGGACCTCGTGGCGCCGCCGCCCCAGGTGGCCACGGCCCTGATCGCCGGGCCGGAGAGCTTCGATGCGCCTGCCCGGCAGGCGCCGGACTCGTTCGCACCGGCGATCGTTCCCGTGAAGCAACTTGGCAAACACGCCGGCCCCGTCCGGCACCGGGTCGCGAAGGCCATCGCCAGACCGCTGTCGCCGGGCTACCGGGCTCTGATGAGGGCCGGCTGGGAGAAGTACGGCTCGGGCCGATTCGACGCGGCCGCCGTGGCCTTCGGCCGTGCGGTGCACCTCGAAGAGCGCCACGCGGCCGGCTACCACGGGCTGGCGCTGGCATTTTTCGAGCAGGGCCAGGATGACGCAGCCCTCAAGGTGCTCGAGCGTGGGGCCAAGCGCACTGGCGCGAAGTCGGAGTTGTGGCTGCTGGCGGGCTCCATCTACCAGTGGAAGGGCAAGGAGCGGCCGGCGCGGATAGCCTACGCGCGCTATCTCGCCGACCACCCAAGAGGCCCCTACGCTCACGACGTGAAGGTGATCCTGGCCTACGAGTCCCTGCCTGCCCTGCTGCCCTTCGCGGACGAGGAATCCTCCGACATCCTCGCCGACACCGAGTGATCGCGCCCGCACCGGACCGGACTCCAGAGCCAACAACTCTTCCCTGAATGGTTTTTTCGGCGCGCGCCAGCCTGGGTGCATTTTGACCCAGGCTGGGGTACGATTGACCCTGGGCAAACCGTTCGTTCTGGCGATGGGTGGGGCTCGAGGGACCCGGGAGCGCATCGAGCCACCCCGGGTCAAGCGGCGATCGAGGGGGTCGGGTGTACGGTCAGCATCTCGGAACCATTCGTGAATTCCGCGGGCGCAGGGGGTGGGTCATGGGTTGGTACGTTCCTGGCAGAGGCTCGGCTGGCCAGACACCGAACCGTGATCCAGGAGGAGCAGATGAAAAAAGTTACCGTGCTCTTCGTCGACGACGAGCCGAACGTGCTCTCGGCCCTGCGGCGTACCCTGCGTGCCGAGCCCTACAAGGTGGTGCTGGCCCAGGGCCCCGACGAGGCGCTGAACGCGCTCAAGGACCAGGAGGTGGACATCCTCGTGTCGGACCACCTGATGCCGACCATGGACGGGCTCACCTTCCTGCGGCTGGTGAAGATGCTCTACCCCCGGGTAGTGCGCATCATCTTGACCGGGCACGCCAACCTGGATATGGCCATCGGCGCCATCAACGACGGAGAGGTGCTGCGCTTCTTCACCAAGCCATGGAACGACGTGGAGCTACGGGCCGCCATCCAGCAGATCGTCGCCTTCATCGAGCTCAAGCGCGAGAACCAGGTGCTCATGGACACGGTCCGCAAGCAGCGCACCTTCATCGATCAGCTCGAGGAGGAGCACCCGGGCCTGCTGAAGGTGGAGCGGGACGAGAGCGGCGCCATCGTCCTGGACGAGGACAGGCTGCTGCGCTGAGGAGGGTTGCGCCCGTGGCGAGCTGCCTGATCATCGACCGAGACGAGGCCTTCCGGGCGCTGGCCCAGGCGACCCTCGTCGCGGACGGGCACACCGTCCGCCTGGCCGACGGCGCAGCGGACGCCGCCCGCGCCCTGGCCTGCGCGCCCATCGATCTGGTCCTGGTCGAGGAAGGACTGCGCGACGAGCGGGGCCGGTCGCTGGTCCGCGAGCTCGCCCGGCCGGAGCTGGATCTGTGCGTGCTGGCCACCGCGGCCTCCGACCTGGCTGCCCGGCGCGCGGCCCTGCGGGCTGGGGCGGCTGATCACATGGCCAAGCCTGGCTCGCCGGAGGAGCTGCTCGTCAGCGTGGACCGCGGCTTGAGGCACCAGAGCCTGCGCCGTCAGGCGCGGCGCGAGGCCCGTCGGGCCCAGGCCTGGGCGGAGGAAAGGGAGGCGATGCTCGACCTGGTGAGCCAGGTGGGGCTCGACCGGCCGCTGGAGGAGAGCCTGGCCGAGGTCCTGGAGCAAACCTGCGCCCGGTTCGGGGCCGCCGCGGGGGCGGTCTTCCTGTACGATGTCACCGGCGACGCCCTGGTGCGGCGCGCCGCCCGCGGGCTCCGCGCCGACGCACCCACGTTCCTTGAGGCGGGCCGCGGGCTCACCTGGTGGTGCTTCCAGCGCCGGGCGGTTATCGAGCTCGACGATCCGCACGGAGACTCGCGACGCGACCTGGCTGTGGACGAGCCGCGGGCCACGCCGCTCGCAAACCTGCTCCTCGCGGCCATCCCGCACAGCGGCGAGACGCTCGGCGTGCTGGCCCTCTACGACCGGTCGGGGAAACGCGAGGGCCTCGCGGACGGGTCCCGGCTGGGTGATCTCGCGGGCCTGCTCGGGCTGGTGATCCGGCGGGCGATCGAGGCCGGAGACGGGCGCCGGGCCGGGGCGAACTGCACCGGCTGGCCCGCGAGCTCGAGCGGGTCGTGGATCTGCGCGCCCGGGCCGAGCGGGAGGCCGGCGAACCGCGCGGCGCGGGCGCCTGCCGAGAGGATCCGGGCTGGCACGCGCGCGCCAAGGCCGCCAACCTCGAGCGCATGGAGCTGCTCGGCCAGGTGGCCGCGGGCCTGGCCCACGAGATCAACAACCCCCTGTCGTTCGTCAGCGCCAACCTGGGGGCGCTGGAGCAGCACACGCGCTCGCTCCGGCGCCTGGCCGGGCGGGTGCTGCACGGACGCACGCGGTGCGGCTCCGGCGCGGGCGTGCTCGGCGGGGAGCAGCGGCTGCTCGAGCTCGAGGCGCTGGCGCGCCAGGAGCGGCTGCCCGAGGTCCTGGACGAGGTCGGGCCCCTGTTCGAGGAAACCCGCACCGGGCTCGAGCGCATCACCCTGGCGGTCGACGCGCTGCGGGCCTTCGCCGAGGACGTGGACCTGTCCGGGCAACCGACCCTGGTGGATCTCAACCAGGAGATCCAGCGCATCTTGCTCCTGCTGCAGGGCTCGGGACTGCGCCTGCTGGAGATCGATGCGCGGCTGGGTCCGCTGCCTCCCCAGCGCCTGTCTGCCCTGGCCGTGCGCCAGCTCCTGCTCGAGCTTTTCGGGCAGGTGCTGCGGCGCGCCTGCAAGCGCCTGGCGGTCAGCACCGGCCAGGCCGGAGGCCGGGTGTGGCTCAGGCTGGAGGCGCCCGGCGCCGAGTTCAGTGCGGACGAGCTGGCCAACGTCTTCGAGACCCGGTCCGCGCAGGCGCCGGACGGAGAACCCCGGCTGCGGCTGTGGATGGCCCGGGACACCGCGGCGCAGCTCGGCGGGCAACTGGACGCCGGGGAGCTGCCGGGCGGCGGGCTGCGGGTGTGCGTGGACCTTCCCATCGCGGCAGACCAGGAGGTCGCGTCATGAAGGCCCCGAACGACCCAGCCCGCGCGCCCGGGGACGAGGAGGCGGTCCTGTTCGTGGACGACGAGCCGGCCATCCTGTCCGCGCTGCGCAGCGCGCTGCGCAAGAGCACCTTCCGCGTCCTGCTTGCCAAGTCCGGCCAGGAGGCGCTCGGCCTGCTGGAGACCGAGCGGGTGGCCGTGGTGGTCTCCGACTACATGATGCCCGAGATGAACGGCGTCGAGCTGCTCCAGGAGGTGCGCCGGCGCCGTCCGGACGTCCAGCGTATCATGCTCACCGGCGTGCTGGACTCCCTGGCCATCGAGCGCGCGGTGAACGAGGCCGAGGTGGCCCGTTTCCTGTTCAAGCCCTGGAGCGACGCCCAGCTCAAGGCCGTCCTGTCCGAGTGCATGGAGCGGGTGGAGCTCGATGCCTCCAACCGGCGCTACGCGGCCGAGCTCGAGTCGCTGAACCAGAAGCTCGAGACGATGAACCGCGAGCTCGAGCGCCAGGTCGTCGCGCGCACCAGCGCGCTCATCCAGGCCCAGAAGATGGCCGCGCTCGGGCGCATGGCCGGCGGCATCGCGCACGAGATCAACAACCCCCTGGGCGGCATCCTGGCCTTCATTCAGGTGCTCCAGCGCGACGAGGGGCTGCCCGACGCCGCCCGGGAGACCGTGGACCTGGTGCACGAGTGCGCGCTGCGCTGCAAGGGTGTGGTGGACAGCCTGCTGTGCTTCGCCCGGCGGGTGCCCACCTCCGCCCGCGCGCGGGTGCGGCTGGACGAGGTGGTGGAGCAGGCGCTGTTCCTGGCGCGGCTGCACCCGAGGGCCCGCGAGGTGGAGGTGAGAGTGGAGCTGTCCGGCGCCGCGCCGGCAGTGCTCGGGCACGCCGGGCTGCTCCAGCAGGTCGTGGTGAACCTGGTGAACAACGCCCAGCACGCATCCCGTCCGGGCCAGGTGGTGACCGTGGCTCTCAGCCAGGTAGGAGCCCAGGCCGTGCTGGAGGTCAGCGACGAGGGCGCGGGCATCCCCGCCGACCGCCTGGCGCACCTGTTCGAGCCCTTCTACACGACCAAGGAGCCGGGCGAGGGTACGGGCCTGGGCCTGAGCATCTGTTACGGCATCATCCAGGAGCACGGCGGAGGCATCGATGTGCGCAGTCTGGTGGGCCAGGGTACGGTGTTCACCGTCCGGCTGCCGCTCGCCGGCGACGACCCCGAGGAGGCGCCATTAGCGTCGAACGGAACGCCGGCGCGGAGTCCCCCCTGCGGATCCTGGTGGTGGACGACGAGCCCATGATGCTGCAGGCCTGGCGTAAGATCCTGGCGGCCCACCCCTGCGTGGTGCACACCCTGGCCGAGCCTGGTGAGGTGCTCGAGCAGATCCAGGCCTGGGCGCCCGAGGTGACGGTGCTGGACGTGCGCATGCCGCTGGTCTCGGGCCTGGATCTCCTCCAGGAGATCCGCCGCCGGGATCTGCCGACCGAGGTGGTCATGATGACCGCCTACGCCACGGTGGAGACCGCGGTCGAGGCGGTCAAGAATGGGGCCTACGACTTCCTGACCAAGCCCTTCACCAACATCGAGGCCGCCGCGCTCACCGTGCTCAAGGCCGCCGAGCACCGCCGGCTCGTCCAGCGCAACCGCCAGCTCGAGAGCCGCCTGGAGGTGCGCGACTCCTTCGAGGGCCTGGTGGGCTCGAGCGCCCGCATGAAGCGCGTCTTCGAGCTCATCGAGGGGGTGGCCTACTCGGCCTCCACGGTCCTGGTCCAGGGCGAGAGCGGCACGGGCAAGGAGCTGATCGCCCGCGCGCTGCACTTCAACGGCCCGCGCGCGAAGGCCAACTTCGTGTCCGAGAACTGCGCCGCG
>Ga0116143_10005022_pt1 | contig 12222 bp, 9 predicted proteins | sample AD_UKC034_MetaG_FD_89745 | JGI IMG/M metagenome (GOLD analysis project Ga0116143, IMG submission 89745) | Active sludge microbial communities of municipal wastewater-treating anaerobic digesters from USA - AD_UKC034_MetaG | ecosystem: Engineered > Bioreactor > Anaerobic > Digestate | place: USA...
AGTCTCGTACACGATGGTTTCATAGCGCATGCAGGCAACCCTCCCCTGAACCACATCATTCATGCATACTATACCCTCACAAGGTGTGGAGTAAACATGTATGCTCCTAGGAGGTTTCGGTTCGTGCAAACTTCCCCCTTGCCCGTGTTATGCAAAAGGTATATATTGTCAGCTGGCCATACCACCAGCCATACATGCAAGGGGGGACCATTGAGGGACATCCTGAAGCCGCTCAAGGCAGACAGTCTGGTGGAGGTCTTCGTCTCCCGGTTCGAAGACCTCATCCTCACCGGAAAAGTGGCCATCGGCCAGAAGCTCCCCTCGGAACGCGAACTCGCACTCCAGCTCGGGGTGAGCCGCCCCGTGGTGCACGAAGGTCTTCTTGACCTGGACGCCAAAGGGCTTGTCGCCATGAAGCCCAGGGTGGGCACCGTGGTGAGCGACTACCGGAGGGAAGGGTCGCTTGCCATCTTGAACTCCATCATCAATTACCAGCGGGGCGGGCTCGACGAACGGCTACTCTCCAGCCTGCTCGCCATCCGGGAGCTCGTGGAGACCGAGACGACCCGTCTGGCAGCGCAGAACCGCACCAAAGAGCACATCGATGAGCTCCAGGCCATCATCCAGGCCGAAGAGAAGGCGAGCCCGAGAGACCTCGCGACCGTGACCCGGCTCGATTTCTCTTTTCACCACGCCATCGGCATGGCGTCGGGCAATGTCATCTACCCGCTGCTCATCAACTCGTTCAAGCCTGTATACATGAACTTCACGAGCCTGTTTTTCTCCGACCCGTCCATGCTGCCCGAGACGGTCAGGTTCCACCGGCGGCTTGTTCAAGCTATCCAGGACAGGGATACCCAACAGGCAGGGTCTGTCATGCACGAGACGCTTATGCATGGGGAGCGCCATCTGAGACGGATCCTCGCCGAGGCACAGAGGAGGTAGGCCATGAGCATGGCAGAAGCACTCCGGGTTACGAGGAGGATCAAGGAGCCGAAGAACCTCTCCGCGAGGATTGAATGGCTCCGCTCCTATTATTTCGAAGGCGCGCGGAGGGCCTGGAACAACGAGTTCACCGCATGGACCACGGGAACCGACTGGGACGTCCTCTTCGACGAGATGACCTTCTATATCGTGCCCGAGACGTACCCCTTTCTCCAGACCTTCGGCTCGTCCATCAAACAGGCCGCGAGACCCGTGAGGCTTCACCCGGACTTCTGGACCTGGAGCCTGCCGGAGCGCAAGGCATGGTTCGTCAGGGAGGTCATGGTGAACTACGTGCCCCAGGAGGTCCTGCCGGGGGACCTCATCTGCGGCGCCCGGTTCAACGTCCAGACCTCGACGTGCTGGACCAGGAAGGAAGCGGGAGAGCGCAACAGGCTCGTCCACGGCAAAAACGGTGTCCGCGCCGCCATGAAGTGGTTCCACGACCATGGCTACGGCAACTCGGGGGCCACCTCGGGGCACCTCATACCCGGTTATGAGCGGGTCCTGAAGATCGGCTGGAAGGGCCTTTACGAAGAGATCGAACAGGGCTTCCAGACCCTGAGTCCACGGGAGAAGAGAGGCAGGAAGGGGTCCCAGCTCAAGGCCATGATGACGGCCGCCACCATGCCCCGGGACCTGGCGGCACGCTATGCCGCGCTGTGTGACAAGTTGGCCGCGCAGGAGACCGTCTTCGTCCGCAAGGCCGAGCTGAAGCAGATGGCGGCCAACCTCGTGCGCGTCCCCTGGGAACCGGCCCGGACGTTCTGGGAGGCCGTCCAGGCCCTGTGGCTCACGCACATGCTCATCATGAGCGACGAGAATTACCCAGGCCCGGGAGTCTCCTTCGGCCGCATCGACCAGTACCTCCTGCCCTACTGGCAGCGCTCCATGGATGAGGGCATGGACAGGGAGTTCGGCAAGGAGATCATGAAGTGCTTCTGGGTGCACGCCAACACGGCCTACGACGCCATGATCCGCATCGGCAACAACGGCATCACCGCAGGTTACGGGCAGCTCATAACCCTCTCCGGCATGGGCGCGCTCGGAGCGGACATGACGAACGAGCTCACCTACGCGATGCTCGAGGTCATCGACGAGATGACCCCCATCCTCGAGCCCAAGCCCAATGTCAGGCTCCACCGGAACACCCCGGATGCCCTGCTGGACAAGGTGGTGGACATGATCGCGACCAGCCAGGGGTCGCCCTTCCTCATCAACTTCGACGAGCGTTCCATGGCCGGCATGATGGTCGAGGCGAGAAAGGCCGGGGTGACACACCTGATCAACGAGGAAACCGTGCACGACTACGCCCCGGTGGGATGCCTGGAGAACACCATGCAGGGCAACGACCGCTCCGGTACGGTGGACAACAACCTCAACCTGCTCAAGGCCGTGGAACTCGCGCTGAACGACGGCAGGGACTTCTTCGACTTCACAGACCCCATCACCTTCAAGAAGGAGAAGGTGAAGCAGGCGGGGCCGAAGACCGGCGACCCGAAGCGGTTCACGTCATGGGAGGAGTTCTGGGAGGCGTACGCAGAGCAGACCCGCTACATCATATCGTGCTGCGTGGCGCTCTACGAGCAATCGGAGTCCGTCAGGGCCAGGTTCTGCCCGACGCCGTACCTCTCGTGCCTGGTGAAGGGCTGCGCCGAACAGGGTCTCGACATCACCGAGGGCGGGGCCGAGCTGGGCCTCGCCACCCTGGAGGCCGTGACCTTTGCCACCACGGTGGACAGCCTGCTCGCCGTCAAGCACCTGGTGTTCGACAACCATGAATGCACCATGGAGGAGCTCATCCGGGCATTGAAGGCCAACTGGGAAGGGCACGAGATCCTCCAGGCCAAGGCGCGCTACAAGGCCCCCAAGTACGGCCGGGACGACGACGAGGCCGATGCCATGGCGGCCCGCGTGATGGAGCTGTGGTGCACCGAGACGTGGAAGTACAAGACAATCTCCACGAACCGCCAGTTCAGACCCGGCATGCTGAGCTGGAACTACTGGGTGTCGGACGGATTCATCCTGCCGGCGAGTCCCGACGGCAGACCCAAAGGCAGGTTCCTTTCCAACGCCATCTGCCCGTCCAACGGTGCAGACATCAACGGCCCCACGGCCAACACCAACTCGGTGGGCAAGGCCCTGGGCGGCATGGCGGCCGACGGGGGCGGTGATTACCTGGGTTATCGCAACTGCCTGCCGAACGGCGCCAGCCACACCATCTCCATCAACCCCTCGCTGCTCAAGGACCCCGAGCACCGGGAGAAGTTCAAGGCCTTCCTGCGCGGTTATGCGGAGAACGGCGGCACCTGCCTGCAGCTCAACATGATCGACGCCGAGACGCTCAAGGACGCCCAGCAGCGTCCCGAGGACTACCGTTCCCTGCTGGTGCGGATAACGGGCTACAACGCCTACTTCACGAGCGTCGGCAGGGAGCTGCAGAACGTGCTCATCGCACGGATCAGCCACGAGGCGCTGTAGGTAAGAATTCGAAACGGGGGAAAGCCCGAGGCCAGATGTAAGGATGAAAAAAGAAAAGGACACTACCGCCACCATCCTCCGCATCCAGCGAATGTCCACCGAAGACGGGCCGGGTATCAGGAGCACGGTCTTCTTCAAGGGCTGCCCGCTGAACTGCATCTGGTGCCACAATCCGGAGAGCATCTCGCCCGGGGTCCAGCTACACTGGGTGGGCTCGCGCTGCATAGGGTGCCTGAGCTGCGTGGCAGTATGTCCGGAGAATGCCCTTTCTGCAGGGAAGAATGGCATTGCTCTCGACCGGTCCGCCTGTACGGGCTGTCAGAGGTGCCTGGAGGTCTGTCCCTCCACCGCCATGGAGGCCTATGGACAGAGCTACGGCCTGGTCGGGCTCGTCTCAGAGGTCCTCAAGGACCGCATCTACTTCGAAAAATCCGGCGGCGGGGTGACGCTTTCCGGCGGCGAACCCACCCTGCAGGCGGGCTTTGCCGTACCCCTGCTGCGTGCGCTCCAGGAAAAGGGCGTGCACACGGCACTGGATACCTGCGGACAGGCTGCATGGAACACCCTCGAGGCACACCTGCCCCATGCGGACCTGGTGCTCTACGACCTCAAGGAGATCGATCCGGTCAGGCACGAGGAATATACCGGGACGACCAATGCACGGGTGCTCGAGAACCTCGTCAAGCTGGGCTCCTTCATGAGGGAGCGCGGCACTCCCCGGGCGCTGTGGATACGCACCCCGCTCATACCGGGCTGTACGGCTTCAACGGAAAACCTCAGGGGCATCGGTTCGTTTATAAAAGGCAGCCTGGGGTCACTGGTAAGCAGGTGGGAGCTCTGCAGCTTCAACGACCTGTGCCTGCACAAGTACGAGGGTCTCGGCATGGACTGGCGCTTCAGGGATGCCGGCCTGCTCAAGCGGGAGGAGGCCGAGCACCTTGCCGCCGCAGCCCGGGGTTCGGGGGTGGATGCACGCGTCGTGCACCTGAGCGGCCCCCTGAGACTGGAGTCAGCCATCGATGCCGAACAGGAACGACCTGCGCTGAGTGTCATCAAGGGAGGATCCGCATGAGACAGACCGTAACGCGCTTTGACGAGCACGACCTCAAGGAGTTCGAGCCCGAGGCCAAGGTGGGCCTCATTGCCACCGTGAACCCGGCGGGCCTCCCCCACATCACCCTGATCACGGCCCTGCAGGCCAAGACGCCGACACAGCTCATCTGGGGACAGTTCTCCGAGGGGCAGAGCAAGGCCAACGTGAAGACCAACCCGAAGACGGGTTTTCTCATCATGACCATGGACCGCAGCCTCTGGCGCGGCAAGGCGGTCTGGACCCACCAGATGAGCCACGGCGACGACTACGCCATGTTCAACAACAAGCCCATGTTCCGCTACAATGCCTACACCGGCATCCACACCATTCACTACATGGACCTCAAGGAGACCGGCGGGAGGGAAGGCTTGCCCCTGGCAAGGATCGTCCTGTCATCGCTGCTGACCAAGCTGGCGAAATCGGGTGCTCGGTCAGAGGAGGGCGGGCGCATTCTCAAGCCATGGGCCGAGAAGCTCTTCAACCGGATCGACACGGTCAAGTTCTGCTCCTATGTCGGCAGCGACGGTTTCCCGGTCATCATACCGCTGCTGGCCTGCCAGGCCGCGGACAGCACGCGTCTGGCCTTCTCTGACCTGGCCTACCGGGACGAACTGCGGGGGCTGCAGAGCGGCATGCACGTGGCCGTGTTCGGTCTGACCCTGGAGATGGAGGACGTCCTCGTGCGGGGTGTGTTCCGCGGGTTCTACACCTACCGGAAGATCACCCTGGGGACCGTAGACATCGACTGGGTATACAACTCCATGCCGCCCGTGCACGGGCAGATCTATCCGGAGGTGGCCCTGAAACCCGTGCAAGACTTCCAGTGAGGTGAGGCGATGATCCCGAACAGGTGTGCGGAGAGAGACCCCCTGGCCTTCAGGCCCGAGGGGGGTGCCAACGAGCCCGGGAAGGAGTGCTTCGGCAGGGCAGGGGGACAGCTTTCTTGAAGGCACATGCAGAAGTTTCCCCCCGCATCGAGAAGACGGAAAGGACACCGGAGCGCTTCGAGCGCATACGACAGGCCCTGCTGTCCCAGGGGGTGCAGCTGTGCACGGAACGGGCCCTGCTCATCACCGGGTTCTTCAGGAAACTCGACAACCCGAACGAGCCCATGGTGATCCGCAAGGCCAAGGCACTGCGCCACCTGCTCCAGAACAAGTCGGTGAAGATCTTCAGCGACGAGCTCATCGTGGGGAACATGGGCAGCCACCGGAAATCCACCATCATCCAGCCCGAGCTCGCCGGCGCGGTCATGAGCGAGGAGATCCTGTGGATGGGGAGGAGGAGAACAAACCCCTACCCCGTACCCTGGAAGGACCGGCTGAAGCTCCTCGTGAAGGTGCTGCCCTACTGGCTCACCCGGAACATGGTGTCCCGGGCCTTCGGGTGGTACAATCCCCGGCTGGGCCGCTATGTGCTGGAACAGCTGGACGCATCCTACTATCTCATCAACGAGAGCGGCGGCATAGGCCACTTCCTGCCCGCCTACGACCGGATGATCACCCGGGGCATCAGGGGCTACATGGAGACCCTCGACGAGACGGTCAGCGATCTCCATGCAGCGGCTCTCATCGCCTGCGAGGGCCTTGCCGACTATGCGGGGAGGCTCTCTGCCGAGGCCCGGCGGATCGCCGCCGGGGAGCCTGATCCGGTCCGGAGGCGTGAGCTCGATGAAATCGCACGCATCTGCGCAAAGGTGCCCCTGAAACCTGCAGAAACACTTCAGGAGGCGCTCCAGTCGCTGTGGATCACCCACATGGCGGTCTGTCTCGAAGGACTGAACTCGGCCGTTTCCTTCGGCAGGATCGACCAGTACCTCTACCCCTTCTACAGGGCGGACATTCAGGCCGGCAGAATAGACCGCGAAAAGGCGCTGGAGCTGCTCCTGTGCTTCTCGGCCAAGACCACCGAGCACATGTTCCTGCTCTCGAGCAGGGTGAGCGAATACCATGGAGGGTACCTGGTGGCCCAGGCGGCAACAGTGGGGGGCGTAGATTCTGGGGGCAACGACGCGGTGAACGATCTGACCTGGTTGTTCCTCGATGTCATGGAGCTCTCCGGGCTGCGCGACCCCAACTACATGGCCCGCATCAGCGAGGTCTCGCCCGAACCGTACGTGAAGCGCGCGGTGGAGGTGGCCTCTCGAGGGAATGCCGTACCGGGCCTGTTCAATGACGAGGCCACCATTGCCGCGCTGGGGGCCCACGGGTATACCCTGGAGGAGGCCCGCGACTACGGGGTGGTGGGATGCGTGGAGCCCACCATGCCGGGCAGGAGTTTCTGCTCCACCGACGCGGCCCTGTTCAACCTGCCCATGTGCCTCATCCTGGCCCTGAACCGGGGCAGGAGACCCGGCAGGAGATTCAGGGTAGGGTCCAAGACCCCTGACCCGTCCCGCTTCAGGTCCATGGACGATGTCGTCGCGGCCTTCAGGGCGCAGGTTGACCACATGGTGGACCGCCTCGTCAGGGACATCACCATCATCGAGAGGGCGAACCGCGACTTCCACCCGACCCCCTTCTCCTCCATGCTCGTCAAGGGGTGCCTGGAGAGCGGCCGTGACGTCACCGCGGGCGGCGCACAGTACAACTCGAGCGGCATCCAGGGCGTGGGGGTGGCCGATGTAGCCGATTCGCTTGCCGCCATCGACGAGGTGGTCTTCAGGAGACGGACTCACCGTCTCTCCGAGGTGATCGATGCGGCGATGAACGATTTCGAAGGGCAAGACAGGCTCGGGGCAGAGCTGCGTACAGCCCCAAAGTTCGGCAATGACCAGGAACTGCCGGACCGATACGCGGACCAGGTGGCGCGCATCTTCCACGACGCGCTTGCACGGCATGAAAACACCCGTGGAGGCCCGTACATACCCGGCTTCTACTCGTCGACCACCCACGTGGCCTTCGGCAGACGCACGGGCGCCCTGCCGAGCGGGAGAAAGGAGGGCATGCCCTTCGCGGCGAGCCTCGGGTGCTGCAACGGGAGCGACCGGCAGGGCCCCACGGCGCTGCTCAATTCCGTAGCGAGGGTGGACTCCAGCCTTTCGCCCAACGGCTATGCTTTGAACCTGCGCTTCGATGCATCCTCCCTCAAGGGGGAACGGGCCGTGGACACCATGACCGCCCTCACCCGGGGATTCTTCTCCCAAGGCGGCATGGAGATGCAGCTCAACGTGCTCGACCCCGAGATGCTCGAGGATGCGAGGGCCCATCCGGGCAGGTATCCGGGCATCGTGGTGCGAGTGGCCGGCTACTGCGCCTATTTCGACGAGCTGCCGCTCACGGTCAAGGACGAGATCATAGCCAGGACCCGGATCTCACTGGAGTGACCGTCTGAACAAGTGAACCAGGCATTAGAGGAGGCCTTCCATGTCGGAACGGAAACGGCTGTTCCGTGTTGACAGGTGTGACTTCTGCGGCCAGTGCCTGAACCGCTGCCCAGTGATGCAACTGCCCATCGACGAAGCCCGATCAGAGATGAAGCGGCTCGTAGATGGGGCGCCATCAAACCATGCACTGTCCCGGTGCACGTCGTGCATGTCCTGCAACCTCTTCTGCCCCGTCGATGCGCGCCCCTACAGTCTCATCCAGGAACGGTGGAACGACCTGTATCGCCAGCGAGGCGCACCGCCCCTGTATCGGTTCGTCTGCCCAACGGCCGAGCCCAACATCTGGCAGCTCCTGAACGTGTTCCTGTCCAAGCAGGAGAAGACGTGGATTGCAGAATGGATGGACTACAAACCGAGGCGAGGCGATGCGGTGATGCTCGTGGGCAACTACCTCCACCTCTTCCCGTTCATCATCGGAGGCAGTGCCCTTCTGGACCATTTCAGGCCGATCGACCGGCTCGACCATTGGGAGGGCGGCGCCTACCTCTACCAGGGCGGCTACCTCGACCTGGTCCAGAGGATAGCACAGCGAACCAAGGAGGAACTCGACGGCTGGGGGGTGAAACAGGTGGTCCCCATGCTCGATGCGGTGCACTACCTGTTCACCACGGTGCACCCTCAGGAAATGGGGGTAAGCCACAGCCAGGACTTTGTCAACTTCAACGACTGGCTGGACAATGCCCTCGCCTCGGGGACCGTCCCCCTGAAGAAGCGGCTTGATATGACCGTGACCGTCCATGACAACTGCTATTCCAAGGCCTTCGGCGCCCCGTGCTGGGACATGCACCGCCGGATACTCTCCTCCTGCGGGTGCAGCATCGTCGAGATGGAGCACAACCGGCAGGATTCCCTGTGTTGCGGGTTCGGCAAGGGAGCGTCTTGGACGCACAACTTCACCATGCCCTTCGAGATCATCGCCTCAGGGGCAAAGAAGTTCAGGGAGGCGGAAGCCACCGGAGCAGGGGCCATGGTGTCTTACTGCGGGGGCTGCATCTACCTGCTGTGGGCGGCCCGGGAGCTGCTGGGCAGCAAAATCGAGATGTTCCACAGCCTGGAGGTGGTGCGTATGGCCATGGGCGAGGTGATTCCCTACCCCCATGCACACATCGAGAGGGCCTGGGATATGATAACCATCATCACCTATCAGCTCATGGTCTCCATAGCCCAGAAAAACTTCACCATCGACAGGATCAGCTACGACAAGAAAAAGAGCACCTTTAGCCCCGGCAATGCCCGGGTGCTCAAGACCCTGAGGGGGATGCTCGACATCCCGCTCATGCGCAGGGCCTATGCCGGCATGTTCCGTGCCCTCATGCCGGTTCTAGGCAGACGGGCTATGTGAAAAACCCGGCTCACCCGAGATACTCGCGGAACACCGACGCGAACCGCCTCAGGTCCCTGTAGTCCATGACCGTCGACATGGGCAGGTTGGTCTCCTCTATGCCCGCCTCCCTGACCGCAGCCACGGGGTTCAGCCCGCCGATGAGGATGACCCCCATCTTGTTCACGTCCACCGGTGCCTGGCAGACCGCCTCCCCCATCTTGCCCATGGTTATGACCGGTGTCATGTCCACGTCCTTGAGGTCCCTGATGACCTCCTCGACCCCGTCCCTGCACACGCCGGTGATCTCGGAGAGGTTTGCCAGGATCTTTCCCTCGCCGTGCTGCAGCACGCCGCGAACCGCGGTCATCTTGGCGCTGATGAAGGCCTCTGAAGGGTCCAGCGAGGTGCCTGAATAGTGGATAAGTTCCACGAAACGCATGGGCTTGCGCTCGCTCATCTGGAGAATGCCGCCAAACTTGGATTCTACCGGGATGCCGCGCTTGAGGAGCATGCCGGTGAGCACGATGCTGCACACCGTGGCAAAGCCGATGCTGCCGTCGGGCACATGGATATCGCCGAGGAAACCACCCTCCGGGGCCACGGCCACCAGTTCGCTCACGCACATGCCCTTGTCGAAGGCAGTCTTCATTCCCTTCAGGGCGTCCCTGAAGGCATCCTTCGGGAAGAACGACACATTGATGGGCACCATGCCTCTGCCCGCCCTGGCGTCGAAGGTGGTCTTGTAGGCGAGTATCTCCATGCGCGAGATGCAGTAGCCGACCTTGTCGTGGACCCGAGCGTTCCGAAGCTCCTCTATGCCTTTTGCCGTTATGGTCCTGCCATCGCGCCTCCCCACGAACCTGGTGAGTTCCTTCTGGTCCATGAACTGGAGGTGGTACCGCACGGCCCGCTCCGAGAGGCTCACCCCGTAGTCCTTGAGCCTGCGGGCTATGATGCGGGCGCCTACCGAGCCCTGTGACTGGTTCAGGATGCGCAGGATCAGGATGCTTTTGCGTTCCATCTCGTCATAGGTGAACATGGCCTGCTCCTCGGGGTTATAGGAAACTGGTTTCCTATGATGGTTGCACACCCGTAGAGACCGTGTCAACGGCAAAGCATCCGGTCGATTGCCGGTTGACATCACCACCGGCAGGGCTTAGGAAAAATTATGGACCTCATCAGGGACAACGCCGCAGCCATCCTTGCCACGATTCCCCCGTCCGTCACCGTGCTGGCCGCAGCCAAGTCCAGGGACGCCTCCGAGGTCATCGAGGTCATCGATGCCGGCATCACGGACATAGGCGAGAACTATTTCCAGGAGTCCCGTGCCATGATCGAGGCCATCGGCAAGAAGGCGACCTGGCATTTCATCGGCCACATCCAGAAGAACAAGGTCAAGCACATCGTGCCGCTCTTCGACATGATCCAGACCGTGGACACCTACGAGCTTGCCGCCATGATCGACCAGCATGCCGAAAAACACGGCAAGAGCATGCCTGTTCTCGTAGAGGTGAACAGCGGCCGCGAGGACAACAAGCACGGTGCCATGCCCGAGGCTGTGGAGGAGCTGGTGAGACGCATATCCGTACTGCCGAACCTCCGCGTGAGGGGGCTCATGACCATGGGGCCGTTCCTGGAGGACTTCGAGGGACTGCGACCCTTTTTCCGGGAGACAAAGGCCCTGTTCGACGAAATGAGATCGAAGGCCCTACCCGACGTGGATATGGAGATCCTGTCCATGGGCATGAGCGACTCCTATGAAATCGCCATCGAGGAAGGCGCCACCATGGTCCGGATAGGCACCAAGATATTCGGGCAGAGACCGCAGTGAGGAGGAACCGTCATGACTGAATCTGCAAAGGAAAAGCTGGATGCCTTCACCCCGTCGAAGGTCGGCCAGATTGGCATGGTCGTCAGGAACGCCAGGAGCTCTGCCGAGTATTTTTCCCGGCTGTACAACATAAGGCCCTGGTTCAGGGCAAAGTTCACGGACAAACAGACCTTTTTCCGCGGCAAGGAGATCGACCTCGATGCGGACATCCTCCTCGGGTTCTGCGGCGGGGTGGAGATCGAGCTCATCCAGCCCAACAACGACACGGAGACGATCTACTCCGACATTCTGAGGAGACAGAACGGCGGCATCCACCACATCGGGTTCTTCATAAAGGGTCTCGACGAAAAGGTCTCCGCCATGAAGGAAAAGGGCGCGGAGCCCCTGCAGTGGGGCAGGCTGAAGACCAAGGGCGGCGCCGTGACGCGGTATGCGTACTTCGACACCATTGAGACCTGCGGCACCGTGACTGAATACATCGAGACAAAGTTCCTGGGGCTCACCATGCCGCATATGCAGGCCTTGGTGAAGTTCAGCGCGCTGACCGGGGACGTCGAGCGCGTATAGCCCCCTCGGGTCTTCCCAGGAAAGACCTGGCAGCCCTGTCATATGGGTTTTTTAGCGCGGAGGGAATGACGGTCCTGATTATGGAACTCTAACATCAAAATCCCTTATTGCAAGGGGCCATGGACAGCATAGATTTATTGTATGACTCCAGAATTTAATCTTTTCACCGCAACACTCTTTTTACAATTCGATTGTTTTTATTAGATGTATGCTGTCTTTATGTGTGGTTAGAGCCAGATATAGATCGATGAAATCATCGATACGGTTCAAGCGATGCGTATGGGTTGGAATCAAGCCCATGATTCAGGCTTGGTTCGTTGCGTATGACACGCCCTAAATAGAATGCAATAAAAATATGCAATGGATAAACATTACAATGCCTTGCACTGCACTCACATTACGAGCGATACAGCGGGCAAGAATATATATTGCATCACTACTGTCCCAACGTTTAACAGGTGAGCGGCTATAGATCAAGTCAGGAAGAAGGTTTCCGGGGAGAAATGGTTGTAATCGATTTGAAATTATTTTCCGGAGAAGGCCATACTTCTGCATCC
>Ga0116143_10005032_pt1 | contig 12210 bp, 12 predicted proteins | sample AD_UKC034_MetaG_FD_89745 | JGI IMG/M metagenome (GOLD analysis project Ga0116143, IMG submission 89745) | Active sludge microbial communities of municipal wastewater-treating anaerobic digesters from USA - AD_UKC034_MetaG | ecosystem: Engineered > Bioreactor > Anaerobic > Digestate | place: USA...
AGCGCAAAAACTGCACGAGTCGATAAGCAGAACCTTGTTATGTAATGGCGCACTACCGGCGGCGTTGAGCATGCTGCGGAGATCGTGCCATCCGACCGGGATATTTTCCCCCTGATTGCTGCGCAGCTGCAAATGCCGGCTTCCTTCTTCCGGGTCTTGACCGTGCGCGCTGAGAATCATAATGCCGGGGCCGATACTGTGGCGAAAGAGGTTCAATTGATTGGCCAGGGCATCTATTTCATCGATCGTGGCCAAAGTGATGTACAACGGCACGGCGTCATTTTCCCAGCACCAGGCATCACCGAATCCTGACCAGAAAGACTTGGCCGTATAGCGGGCGCTGTATTCCCCGTCTTCATCGCTGCTCCAGAAAGCCTCAACAAATTGAATGTTCATCGGATACCCTCGAGATAACCACGGCATGCCCCGGTTTTGCTGCCGGCCGTTTTTTTTAAAGGGAGTATATGCGGGAGGCATCTGTGTGTCAATTCAGAACATCAACCTTGAAAACATCATCAGGCAGGATAGTTGCTTACTGGTTAGAGATTGTGTCGTATTTGCTGTAATTGTCATTCCGAACGTATGTGAGGAATCTTGAAGATCCCTATCAGAAGGGAAAGTCTTCATCAGGCGGACTTTTAGAATCAGCCGCCGGCTTCGGTGCATTGTATTTCTTCGCTTTTTTGTGAACGGGGTGGGGATGAACAACGATCGAACGTGGTGTCGTCGGACAGGCCAGTTGACATGCGCCGCAGCCGATGCAGTGCTGCTTGTCGACTTCCGGGTAAAGAATATTTTCCCTGTCCGTAAAGCGGATGGCATGCGTCGGACAAACTTCTCCGCAGGCGCCGCAATTGTTATGATTCACGTAGACCACGCAGATATCTTTTCGAAGCTTCGCCTCGCCTATTTGAGTCAACTTTTTATCAGCAAGCGTGATTCCGGTGATCGCGCCGGTGGGGCAAACTCTGCCGCACACGTTGCATTCATAGTCACAATAACTCTTCTCATAATTCATCTTCGGCTGCAGAATCCCCGCCGGACCGTAATCTAAAAAAGACGGAGTCAGAACGGACGTTGGACAGGCGGCAACGCAAAGACAGCAGGCTGTACAGGTCTGCGAAAATCGTTCAGCGTTCAGTGAACCGGGCGGTGTAACCGGCGGAGCGGAGTTTGCAGAGACGATTCCTGCAACGCTACGGATCTCCCGGTGAAATGCCGTGAGCAGAGCGACTGCCCCCGCAAAGCTTCCGAAAATAAAACCCCGGCGTGCGGGCGACCAGGACGACGATTTTGTCCTGCGCCACGGTAACCGGTAGTTAACAGCTGCCGTCGAGCAGGCGTCAAGACAATTGAAACAACCGACACATCTGCTCATATCGATGGATGCGGTTTGTGGATTAATGCAGCCCGCCTTACAGACGCTTTCACAGCGCAGGCATTTAGAGCAGCGCTCCTCGTTCAAGGACAATCGAAAGATGGATACATGCGACAGCAGTCCTAAAAAGGCGCCAACCGGACAGATAGTGTTGCAGTATAGGCGGCCGTATTTTACAGACAGATATAAAATCGTCAGCAGGAAAAATGCTGCGATCGCCATATCCGGCAGGGGAATTGAGGCGGTTTGTATCGGGTTTAAAAAGATATTTAAAGGTTTCAGCAAGAGTATTCCGAGATTGTACGACCAGGCGAACAGGGGTTGTAAGAAATGGGAGAATATTCTTCCCGTTAGCGAATATGGATCCAACAGGTTAACCAGCCATAAAATACCGGCAAATAAGGTTACGACCGTTAACGCCAGAACAGTATAACGAAGGATATTTTGCGGTTTGGAAAAAGCATACGCCGGCTTTCGGCCTGTCCGGCGCGCAAGCGCGATCACAATATCCTGGAGGGTTCCCAGTGGGCACAGAAATGAGCAGTAGACGCGGCCAAAAATCACCGTGATCAACATAATGAACATCAGGCCGGCGATAAAAAGAGCGGCCGGTTGCGTGATGCTCCGGATCAGGGCGGGTATCAACTGGAAGGGAGGCAGGAGGCCGGCAAGAAAGACGGAAAGTTTTTGTCCCCCCAGAAACAACAGGACAAACCCGATGAATATAATACCGGAGACGACCTTACGGAGTATTATCAACCCGGCCGCAGGCTGACCGGGTACCCGGTGCGATCGGGAAATTTTTCTTCTCTGCCTTGATAAGAAAGAGTCATGGAGAGGGGGTGAATTATTGAACGGGTGTTTTGTGTGAATGTTTTACCCTCCCTTTAAATCCCTCCTTTATAAGGAAGGGAAAAGGCTTCATAAGAAAGTCAAGAATCAATGTCATTGAATTAAGAAATTCTCCTTCCGAATCCCCCTTTCGTAAAGGGGGATACAGGGTCATTTTTATTACACTTTGTAAAATCTCCCCCAACCCCTCTTTAGAAAAGAGGGGGCTGTAGTGCTTGAGTAAATGACATTGAGTCAAGGATAGCACTCTTTACATGACGAAGGTGACTATTTTCAGTTCTTTCAAATTCATGTTGCCGGTTTTCTGTGCGTGGGCGATTTGAATATAGCCAATATCCTCCGGTTCCTTCCCGAATATTTTGGCGGCTGCAGCGTCAATGGCAACGATGTCCTTTGACATCAGCAGAGTCTTTTTCATCTGCACATCGGCGAATCGCGGATTACTTGGCCCCGAGGGGCCGTTGCTCATCAGCACGCGGTAGGCGTCCACAACGTTGAGATCGGGTTTGCGGTAAAGGCAGAAATCCGCGATGCACTGATCCAGCCCGGTCAAGTGGTATTCCATGCGGTTTTTGACAATGCCCATCAAGTTTTTCATGGCGATGGACAGGTGTGTGGAACTGTGATGCTTCAGAATCGGTACGTTAATGAATACATCCGAATCCAGAATCAATTTATGTACATCAGCGGTTTTGAGCGTTTTCCCGCCGGGGATGGTGACTCTGCGATAGCTGAAATCGTCCATTGGCACAACAATGCCGCGTGCGGCTTTGGCCGCCTGCTCAATGCCGCTCAGTCTGTAGCAGTTACGGGCATTGCCGGAAGTGGCGGTGACTACATTGTCGAAGACATAGACGCGCCTGGCTCCTGCAGAGTAGCAGGATTCAACGATAGCCTTGACAAGCAGCGGATTGGTCGTGGCGCCGACTTCGGGCACGCGGGGAAATCCAATGTTGGGTTTGACCGCAACCGTCTGGCCCTTTTTGACGAACAAATTCATCCCGCCCATCAACCCGATGGCCTTTTTAAACATGGCATCAGGCTCGCCGTTTTTTACTGCAACCAGATCGGGGATTGCTGATGGTCTTTCCCTGGCAATAAGAAAGTCCGGTCTGCCCAAAATCATGATACCGCCGGCCATAAGTCCCAGCGACAAGCCTTTGCCAAGCACTTCGCGCCGGCTGAATTTATTTGAGTTTGTCATAGTTGCCTCCTGTTTACATGGTTAAGGGACAAACAAAACATGCCGGTAGGTAATTGAAGTATAAGGGGAAACTAACAGACTGTCAATTGTTACTTGCCGCTTAATCAGGAGTGAATCGGCTTAGAATATCCTTATTACCGTGCGGCATTCGTAGTTGCATTGCTATAAAGTTGGTCTTGACAAACCGTCTGCTGTCGGGAAAAAGTATGGCGATTGATTGGAAACTGGAATAATAACAGCCAAAGGAACTAAAGATTAAGCATGATCATTTACCTCGCACCGATTCAAGGGACAACGGACATAATTTACCGCAACCTGTTTCCCGTTTACTTCTGCGGCGTGGATCTGGCGATGGCGCCCTTTATCTCCCCGTCGAAGAAAATGAAACCGGACAGCTATACCCTGCGTGAACTTTACCCGGAGAAAAATACGGGCATTCCCACAATACCGCAGATAATGAGCTCCTCACCGGAGGACTTTATAAAGTTCGCCAATGCATTGTACGACATTGGCTGCGGGACGGTAAACTGGAACATCGGCTGTCCTTTTCGCATAGTTGTGAAGAAGGGCAGGGGAGCGGGCATTCTTTGCTACCCCGAGCGGGTTGAATCATTTCTGGAAAAAACAATGCCTTACCTGAAACCCCGATTGTCGATCAAGCTCCGGACAGGACTGCATTATCCTGATGAGATTTTAGAGCTTCTTCCGATTTTTAACCGTTTCCCGCTGGAAGAACTGATCATTCATCCACGAACCGGCGTGCAAATGTACACAGGGGAAGTTGACCTCGATATTTTCGAAGAGTGCCTTGAACTCTCGAACCACCGGATTGTCTATAACGGGGATATCAATTCCGTTTCCAAACTGGAACTGCTGGAGAAGCGCTTCGGCTCAATTGATCGCTGGATGATCGGCCGCGGCCTCCTGGAAAATCCGTTCCTGGCGGAAGAAATCAAATTTAAAACAATAAAGCCGTACCCCGAGAAAGTGAAAATCATCAGGGCATTTCATGACCGGTTGTTTGCCGCGTATTCGGAAATATTGTTCGGCCCCGCGCATATAACGAACAAAATGAAAGAAATCTGGACATACCTGGGGGGCTTCTTTGAAAACAGCCCTAAAATCCGCAAAAAAATCTGGAAAACCCATCACCGGGATAATTATGTTGATGTGGTGAATAAGATATTTGATGAGCTGGTTTGACTACCTCGTAAAAAAGCCTAAGTAGGTCTTGCTGCCGAAGTATTGAATATAACGAAGAATTCGTTGAAAATAAGTTTGCTCTGTGCTATAGGCATTAGCGCGATATCGAAGGACTTCTCGAATGAGAGGAGGTAGGCTGTTATGGTCATGGCCAAGCAAAAAATGAAAGAAATCATAGAAGCCCAACCCGATGATGCGTCCTATGAAGAAATTATCCGTGAATTTGCGTTTGAACGGATGGTTGAAAGGGGGCTTGATGACGTTAGAAATGACCGAATCATTTCAGATGAAGAGATGAGGCGCCGTATCAGGACATGGCAAGGATACGATGAACAGCTGAGGCGGAAATTGCACAAATGCAATTTCCGCTTCCAAAAACGGCAGCTCAATAGCGACGAGAAGCGACGTTGGGGCTATGAAGAACAATAGAAAATGTATTCACCATACACTCGATAAAATTGGAGGATTAAATGAACGACAACGATTCGACGGACTGGTTTGACGACTATGCTGAGGGGGCCGATGATCTTCAAGTAGACGAATACGATATCACTGCCACTCCGAATGATTTCAATGTCATAACGTTGTATAATTTTGTGGAGTCGGGAGCGGTGCGTATTCCTGGCTTTCAACGGAATTTCGTATGGGACCTAAGCCGTTCCTCAAAACTGATAGAATCCCTCATTTTAGGTCTGCCAGTACCACAGTTATTCTTATATGAACAGGCACGGAATCGGTTTCTAGTCATTGATGGACAGCAACGGCTGATGTCCATCTACTACTTTATAAAGAAACGCTTTCCGAAGAAGGAAAAGAGGGTTGAATTGAGAGCGGTTTTTGATAAAGAAGGGAAGATTCCAGATGAAATACTTCATGACGATGACTACTTTCAGTCTTTCAACTTGAAGCTTGCAGAAAAACTCCCTAATCATCCCAACAAGTTCAAAGGTCTTAATTATGCAACACTAAGTGACTATAAGACTCAATTCGACTTGAGGCCCATTAGGAATGTTGTCGTTAAACAGAATTCACCTACGGATGACGACTCCTCTATGTATGAAGTCTTTAACCGCCTAAATACGGGAGGCATCAATCTTCGCCCACAGGAAATCCGTACCAGCATGTATCATTCTAAGTTCTACGTTATGCTCTACCATATAAATTCAGATCCTGAGTTTCGATGGATACTCCGGACTGCTGAGCCCGACCTTCACATGAAAGACATTGAGATCTTGTTGAGAGGGTTCGCAATGTTGATAGATGGCACTAATTATGCGCCGTCCATGGTGAAGTTTCTGAACCAGTTCTCTCGAAAATGCGAATCGCATGACGATGAGAAGAATAATTATCTTGAAGGGTTGTTCCGATCATTCTTAAAGTCATGTTCTGGGCTTGCGGAAGATGCGTTTCTTAACAAGAAGAATCGGCGTTTCAATATAGCCTTGTTTGAGGCAGTATTCACTGCCGTTTGTGAGGCCGCCTTCAAGGAACGGCGAGTTTTGACCGGCACTATTGACGGCTCACGAATCGCAACTCTTGAGAATGATACAGACTTCGTGAAGGCTTCACTTGAAGGTACTACACGAACTGCCAACGTGTCTAAGCGTATCCAGAGGGCGAGAGACATAGTAGGTGCCTTGTGAGGGGGGATACTTAATGGATGAGACCGTAGTCGACAGATTGCATGGCGATCTTTCAGCTCTTCTCGCCGTTCTTCGTGAGAAGCAGGAGATATCTTTGTTGAACACGGTAGATGATAACTGGCGGAAATCTCTCTTGCTTTCTGCAGCTAGTCATTTTGAGCGTAGAATGACCGAGTGCGTTCTCGCATTTGTCAACGGGGCGGCAAACGGCAATTCTCTAGTTACCTCGTTCGTCAAGAACAAGGCTGTCGCACGACAATTCCATACATGGTTCAGTTGGAATGAGAAAAATGCGAACAGCTTCTTTGGACTTTTTGGGGATTCCTTTGGTACCTTCATGAAAGAGAGAGTCAGGAATGATGAAGGTTTATCCGATTCCATCAAGGCCTTTTTGGAGCTTGGAGCAGAACGTAACCGATTAGTGCATCAGGACTTCGGTACTTTCTGGATGGAGAAGACCGCTGATGAGATTTATAATCTGTATAAGAATGCCCTACGATTTGTTGAGGCATTTCCTAATGCATTGACTGAGTTCACAGACATGCGGGGGAAAGATATATGAAGCCCAAAGGTCGCTCCACCCGATCGCAGTGCTAGGCGCTACGGGTAATAAAGGCCCGTGGCGAAGACATTAATTGGTGGCATAGGCAAATAATTTGTAAAGACTATGATGTGATCCTAATACACGTTATTTTACTAAGTTTAAAATTCACCAACAGGCACAACGAAAAGATGTTGCACATTTGGAAAGAATATTTTTCAAATCAAACGAGACACCGTCAGATGAGCAAATAGAAGAATTAATAGGCAAAGGACTTGGCCATACTGGACGCGTAATTGATCAGCAGCTGTTTGTATGGATAGGACGTATTTGGTGGCTGCTCATGATCGCAGCATGGAGTGGTCCTGCCGTTTCAATCTTGAAAGTATATTAAAATTCAAAGATCGCATAACAAAAACTCACTGGATCGCCACCCGCTGGGCTGTAATCCACTGAGTATTTTGTTAACCATGGAAGGCAGACAGCAGCGGAGCTGCATAGTTTACACCGTATACCTGAGCGGAGAAACTCATGATTTGGACTCTGATATCCATAATGGTGATGGTTGTGATGATCGTTGTGTTTCGGCTGGCCGCATGGCGGGTGCTGTGCCTGGTCTCCCGCCTTTTCAGCAAGTCGGTGACGTTCCTCAAGCAAGTCCAGGTTCGAAAAGACGTTTCCGGAATTGGTTCGAGAATCAGGGCATTGTTTCCTGAGGCGACCAGATTATTGCAAGCGCGGCTGACGCCGAGCCGGTATACCGGCCTTCCCTTGACGCTCATTGTGATCTCGGCGCTCTACATTGCCGCCTTGCTTGGGGGGCTGGTCGAGGAGCTGTTGGAAGCGGACGAACTCGTCCGCCTCGATGAGTCTATTAATCAACGAATCGGCCCGATTCGCACAGATGGCATGATCACCGTTTTCATCTGGATTACTGATCTTGGTGGATCAGCCGCCCTGATAGCGGTGGCGCTTGTGACCACAGGTTTGTTGTGGGCACACTGCCGCAGGTACATGATTGCTCCGCTGTGGCTGACCATTCTCGGATCGCAGATCACCACTTATGCAGGGAAGTACGTGTTGGTGCGACAACGTCCGGAGTTTGTGACGGACATTGTCGCCTTTACGCCATCCTTTCCCAGCGGCCATGCAACAAGCTCCATGGCGGTATATGGTTTCATCGCCTATATTGTTGCCAGGGGCCTTGTGACGACGCGGCAGCGCTTCGAGATTATCTATTGGACAGCTGTTCTCATCAGCCTGATCGGCTTCAGCCGAATGTTGCTGGGGCTGCACTATGCCAGTGATGTTGCTGCGGGATTCCTTGTCGGCGGCTTCTGGCTGCTGCTGGGATTTGCCCTCGCAGAGCACAAGAACCATACACTGGAGTCGAATCTTTAATATTGACAATTGTACTCTAAAAAAATTAAACGAGCACAACTACTCTATTGATGATACAAAAATTAGGTCAACATAGTTTATTTTAAGGATGAAGCTTATGAATCTGCCTAAGTTATTTACAAATTTACTGATTATCATGCTGTTCAGTTTCTTTTTTGCAGGGGAGTCCTTTTCCGCCGATGAAAAGCCGCCATCAGATAATGCGGCGTCGGGAAAGCAGGATAAACTGATCAAGGATAAGGAAGCGGCTTTAATCAAGGGAAAATATGCGAACGCGATTAAAACCTCATCCGGGCTAATGTATGTCGTCTTGAAAGAGGGAAAGGGTCCAATACCAGCCAGGGGAGCGCTTGTAGAGGCTCACTATACGGGCAGGTTAGTTGACGGAACTAAATTTGACAGTTCCGTGGATAGAGGGCACCCCTTCCATTTTGTTGTTGGGAAAGGTAATGTCATTAAAGGCTGGGATGAAGCTTTTCTATCAATGAAAAAAGGAGAAAAACGTATCCTCGTCATACCGCCGGATCTGGCCTATGGCGAGCGAGGTGCCGGATCGATTCCACCGAACGCGACTTTGATTTTTGAAGTTGAGCTGATAGACTTTCTCCAGTAGGATTTGTAAAGAGACGAAATTAAACGGCCTGTTGCCTAAACGGTTATCTCTTTGGAGTGGTAAGAGATAAAGAGATTTGGGCGACAGGCCGTTTAATTTTGACATTTATTTCCGGAAAACTTCGATTTGTCTCAATATTGCTATTTATCCAAGAAGATATTTGAAATATTTTCGGCTGAAAGGCGCAGATCATCCCAATTATCCGCTATTTTAATTGTCATCTAAAGCAGATTTCCATAGAATTATGCATTTAATCGAGGAAAAATATTTAGAAACACCATCGTATTTTTAAATTTTCTTCCGGAAAGAAGGAATAAAAACACTTTTTTTACTCGAAACTCCCTTTTTTATCTCAGCGAACTCCATTTTTTTCTTTTTATTTTGAGAAATGCCGCCTAAAGCTTCATATTTTCTGCAAATAGTTTTATTGATGAATTGCAAGGAAAAAAATCGGTTTATTTAAAATTTATTATCAATGCAATTAAATGATATATAAAGACTATATCTTAATCAAGATGAAAGGCAATGGTCGTATAGAGGACTGCATATGTACAGGAAACAGGCCGAAAAAGACTCCATGACGTGCTCTATTTATTGCTATTTCCTGTCTAATATTTCCATTTATTCAAATATTTTCCAAATTTTTCCAAAAATTCGGAAATTTTCCTAAATTTTCCTAAATTTTTAAAAATTTTCGAAAAATCAAAAAATATTTTTAAATTTTCTCAAATTTCATTATAATTCTAAAAAATGGATCAAATTTAATTTTTTTTTCACAGAAGACAAGTTTTTTATTGACAAATAATTGCAATTTGTTTATACGACTTTTGAATCCAAACGAAAAACTTAATATAAAAAATTAAAAGGATAAAAACATGGAGAATTACTTTTTGGGGTCAATCAAGTTATTACCTTTAGTTTATGGGATCACAGCCGGTATATCCTTTATGGTGGCCGGGATCATTAAAGGCCTCTTTGCAGCAGTAAGTTTTCGCGCAGGAAGAGGCGGCGCCGAAGTAGAAGGTGAAGGCTGAGAAGACTATTATCGACATAACATAACAGGTATTTGTCGGTAACAGCCATGTTCTTTTCTTCCATTCAGCAATTATAGCCTTCAAAATCGGCATAAGAACTGTTTATCTTTTTTAAGTCCAAAAAACCTTTGCAGTTGGCAACAAGCTTTGGCGGTCTGCTTTCATGTTCTCCGAAAGCAGACCAGCCGAGCGTTTATATTCAATCCGCAATACAGCGGCAAAGGTGGACTGCCGGTCAGATTGACCGGATTACCGGTTCCTTTACAATGGTTTTTTAACGTGCGTCTTTAAATTTGTTTAAATGTTGTGTATGGGCGCAAAAAGCCAGCAAAATAATCATGACGTGATCCCATTCCCGGCGTAGTCATCATCATGCAGACCTGAAATCTGTCTGCACTTTCAACTCCAACAATAGGCGACATAAACCCGGAAGGGTGAAAACAATTGCGACGCATTGCTAACGGATAGAGGCGGGGCGTACAGGCCTGCTTAAATTCTGTTAGAAATACTTTTTATTCGAAGGTGAAGAGAGACTTCTTCCCAGGAATGTCGTAATTTATTCCGTTTATCCTCATCGGCACTGATCCGGCTTTTGAGGATTATTTTTTGATCTACAAAAACTAGCGATTCGACTTTATTTTTTTGCCGTAAAAGCAACTTAATATAATAAAGAATTATAAGGATGAAAAAAACATGGAAAATTACTTTTTGGGATCAATCAAGTTACTGCCTGTCGTTTATGGAGTTACAGCCGGTATTTCTTTTATGGTGGCCGGGATTATCAAGGGCCTTTTTTGTGCGGTCAGTTTTCGAGCAGCACAGAGACGGACCGAAAACGAAAGTGAGGGCTGAACATGCCGAATATCGATATTCTCTATCTTTTTCAGGGAATCGCCACTCTGGTAGCTTCCGAACCGACCATCGCCATCGCCCGAATCGTTTTGATCGGCCTGGGTATCCTCTTTGTTTTTCTGGGGGTTAAAGGAACACTTGAACCACTCATCATGATTCCCATGGGTGTCGGGATGGCGTCCGTCAACGCCGGTGTTCTGTTTCTTTCGGCATCAACGATGGGAACCATATTTATTGATCCCATGGCGACTGATGTCACCAAGCTCATGGAGGTCTTACAGATCGATTTCCTACAGCCAATTTATACCTTTACCTTCAGCAACGGTCTCATCGCCTGTCTTGTCTTCATGGGAATCGGAGTCATCACCGACATCGGCTACATGCTGATAGCACCCTTCAGAAGCATGGTCATCGCCGTTTGCGCGGAACTGGGCACGGTTCTGACTTTCCCGATTGCCGTCGCCATGGGCCTTAATTATAAGGAAGCGGCGTCGATTGCCATGGTCGGCGGAGCGGACGGCCCGATGGTTCTCTATACGTCCCTGATGCTCTGTAAGGATCTTTTCGTGCCGATTACCATTGTTGCCTATCTTTACCTGAGCCTGTGCTATGCTGGATATCCTTATTTAATCCGCCTTCTGATTCCCAAAGAGCTGCGCGGAATCAAGATGGATCTGACCAAAATACCCAATGTGTCTAAAACGGAAAAGATTGCGTTTGCTATTATAACAAACACGGTGCTTTGCCTGCTCTTCCCCGTCGCGGCGCCCCTCTTTATGTCTTTTTTCCTGGGTGTAATCATCAAGGAATCGGAAGTAACCCGCGTTATCGATTTTCTGGAAAACACTCTCCTTTTTGGTTCGACCTTTTTTCTCGGACTTCTGCTGGGCGTTCTGTGTGAAGCCAATACTATTCTCAATCCCAAGGTTGTGATTCTGCTGGTTCTGGGAATAACGGCACTTTTGCTCTCGGGAATCGGAGGCGTCTTAGGCGGGTATCTCGTCTATTTTGCGACCGGCAAGAAATACAACCCCGTTATCGGTATCGCCGGAGTATCCTGTGTACCCACGACGGCCAAGGTGGCCCAGAAGGAAGTCTTCGCCATCAATAAGAGAGCGATGATTATTCCTTATGCCATGGGCGCCAATATCAGCGGCGTTATCACCTCGGCTATTCTTGCTGCAATCTATGTGACATTGCTCCGATGAACCGCATCAAAGAGAAAAAAATCTATTGGATCGGCGGCAGCTTAGCCGCCTTTTCCGGTGTCTTTCTGGTAAAAATCGTCGCGCCTGCAATGACAGGAACCTGGCAGCAGGCGCTTCAGGTAGCCGGGTATCTGCTCGTTTTCGCCGGAATTACGATTATTTCCTGCGCAACCCGCCGACGCAAAGGAGAAGAGTTTCTCGAGGTGCCGGAAAAAACAAATAAAAAAGATCGATCGTTTTTTTCCAGGAGAATGCCGTGAAGTGGTATTCCTTATTCAATA
>Ga0116143_10005036_pt1 | contig 12205 bp, 6 predicted proteins | sample AD_UKC034_MetaG_FD_89745 | JGI IMG/M metagenome (GOLD analysis project Ga0116143, IMG submission 89745) | Active sludge microbial communities of municipal wastewater-treating anaerobic digesters from USA - AD_UKC034_MetaG | ecosystem: Engineered > Bioreactor > Anaerobic > Digestate | place: USA...
GGGTGCGCGGCAGTTGTGGAACGAACTGTCACAAATCAAACCTTCGGAGGTGAAACCATGTTCCATCGTGTGACCATCATCGGCTTTGTGGGCTCTGACCCGACCATGCGCTACACGCCCGACGGCACGCCCGTCACCAACTTTTCCGTCGCCACCCGCCAGGTCGTGTCGAAGGAGCGCTGCCAGGAGTGCCCGAGCGGCTGGAAGGAGTCGCTCAACGGCAAGAACTGGGAGCTGACGACCTGGTTCAGGATCTCGTGCTGGCGCAAGCTGGCCGAGGCGGTGAACGAGTTCGTGGCCAAGGGCTCGTCCGTGTTCGTGGAGGGGGAGCTGCGCGGCGAGGCGGTCGAGGGCAGCCAGAACCCGCGGGTGTGGACGGGGCAGGACGGCGAGGCGCGTGCGAGCTACGAGATCACGGCGCGCACGGTGAAATTCCTGGGCAAGCGCGAGGGCAACGGGGGTGCGCCGATCAACGAGCCGCCGCCGGGCGGGGAGGATGACGATTTGCTTCCATTCTAGCGCGAAACACAACTACAATTGAATACGCAACGGGCCGGCAGCCGGGGAGCGAGAAGGTAGGGCCTCTGAGCAATCAGAGGCTCAACCTTTTTCCCAATCAACATAGACAGGAAGCGAGGTGAAAGAACATGCCGCAATGGTATCTCGACTGGCTGGTAGCCAAGCTCATCCCACGCGCACTGCGCGGGGCGTGGGAGGTGGGGATCGATCCGCTTGAGGAAGGCTACAAGCCGCTTACGGAGCATGAAGAGTACGGGGTCGGCACGGTAGGCAGGTGGGCACTCCGTTGGCCCGCTCCGCCTCCGACCTGCGACGAGCTGACGCCCGCCGATTACGCGATGTACTTCTGGTACATCATCGATGGAGACCGAAGGATGGTCAAATGGCAAGTGCTGGGAGAAACGATGTTTTCTCACACACTTACATAGGCGAGGGCGAAAGGCAAGTCCATCTGGCCGGTTGCGTACTTTAACCAAAACGTCGAAACGCTCCGCGCCCCTGAGACATCAGGGGCTCAAGTTTTTCCTACTCGCATAGAACCGAAGGAACGCGGAGCCTATCTGGTAGAACGACCGTTTTGGTTTCGTTCTTGACCACTCTCTCAAATCGGACACGAAGACAGTGTGCCGGATCAACAAGCTCGTTCTTTTGAAGACGTGTTGCTCCCACCTCTTCTAGTCCCCCATCCCTAGCGTGAGGATTTCTGCTATAGATCTTCAGATATTGTTTTTGACAAAAGCGCCCTCAGGCATGGCTAATAACAAGGTCAAGTGTCAAGATCATTATCTGAACATCTATAGCCTCTCCCGTGCTTCGATAGCTCCGAGATCGTTTTCTCTACATGACTATACTCCCCCACTCCAAGATCACGGTGTCGCCGGTCGAAGATATGTAGCGCTCATAATCTGCTTGAGCGGCTAACCGGGCAACATAGTTGCGATTACGGTCAGTTCGCTCCGGCACATTTGGGTCACTTTGGAAATACAACTTGTCAATGACGGGTCACATTTCCATCACTAACTTGTCAAAACCCTCACACAGAATTCCCATCACCGTCTTCAAATGATGAAAATCAACCCAATACTCCTCACCCTTTAGCGCATGAGGATATCGGAACGCTGTCGAGTAATCATCGATACTACTCCATTCGTACAACAGATGCTCTATCCAGTCATTGATTTTCAACGGCTTGTACTTCTCACGAAGACTGTTGATCAGACTTTCGATACTATGTTTCCTCTTGGAATAACCGGTCAAGATTTTTAAATACATCTCAATAGAGTGGCGGTAATTAAAGAGAATGGGCCAGACCACATCGTACAAGTTGAAAATCATATATTGTCCTGTGCTCTTCAGGGCGGTGTCAACCAACATATCGGCCGCCAATCTATACGCTCGTGCGATATCAATCCAGGCTGGATCTGCCATACCGCCAATAATTACGCCGTGTTCACCAGGTTTAGAATATTCGAATTCGCTCGGGATTTCTTGGAATATAGGAGAATTTAGGTAGGCAAACTCGATATAACGTTCTTCGTATTGATCGTCGGAATTCAATGGACCGTAGACGCCACTATAAGCGCTGGTGATATCGTCGTCCGACGGGTCATAGTTTTCATATATCACAGCAAAGACTCTTAAATCAGATTGTGTATATGTTCGGGGTTCTCCTTTGTTGTTGGTAGGGCTGCTCAAGTACTCGGCGAACCACTTACTCCAGGATTTCACCAGCGATTTATCTATATCGAATAAACGAGCAACATATCCAACAGTTAAGGGCTCTCGTTTCATATTCATCCGACCAGTCCTTCTGCCTCTAAGCGCCCAAAGGCTCGATTTTTTTCCCTTCGGTCAAGGATTCGCTCACTATTTGCTAATCCTCAACTCCAGCAAATGCAAACAATTGCCGGTCTTGTTCTTCGGCTAAACAGAAGTATCAGTGTCTAAGACGTTGGAGCTCTGTAAAGCATGACAGGCAGCGTCAGCAATTGATTCTCTGTTTTTCTTCAAGCTCTTACAAGTCGCTTTTGACACTGTGGAGATGACCCCCTTGCACAAGCTCAAGATTCGGCAGCTACTCCCAGCGTATCATTCAGTTGAGTCGAACTATCACGAAGATCTTCAGCCGGGCTCAAGTTACAAAAGTTAAACTATTTCGATTGAAACAGATCGCGGTATTGCACGGATTGAGCCATGGTCTCCATGATCACGTCAAGGCCAAGTCCAACTTCATGCAGCAACAATGCTACTAATACTGCATCCAGCTTTCGAGCAAGGTGGTGGAGTTCTCCATTCCCCACGACAGTATCATCTTTTGGATCAAAGTGTGTGAGATGGTTCCTTATTGTCGTAACTCTTCCAACGAAGGCATCTCTGGCATTCGCTGTACGAATAAAATCAAACACAGGGTGAGCAGCTGAAAGTTTGCGAGCCAACTCTGTCAACCTTTTCCTCAATGAATACTCATTTGCATAATACAACTTGCCCTCTTTGAGGGCGGTCTTAAATCCGGGACAAAGGTCCGCCGGTATGACTTGGACAAACTGCTGATATAGACCTTTCAGATACTCATCCCTAGTGCTCTGTCCGATAAGACATTCGGGATTGCGTCATTATTGGCAGATGTGGTACAATCTCAGGCATGAGACGACCACACTTTGTACGTTCAATAACCGAAGATGAGCGCAAGCAGCTTGAGGCCGGACTGCGCTCCGCAGATGCCTTTGTGTTGCGCCGCTGCCAGATCCTGCTGGCCAGCAGCCGGGGCCAGCACCCGCCTGCCATTGCCCAGGTTGTCGGCTGTGACGACGAAACAGTGCGGAATGTGATCCGCGCATTCAACGAGCGCGGGCTACAGGCCTTGCAACGCAAGTCGAGGCGGCCGCACCGCACACAGGCAGCATTCTCAGCCGAGCAAGCGGAACGGTTGCGCGAGTTGCTCCACCGCAGTCCACGGGACTTTGGCAAGCCGACCAGCGTGTGGACATTGGAGCTGGCGGCCGACGTCAGCTTCGAGCAAGGGCTGACGGCGACACGCGTCAGCGATGAGACGGTCCGGGCGACACTGGCGCGGCTGGGCGTGAGATGGAAACGGGCCAAGCACTGGATTACCAGCCCGGACCCGGAGTACATGCGAAAAAAAACGCCCGAGACCGGTTGATCCGGCTGGCCAAGACTCATCGCGACTGGGCCTTGGGCTTCGAGGATGAGACCTGGTGGAGCCGCTTCGCGCAACCCACCTTGCGGGCGTGGAGCGAGCCGGACGAGCCGTTGCGGCTGGTGGAGCAGGTGGAGCAGGTGAAGCAGGCAGATGACGCTGAGCCCAAAGCCTTGGCCTGCTATGGCTTGTTGTTGCGCTGGATGACCGAGATGGAGGCTGCCCAAGAGCAGGTCTGGCTGCGGTTCGTGGATGGCCGGCCGGTGAGTGCGATCACGACGCAGTACCTGGAGTGGTGTTGCATCAAGCTGCACGGCATGGGCCTCCGGGTGTTGGCGCTCATCTGGGACAATGCGCCGTGGCATATCAGCCGTGCTGTGCGTAACTGGATCAAGGATCATAATCGGCGGGTCAAAAGGACAGGTGAGGGAGTGCGTATCTTGGTCTGCAAGTTGCCAGTCAAGAGCCCGTGGCTGAATCCCATCGAACCGAAGTGGGCTCATGGCAAGCGCCGGATCGTTGAGCCGAACCGGACCTTGTCGGCCAATGAGCTGGCCGAGAGGGTATGTGCGGCCTTTGACTGCATTCATGAAGATCATCTCACCATTCCCGAAAATGTCCCTTGATTGTGCACTAGTCTGGTAATGACCCCCAAATACTCGTCGGTGATAGCTCTCGATCGCCTGTGTAAGGTCTAGAAACCTGTCTTCCGCGTACCGAGATCGATTGTATTGAGTAGCGAAGTATAGGTTATGTACGGGACGCAACCTCTCGGTTTTGTGAAACCACTCTGCTAGATAAGTTTCCAAATCTTCCTCAATCGCCGGCAGTGGAAATAACATCAGTCCTCGGCCAACGGAATCGGGTTCCACGTAGGGCCAAGGCATGCGGTACAAGATATGAACGGGAAGGTACATTGGATTTCCGGATTTAGCAATATGCTTGGCTCTGTCCGTGGAACCCCTCACGATGATGGGGAAAGTTGGATTGCTCATCATCAAAGTCAGGAAATTCTGCATTTTCATCAGAATCTCAAGCCAATCCTCGAAAGGTTTGCCCTCCTTCCAAGAAAACTTGATCCAGGTTTGTTGGCTGAAACTGATCTGCGTGCTCGCTTCTGATACCGTTCCTTCGACGGAAATAGCAATGTCACAGTCGCCAACTTTGACCTGAACCGGCTGTGGCACCTTAAGCCGTGCAACGGCGTCGTACGAGTCAACCAAATCGCTCAACTTGACACCTTGATAGTCCGTGGAAACATCATCACTATACCATGTTCGTCGAGTGTGCCAATCCAATTGTGACTGGACAAACTCCGTTGTTTCTTCAAGACTCTTTCTAACTGCCCATTCATCCAAGTTTGCAAACTGAACGCTCAGAGAAGAAAATTCGGTATCTTCTACAGACTCGAAGTGAACACCCACGAACGCTTTGCCCACACGAAGAATACAATGATCCTGTTGGTAGCCAGAAAGCCCATAAGTTCCTGTGGAACTTCTTACATAACAATCACATAGAGTCGCAGAACTGCCAGAAGCTAGGATGCCAAGAATAGTGGAGCATCTAGAGCCTGTTTTCTCCATCTTGTTGAGGCTACCATGCAGATCCAGTGTGATTCCAGCCGTAGGGGAAAAACTGAATAGACCGGATACCCTGCTCTCTGGACTTTCTGGGAGCCACCACCATCCTCTTTGTTCATATTCCTCAGTTAGCCCAATCGGCTCTTTGCTCATAGTAACACCTTTCACATTCACAGTCGGATATGCAACAGGCCGGCAGCCGTCATTCAAAAAAGGTCGAGCCTTTGGAACCTAGAGGCTCGCTCTCTGAGTTCCTAAACTGGACAATAACTAAGTAGTGCAACTCGAACACCCGGTGTAAGCACAGGCGGGACCACTAATCGGGGTATCGGGCTCGTCTGTGCAGCACAAATCAGTTCATGAGCGAACGATCGCGGATGCACCGAACACACGATAATCGGTGAACTTCTTGTAAGCTTCGTATCGATGCTTTCGGTAATACCCTGTCAGACAACAGACCCAGCAATAGTTGGATTCAGTCCTATCTGCAAATTCCCTTATAGTGGTGCGGGATACCAACAGATGTTGACCTGTTGCTGGAGGGACATCGTCTATGAACTTCTCATTGAGGGCATCTGTCCAGTCGCTCCACTTACCGATAACCATGTTTTCACAATATGCACGGAGTGCTTCATCGTCGTACTGGAACGAAATGAGCGAATCGGTTAGAAATGGAGTAGGAAGCCATATATTCCGGAACATTCGCCAGTATTGCCAGCGAGGAACGGTGCCATTTACCTGTACTATGCTCGCTGCTGGTACAAGGGTCCAATCGTCAAAAACCTGCACACGCTCACGGAGAGATTGGCTTTCGAGTGTCCCCGCAAAGTGTAAATTCGAGGCACAAGATGTGTCGATTTTATTGAAGTCGTCCTTATCCATGCCACGACACCAATCTACAATTCTTTCTAGCGAAGGAGTTGTAGGACCATGGCACTTCTGAAACAGACCATAGATTTCTAGATCAAAGATTACCGAGCCTCCGCTCACTGCGCCACTTGCTTCAGCGAGCATCCAACCGTGGTCAAAGCAATCCGGAGCTTCCTGCCATTGCTGTTTCCACAAAAGCCCGATCTGCTGCCATAATGCGACGAAAGTTGTGTCGACTTGATTGTTTGTTTCTTCTACATGCGGCCACCAAATAGGACGAACACCAGGATTCAGCCGCCACAATTCCAAGTCAATTGGGCACGCTTGAGAGGCTAGGAAGATGGCATCACGATGTGACATCCTTCCCTGACTGTACGTCCAAGCTAGAGTTCGTAGATAGGATGACCGATAGATCTCGCTCATCACTGTGTCTACGCTGACATAGTACTCTTTGCCCTCTTGCCTTCTTAACCAAAAGTCCAGGGATTTTGCAGAAGGCTCCATTCCGATTTCGTTAAGAATACACTGCCACTCATAGGCATACTGCAAAGCCACGCGAATCTGCGTCTTTTTTTCGACTTCCTTAATCCAGAAGTCGTAATAGATCGGCGGTAAAAAGTTGTTCGCGTATTTATCGAAGAACGGAGCTGGTACGAAGTCTCGTGGCGGTGCACCCGAGTGCACTAATGCATGGACAGGATCCAAGTCGTAAGCCGGATCTAGTTCATTCAACAACAGCCAAGACAGGAGTGACGGCTTGTTTAGGGCAGAAGCAACGATCTCAACCGAAGGTGGCTGGAAGTCATCGTTCAGCATTTTTGCTTTGAACAATGACAAAAGACCGATAGTGACTAGACTTTCCAGTTCCTGCTGGCTTAACCAGTAGAGAAGATACTCAACCACGATCTCGGAGTGTTGTAAATCAATGAGCAGATTAGCAACAGCCGTACTCGCGCGTTCTCTGACTAATGCAGAAGGCCACACTAGTTGCGTGAATAGCATTTGAATAGAGGAATCGATAGGCTCCGGATTGAGATTTGCGGAGAGCCATCTCGGCTCAGGGAATGTCAACGGTGACAAGAATCCGACTGCTGTCTCGACCAGTGTCTCCATCACCCTCACTGACAACTCGGGTTGTCCCATGAAGAAACAGTACTCAACGAGCCGCAGGACTGACAATCTATCAATGGAAGGGTTCTCGTAGGTGAAAGTATCCCGAATGAAGTCAAACCACTGGTCAGGGTAGTGTTGCTTGACCATTTCCCATCGTTTAACCGCTCTGTCTCTTGGGACGAAATAGTGTCCCCAACCATTGTCGCTGTAATGCGATTTGACCAGATACGGATAAGCATCTTTCTTTCCGCGTACCGAGCAGACAAGCTTAAAAACTAGATCGTAGTTGCGCAACTCAATTCCACATTCCAACAAGTGTTCTACAGCCTCCAGCACTATGTTGCTTTGATCAGTATTCGCCCAAAACTTAATCCACTCATCAGTGTAGTTATTGCGCTGCCATAGGCTATAGTTAGACAACTCAGATACAAGGTCTTCAAAGTGTGCAGGAGGAAAACTCTCTACCGATGGCATCTCTTCTTCGGTCAGGGTTAGGCCACTTCCATCTGGATCACCAGATGACTCCTCGTGATTTCGTAGTCTATACAAGGCATTCTTGCCGAGAAAATCCAGGTGGGTTGACAACACGTCTGATGCATAGGTATCGCCTTTCCTGGCTCTCTCTGCCAATATCTCAAGTACCTGATCACTCACTGCCGTTGATGAGATAGCTCTGTTGATCGGTGACGACAAGTCCGCCGATTCTACGAAGACCCCAAGAGTGTGTAAGGCATCATAGTATTCTTCACTTTCACACAACCAACGATAGTATGTAGGCAGAAGCTCTAACCTTATTTCTGCAAGAACCTCTGCGAACAACCTTGGTAGATGACCTGTTTCGTCCGAGTCTGTGAAGTCATCAATATGAGCAATTGCGGGGGCGAGCCTTACGAGCTGCATTAGCAGCGATTGATCACTTGCTATAGGCAGATTGCCAGCCGCTCGATGACATGTTTGAATGACTTCAAGTACTTCATTTAGAAGAAGATCTTTATGATGACCGTGAGTGAAAATATTCTCGGCAGCATCATGAGCAAAGGCACGTGCCTGATCACGCAACTCGTGTAGCGCAGCTATGCAGGCCAGGCTTCCAAAGACATCTGCCCGTTCGTAGAACGGAGTAACTGAAGACGATACTCTATTGATCGTATTGTGGAAGAGCCACCGAAGGGCGTGCTCGTCGAGCAGAGCGCGGCGACGAGAGAAGTACAGATTCATCCAGGCATTCGAATAGAAGTAGTCGCATTCAAATGCCGTCTCTAGATCAGTCCTTGAGATAACAAGCCTGTTGTCATTTGCACCGACGAGCATAAGAATATCCAGACCAATTTCTAATGCAGCATCTGCGATTGCAGCTCTATAACGCCAAATTGACTGTTGACGAGCAGTCTGGACATCAGGAAACTCAAGTTTACCGATCTCTTTGTAAAACCAACCGAACGAGACGGCTTTTCCAAGACTTAGCTGTTCTGACAAACTAGCAGCAACTCCTGCCAGCCGCTGTACCAAGCGACGTTGCCAAGTATAACTGTCGATGCTCTGAAGCCACTCTTCGTTCTGGATGCTTCTATTGCTCAAATAGTTGGCTAACAAACAAAAAAAGGCTTCACAAAACCATCCAGTAAGCTGATGCTGTTGTTCATAGGAGATGTAATGCTGATCAGAGAGATACTTGGCGTCTGGAAAAGCATAATCGCCAAGATCAACGCCTTGCTTATGACGCAGAACAGCATATATTGCCATGTAGGGATTGCAGCAATTGCGGTGATCAGATAGCAGAGCATCTATGTCTAGTACCTTTTCCAAAGCCAACAAAACAGCTTGCTTGAGCACAACTGAACGCTCGGTTTCACTGAGGCTCCGCCCTTCAAGCGCTTCAGCTGTTAGTTCTTGCTCGTCCCCGAGGACCATCTCAACTGTCAGTAGCTGCCTCAGCCGAGAGATGTCCTGGTGTGCACGCAGATACTCACTAAAATAAGCGAGGATCTCAACTGCATAACCACTTCTTCTGTTGCGAACTGCGAGGTCAACTATCCAAGCCGATTGATACTCAGGTGTAACAGCTGCAGTTCTTAAGAACGGAAGCAGCCTCTCGCGAGAGGGGCTTGCCTTAAAACGGGCGTATGATTCTTCCACGCATGCGCGCGCCGCTTCAAAGTTACCTTGGTTGAACTCTGCCTCCGCTAGGAGGTACAGTTCGTTCACGGAATCAACCGTCAAATCAGCTTGCAGCCGTGCCCGCAAAAAGGGATCATCTTCAAGTATGAGCTGCGGATACAACAATAATTCTCGCCTTTCGACTTCGAACTCAAAAAGAGAGTAGAAGTAGTCCTTGAACAAACCGCACTCGACTGCACGCAGCAGATTCTTGGCCGTGAGTGCTGCCTCGATGCTTCGCGCCAAGATGTTCTCAACTTCACGACGTGGATAGTACTTAGCGATGGATTCAACCGCCCATTGTCGATCCGGTCCCTCCTGCAGGAAATGGTCATCACCCAAATCAGCTGCAAGAGTCCACTCGTATGCCCATCTCCAGTAGTCTGGCGCCTCATTATGTAACCAATTCAATACGCGTTGCTTATGATCGAAAGCATAGTCCTGGTGCTCTGGAAGATTGCAGATAAACACAGGCAAGCTACTATGAAAGGGGCGACATCCCATTCTGTCTTGAACTAATAGATGTTCTACTTGGCGCAGCGCTTTATACACTTCAGCACTTCTTGTCCCCAGTGGATCGATGCATCTCGCAATATCTCGACGCTGAGGCCAAGGAAACGGGCACGCAGCAAATAAATGTAAGATTTCTCGGCTTTCCTCAGGCAACACTTGCCACAAAATGCGATAGTATGCATTGATGTCTTCATGCGGGCACTCGGGCAAGTTGTCTATGGATTCCTCAGTAACAGCAATACTGCGCTCTTGCAGCGCTTTTAGAGAATACCGAAGGTGCAACGGGTGACCTTGACTCTTACGGTAGAATGCATCTGACAGGCGTTGAAGAATGAAATCATGTGTGCTTTCATTCGCGCTTAACCCGATGTCATCTGTGTGAAATTGTAGCCAAGTCCTGACGGCTGACTCTTTCAACAGGGGAAGTTTACACCATTGGTCACGCGGTGTCTGCGCAAGAAAGGTCGGAAGTTGAGAATCGGCAACAGGTTGAGTCGCCAGTAACACAATAACACCATCAGGTGGAGGCAGAACACAAGCCAATAATCTATCCAGTTGCTCGATCGATCTACGCTCTCGCCAGACGTGGTCAAGTCCATCAATGATCACGATGAGGGCTTTGCCCTGTTCATGCCAATGGCTTCCACAGGCAATGAGCCATTCGCCTAATCTGTTCGGCGTGGGGTTTTGGGAAGTTTGATCACTCAGCGCTTCAGCATGGTCACGTTCCAGGTCGTGCATTAGCGAAGCGGCAGCTCGGTGATAGTCAGTGCGCTCTCGTGTTGTCCGGTCCTTCAACGATAGGAAATAGTGATGACGGATCACAGGAATTCCACTTTCCTGCAGATGCCGATACAAATAGCTGCAGTATGTACTCTTCCCCGCACCGGGACTACCTGTCAATATCAGACAGCCTTGCCTTTGAGCGAGCAACCTGTCAAGTACGTCTGCGTGAAACTGATCTGAAGGGAGAACGTAGTCGGAGGGAACCTCAAATCCTTGCGGCAGGGATTGAAGCTGGTACCATAGCGCTGCCCTTTTGACATTTGCCAGATTGATCCGGCCGTCCGGGTTTGGTTCATCTCGTTCGCAAACCCATGTGCGTAGCTCTTCTTCCAGGTTTCGCCACCCCGCCTCGTCACCACCTATTCGGTAGAACCTACGGCGCAATCCGTCCTCTAGATCATCAAGGTTAGGTTCATTCAGATGAAACCGAAACTGTGAAAAAAAGTCACGAGCTAATTCTTCTGCTCCCAACTGTGCAACAATCCGTTGGCGCACATCTTGGTCCAAGATTCTGTCGAAATCGACAAACCCGTCTAGTGATAGTACATGCTTGATATCTGAGGCAGGTTGGCGATTGCTAACAACCGACACCTCGTGAATAGGGTGCTGCGTGAGTAGTGGCTTCTTCAGAGAGAACGCCCACTTCTGTAATAGCGATTCTTGATTCTCTTTTTGCTTGCTGAGCAAATCATCCCATGACCAGTAGTCCGAGACATCATCTGGGTGTGTTGAGAACTTGATCTGTTGAGCGACAAGTCTACCGTCAGAGCGAAGGGCAACAACATCGTCAAGATAACCTGCAGCATCTGCTTCAACGGACACCCACAAATAACGATCAGAATGTTCCAGCCAATCAACCAGAATTGCAAGAGCGAACGTATCTTGGTATTCAATTCCCTTCCTAAGTGTACCGACTCTCGTGAATCTACTGCGCCCCATAATCATACCATCACTATTCTGGAATCTTCTTAGTTGGTGCCTGATGCAAAACCGAGGAGAGGCAGCTCCCACGACAGTTTTCAGTCCGTTTCAGCCGAGCTGGTAGATGTGGGGAACCGGCTCGCCCATTTTGTATGGAGAATTGAGCTGTTCCCGTCGTTGATGGGTGCTATTCTGAACTCCGTCGAAAAGAGCTATCTATTTCCTTCTCATTGTTGTCAGGCAAAATCACAAGATCCTTGTTTATCAGAGCGACAACTTCAGATCCTTATGTTCTCGATCGTGCGAGAATTATACCAGTATCTTCGTGGAAGTACAAATGAGCGTCTGAGCCATTGGCCGTCCACCTTCGACGAATGGGGAGCAACGGCGTCATAGTTTCTCTCGCACACCCACGTCCTGCTGCCTATCAGTGTCTGCGTACGGCAGAAACGGCGCTACCGCGCCAGGGTGCGCGGCAGTTGTGGAACGAACTGTCACAAATCAAACCTTCGGAGGTGAAACCATGTTCCATCGTGTGACCATCATCGGCTTTGTGGGCTCTGACCCGACCATGCGCTACACGCCCGAC
>Ga0116143_10005040_pt1 | contig 12198 bp, 10 predicted proteins | sample AD_UKC034_MetaG_FD_89745 | JGI IMG/M metagenome (GOLD analysis project Ga0116143, IMG submission 89745) | Active sludge microbial communities of municipal wastewater-treating anaerobic digesters from USA - AD_UKC034_MetaG | ecosystem: Engineered > Bioreactor > Anaerobic > Digestate | place: USA...
GAAACCGAGAAAGACATCGTTAACCGCATGATCTCTGAACAAACACTTAAGCGTCAACAGGACATACTCACAAAACTCCTTGAAAGTGACCGCGCACAAAGGGAAAGAGACCAGGATGAGCAGCGAAAATCAGAAGAAGCAAAAAGTCTCTATCACCGTAACCCTGCGGAATTTGAGGAGTATAAAAGATTAAAGTTGAAAGAAATGGAATTGCTTAGGACGATACCCCCTTCCTTGAATTCTTATTACAAACAGAAAGTTAACGATTATTTCCAATCACTTGAAAAATAGTTCACTTATGCTCGTGGACGGAGAAAACCAAACGATGGAATTAAACTCAAACCCAGATAGCATCTCCGTCGTTGAACGGATGATCGAAGAAGTTCGTGACAAGTACAACGTAAGCGAAGACATGTATGGTAACATGTTGGTTGCAATAACGGAGGCTGTTACCAACGCCATTTATCATGGCAACAAATCGGATCCTTCCAAGAAGGTAAGTGTTGCGATAGCACACAACCCAAACAGTATAACATTTACAGTAACTGATCAGGGACCGGGATTTGATTTTTACAATCTACCCGACCCTACCTCACCCGAAAATATCGAAAAAGAATGCGGACGCGGAATATTTCTGATGAAGCATTTGACAGATCAGCTGATCTTCTCAGAAAACGGAAGAGTGGTGGAGATGAATTTCAGGATCTCTGCATCCTGATAAAAATATTTTGGTTAGACACGTTGGAGCTCCGGAAGGGGCTCTTTTTTTTGAAAAAATATGGAACACGGATGACACAGATCAAACGGATTCTCACTGAATTAATGATTAGATGAATAAATTATAGGTGATCCATTTTTATCAGTTCCATCTATGTCATCCATGTTCCATCAACTTCGTATTGGAAGATGATAGACTACACCGAAGCGGACGCTTTGATAGGGGAAATCATTCAGTCCCCACTGGTACCAGATCTTTGCATCCAGTTTTCTGTGCTTCCATTGAAAGGCAGTTTTATAAACCATAGGCCTGTCCCCTATATTGAGGTAACCCCGATAGCCTGAAATACTATGCATAAATGAAATTTTCCTTGTGTATAGGGCTATGCCTCCGCCTCCCAGAAAAGCATCATTTTGCAAATGCAATTCGTCATAAGTTTGATAGGAATAGAATCCTCCCATTGCAAAAACTCTTAACTCTATGTTTTTCTCTGATGCCAGTGCAAATGATTTTCCAAAGGAAAGATCCATATAGTAACCGGAGCCATCCGTATATCTTGCATCACTGAGTCTTGTTCCGGAAGCTGTCCTGAAAGACAATTCCAGTGCAATATCCGGCCAGGCTTCTTTATCCTGCAAGATCTGAACATGTGTTGCAAAATAAATATCACCACCGGCATTACCTTCTCCACTTCTGGTTCTTGCAGCACGTTGATCGCGTGTAGTTGTATCCATTGAATATAATTCGAAAGGAACGACAAAGGCTTCCAGAGCTACTTTTCCTTGACTTATCGGCACGTATAGTCTCGAGAAAAAGTCCTGCGTCTTATCCCCTTTGCTAAAATGAGCACCAAGCAATTGTTCGACCTCCAGTTCATTGTACAAAGCTCCCGTTCTAACTTCAGGTACAGGAAGTGCATTCGGGCCCATGAAAGAGGTTGACATTGTCATATACTGAATCCATGAAGTATGGCCGTCCCATTGATGCTTGTCATTCCACCATGCATATTCTGTCTGGGCTTTAAGTTCAGAAAAAAAGCATGTGATCAATACGATAAACAGAGCAATTTTTTGCATAGCGGGAACAAGATAAGAACAAAGCTCTAATGCATAATTATTTTCCGTTTGATGTACATTAGATCAGGAATGCCTATTTTAGTGCTGATATGTCAATGGATAGATCAATACATTTTTTTAAAGAAGGGGTTAAGTTCCGGCTTAACGATCAGGCGAAGCTATTAAAGTGGTTGAAGGCAACTGCAAAAAAAGAGTCCTATAAAATTCTATGTCTCAATTATATTTTTTGCAATGATGATTATTTACTGGAGATGAATAAAAACTATTTAAACCACAACTATTTTACAGATATCATCACCTTCGACAATAGCATTCAAAAAAATATTATTGAGGGAGATGTCTTTATTTCGATTGACACGATTAACAAAAATGCAAAAAGATTTGAAACAGGTTTTGACAATGAATTACACCGAGTAATGATCCATGGTCTTTTGCACTTATTAGGATACAAAGACAAAACCGAAAAAGATAAAAAAAAGATGCGTGCAATGGAAGATAAATACCTTTCACAATTTTAAAGGTCGTCGCGCAACTCTTAGATAATTTTTATTATTAGGGATCATTTAATTTATGTTATAATTAATTTTCTCTCTTTAACACGAATTACTATCATAATTCTACATCTCGCTAAACAGTTACAAACCTTTTCTCGATCTGAAGTTGCAAACACGGTCCAAGAAAAGGGAAGTATGGTTAATCGCTTTATGTATATTAACAAAACATCCCAAAACCTGCACAAAGCGATTTCCTTAAAAATGAAATGCAGGATCAATAAAATTGCATTGTAAATACCCTGAACTTTTAATGGAAGGGTGACTAGGTTAACTAGGTCAGGTGATTCCAAATAATTGTTCCGATAAAAATCCAAAGCAGACCTTCTGTGATCCACAGTTTTTTCTTCTGACTTACAAAAAAGTAAGAATACCATATCGAAACCGGCATGGCAAATATGGCAAAATTTATTAATGCCATATTTCTGGAAAGGTATACTGAAAGAATTCCAAGGAAGAAGGTGAAGAACAATAGTTGTTGGTAAGTACGAATTCGAATTATGTTCTTGTAATAATTAGCCCGTAAGCGTAACCAGGCTAATATTAACATAAGAATCAGCAATCCTGCAATTACTTGTAGAGGTAATATGTCAGGAAAGGTGAATGAAGGTGTTTTTTCTGAAAGCTTCTCAAAGAATCCTTGCCAAAAGATCGGCAGTTCATGATTCCAAAACTTAAAGACACTTAAAAATAAAAATGGGATCGCATATCCAATGATTAAAACCAACCATTCACGAATATGAAAAGGCCTGACAATAGATAAAGTAAACATCAATAATAATAAGATCGGGATGGCAGGAAAATAAAATAAAGCTGCAGTAGCTGCAAGAAACCCACAATCAAAAATGGCGACAATTGCCCTATTGTTTTTATGCAAAGAAAATACCTTGTCGAAGATTCTCAGAAGAATAAGATTTACGAAATGTATTGGATGTATGGCAAGAAAGTCAGGTATCGAAGAAATGAACAGGACAAAAAAAAGTGAAGGCAGGTATGAATTCTTGTAGAGAACTTCATGCCTGTTTACGATCAGATTAAAATAAATCGCCTCAAATGAAATAATGGCGATGAACAACAAGAGGCTTAGCCAATTGGGTATCATTACGAAAAAGCTTTCAAACAAATTCCATAAAGGCATTGGATAATGATCCTTCGTAACCGGGAAGGAACTAAATCTTTCTGCCCATAACAAAATGACAATGAGCGGAATGGCAAAAAGCGCTGCAGGCTGTGTCGATTTAAAAAAGCGGATCATTGGCCTTAAAAGTAGAGAATTTTCATTGTTGTGTATCAGGATTTCGTACTATATTTGCCCCTAAACAAACAAGATAAAGACATGGACGCAATCTGGCATTTTATAGCAAGTTTTTTCGAAGGAATTTTCAAAGCGGTTCCTTTTATTGGTCTGTGGTTCAACAAAATGATGATTGTGATAGGATTTATAGCCTTTTTTCTTTGGTTGAGCTATATGAGCAAGCAAAAAGAAGAGCAAAAGTTCGACTAAAAATACTCTACCTGTAAAACATTATCCTGTTTGTGAATTCAGACAGGATTTTTTTATTCTTCATTAATCTGAACCTGACAGAGAATGAGTCAAATAATGTTCATCCGGTTTTTGAATAAACTACTTATCCTCTTCAATCCATCAGGCTTTCAAAGATCAGGTGCTATTTTAAATTCATGAGATCAAGTCCTATATCTTTTCTGTAGTTCATTCCTTCGAAAGATATTTTTTCAATTTCATTATAAATGCGCTCTCTGGCTTCTGCAATGCTCTCCGATTGAATTGTGACAGCCAACACTCTTCCGCCATTCGTTATAATTTCATTTCGCTCAACGGACATAGTTCCTGCATGAAATACTTTACAATCTTTGACCTGATCAATTCCAAGGATGCGTTTTCCCTTTTGATACTCCCCCGGGTATCCTCCACTCACCAGCATAACTGTCATTGCAAAGCGAGAATCTATGCTGATATGGTTTTTAGACAAACTACCCTTTGCTGCACTGGAAAGAAGTTCTACCAGATCTGAATTTATCCTGGGTATTACTACTTCAGTTTCCGGATCACCCATCCTGACATTATACTCAATAACATATGGATCACCGTTAACATTCATCAAGCCGATAAAGACGAAACCCCGGTAATCAATTTTTGCTTTTGCAAAACCATCAATCGTAGGTTTAACGATCCTGTCTTCTACCTTCTTCATGAAAGCAGTATCTGCAAACGGTACAGGGGATACAGCGCCCATACCACCTGTATTTGGTCCAGTATCAGCATCTCCGATCCTCTTGTAATCTTTTGCTTCAGGAAGAATCACATAATTTTTTCCATCAGTCAGTACAAAAACTGAAAGCTCAATGCCATCAAGAAATTCCTCGATCACGACCCTATCACTTGCTTCTCCAAAAGCACGATCATACAGAAGGGATCTTAATGTGGTTTCGGCCTCTTTAATCTCAGAACAGATAATTACACCTTTCCCTGCTGCCAGGCCATCTGCTTTTAAAACATAAGGTGCTTTCAGGCTTCTTAAAAAACCTAAGCCTTCTTCGAGTGTATCTTTCGTGAAAGTTTGGTATGCTGCTGTAGGAATATTATTACGCTGCATGAAAACTTTTGCAAAATCCTTACTTCCCTCAAGTTCTGCTCCTGCTTTTCCGGGGCCAAGAAATAATATTTCTTTTGTTAACGAATCAGCTTCAAGATATTCTTTAAAGCCCTTCACCAGTGGATCTTCAGGACCAACGATAATAAAATCAATTTGCTTTTCAATAATGTAATTTTTCAATGCAGGAAAATCGGTAACAGGTATTGGAACGTTAATTCCGCACTGTTCCGTTCCCGCATTTCCGGGGGCGGTATGAAATTGTTTGCATAAGGGACTTGAAGCTATCTTCCAGGCCAATGCGTGCTCTCTTCCTCCCGAACCTAATAATAAAATATTCATTCTTAAATTCATTAAAAATTCCTCGATACAAAGGAAAGAAAAAACTTTTCCACCCCCGAACAAAACAGGCCACCTTTTTGAGGCAGCCTGTTCATGTTTATTCTTAAATCATTGGATTAAGGATGTTGTATGATTAACTTCATCGTAAGCACCTCATCCTTATTAAGAACTTGAATAAAATATAATCCTGTCTCAATATTGTTCAAATCGAAAGAGGCCGATGACAACTCAAGACTTTCTTGCATTCTATTAATAGCAACAACACGTCCATTCAAATCTATAATACGAGCTATTGCATCCTTACCTGTGTAGTTAACGGTCAGGTGATCATTTGCCGGATTAGGATAAGCCTGAACTCTATCAGTGGTGGAAATCAAATGTATTCCTGTAAAGATGCTGATATCAATACTGTCAGTGTATTCACAACCATTGCTTCCGGTAACTTTCACCCAATATATTCCGGGTGCCGTAGCAGTTAGTGTTTGAGCAGTGCTTCCATCTGACCAAAGGTAAGCAGTGAAACCTGCTCCTGCATCCAGCGGATAAGAGAATGGACTGACAAGAGTTGTATCAGGACCCAGGTCAGTGCTTACACCTGTCACCATGTTAACCTGAACTTCAACACGGCTGCTACCACAAAGTCCTAGTCCACAATTTGCAAATGCAGGACTCAGGTTAACATTCTGGGTTCCTTTCGTTGCAGTTTCGCAGGCGAAATCATTCAAATCATTATTATCAGAATTAACTATGCGACTAAGAGTTGGCACACCACAATTTGCAATACCATCTCCAATCCATTCTGCTCCAATCGTAATTGGAACACCGTTTACGACAGGAGCCATTCCCTGAATAGCGGCTGCAGGCCAAAGGATGGCAACAAAATCTCTCACCTGGTTTGAAGGATCTAATAATAAAGCCCATCCATTGTTACCCGGATTCCACAAAATATTATTTCCCCAATAGTTGTCGGCTGCGGCATCTGATTTGTACTGAATTTCACCGGGTCCAAAATTACCTAATGACCAGGTGATGGTGTTCACTGAATTGATGTCAGTATAATTATTACTCAGAGCTAATGTCCATCCGGTAGCATCGAAGGCTGTACTGCTAAGGTTTTGAATTTCTACAAAATCCGTATTTCCAACTTCACACTCAACGATTCTCAGACAACCACCTGAACCACCACCCTCACGCGCTTCTGCATAAAAAGCAGTATCTGAATTGATCGGAATTGTCAAAGGATTTCCGATTCCAACCAGATTTCCTCCTGTTGCAGCATCATACCAAAAAATTACATTACCTGAATCCGGTGAAGCAACAATTCCTACGCTTGTATTACAACCTTGCTGTGGTGTAGCAGCTGTTGGTGCATTTGGAATTGTATAATATGCTCTTTTAGTCTCAATCGTATCGTTATCATTAAATTGATCTGCTGGAAGTGCAGTATATATTTTAAAGAAATATTCACCACCTGCAATCGTTGAAATTGTTTGGGAGAGCATATAGTTTGTGCTGCTATTCAAGGCAAGCGGACCGGGAACGGTATCCAATATGGTTAAGGTTGCTGCACCGGTGATCTCTACAACTATAGGAATCATACTTTGACTGTTACTGCCAAGATTGGAAACCATCACTTCGAGACTGATGCTATCCTGACCGCAAGCTCCAAGCGCAACAGGTTGTGTCAATGCAACCATAGACACGTTATCTGTCAAAGGAAGAAACTCATCGGCTCCAATATCCGGCGTTGTTAAACTTCTTAGTTCTCCATCAATATCTGTAGTCACCGCTGCAAGAGGAGTTCCCAGATCATTGATACCGCCACCAAGTGCATGTAGATTTGAGGCTGATGCAAAAATCGGATCGACAGAAACAGAGTTTGCATCTTTTGTACTTGCTGTTTGCCAGTCAACCAATGTTGCCACATTACCGGTACTGTAATAAGCCAGGTTCGGACCATTTGTATATAGATCATTATAGTTTGAAATACTCAAACCCGGCGCTCCGGAAGTAACAATATAATAAGTTACACCTCCACCGGTATTAGCTAAAATATTGTTTTGTGATACAACTTTAATAGAAGTTGCCCCTGTCAGGTAAAAACATCTTGAAGTAGCACCGCTGGCAGAAACATTCACAGAGTTATACCAGAAGTTAATATTAGTTGTGCCCGTAACATAGATTCCATAACCGGTACCGGTTCCTCCAACATGAAAGAAATTATTTACAACATTAATAGGTAACCCGGCAGCACCTTCACAAGTTGTAAAATAAATACCATATCCGCCATTAGGGACATCAACTTTGTTATTGCTTACCTCAAGATTATTGTCACATGATGTAAAGTAAAAACCATATGCTGTAGCTACATTCGTATTTGACGTAACAGTATTATTGACAACACGCGGCGCATTTTGATTTCCAAGATGAATGGATCTTGAGTAAGCATTTTCCATCACGTTATTCTCTATAACAAGACCCCTTTCCAAGACAGTTGCACTCGGACCAAACAAATAAATCCCGTAAGAACTATTCACTAAACGGTTATTCATGATTACCAGGTTGGAGTCATTTGATGTAGTTGCTGTCGCTGAATTAAACCAACAAGAGTTTGCAGTAGCAGTAGTTGCTGCAGCACCTTCGATGTAATTATTCAGGAAAGTAATGTTAGTAGAATAATTTCCGATACTGATTACTGTTCCATAAGCATTTGCACCAACACGACGAAAACCAAGTTGCTTAAAAGTCACCCAGTCGGCTCCGTTAAGTTGAACCAGATAATTGTTAGCAGATCCTGTTGTTGAAGAATCAATCAGTGTCACAACTGAACTATCTTGGTCTTCAGATTGAAAAATGATGGTATTCACAGATGAAGCATTTGGAATATCGTTGATCACGATCTTTTCCGGATACACACCATTACGAACATCAAAAGTTACAGGACCTGATACACCGGTAGACACAAGTGCTGCAACTGCAGCTCCAAACGTCGGATAATCGGGTGAGGCTCCCCCAATAGTATAATTTCCGTTAAGCTGTGCAGACATCTGATGCCCGGCCATCAAACAGATCAGAAGTAGTAATTTTATTTTCATGGTTTTATGGTTTTTTTTCGAAGGCTACAAAGTTACTAAATTTTATGAATTTTGACTTAAAACAGGCTTTTTTTAAGCCATACAATTATTGTTAATGTTCTATTTTTAATTCATTTTTAAGTTTTTGGTGTAAATTGTGAATTACAAATTGACAGGCATTAGCGACTTTTCAACTGTGTTGAAATCAATACCGGATTTTCAGGATGAAACACAAACTATTACTGAAACCTAAAAACGATACTACTCTCAGGAGGAATATGCAAAATGTTTCCTTTAGAGATATTTCGGATTTTTTGGAATTTATTCCTGAGAATGAACTAAAAATAGTGAATGTCTTAAGAACAACCGTGTTAAACTGCCTACCGGAATGTACCGAAAAATTGTCCTATCAGGTTCCCTTCTACAAAATCCATAAGAACATTTGTTTTATATGGCCCGCTTCAGTTTATTGGGGGAAAACCCAGAGTTATAACGGTGTAATTTTCGGATTAAGTTATGGACATCTTATCATCGATGAAGAGGCTTACTTTGAGAAAGGGAAAAGAAAATTTGTAACGATGAGAAAATTTGAATCAATTGAAGAGATTGACATTGATAAGTTAAGATCATACATTTTTGAAGCTGCATTAATCGATGAAGGATTTAAAAAAAGAAAATAATTATGGCCTACTCTGAAAAATTATCTGATCGTATTCGTGAAGCAATTGCTCACTTGCCAAATGTTGAAGAACGTTTAATGTTCGGCGGTGTTTGTTATATGTTGAATGGAAAGATGTGTATTGGGGTTGTGAAGGATGAAATGATGTGTCGTATCGGTCCTGATGCTTATGAAGAGGCACTTGAAAAACAAGGTTGCAGAGAGATGGTTTTTACAGGTAAACCCATGAAGGGATACGTGTATGTAAGCAATGATGGCATGAAGTCGAAAAAGGATTTTGACTATTGGATCAAACTTTGCGTGGAATTTAATAAGCTGGCAAAAGCATCAAAGAAAAAGAAAGCTGCAAAGAAAACTCCAAAGAAAGCCGCTAAAAAAACCTGACCTTGCCGGCACAGAAATAACTTTCAAGCTATCTCAAATTTATCTTACTATTTTTTTATAAAATTTAATTTTCCTGACCCATACAATCGAACATTTATTTCACATCAACGCAAAACGAAAAGATGTTTATAAAGCCATCACAACACCAGAAGGTTTGTCAAACAGGTGGACAATGGATGTGAAAGGAGACACAGGCATGAATGGAGTAATAAAATTTCGTTTTGCTGATCGTGGCGAACCTGACATGAAAGTAATGGCGTTGAAAGATGGCGAAAAAAGAACCCGGGAGTGTATTGAAAGTCCTCATGGTTGGATTGGAAACATTTTTGGTTTCGATCTCGATGATAACGAAGGCAAAACGCACGTGCGATTTACGCATGGATGTTTTCCGGAAGAGGGTGATTAGATGGGAATATGCACTTTCACCCGGGGCAGCTACATGGAAAGCCTAAGACAATATTGTCAAACAGGCAAAGGGGAAGCATTTGGGAGTAGTGGATACCGGATATAAGCCACTGACTATTAAGAATGGACCAAAGGACATGTTTATATCCTTTGGTCCATTCTTATTCAGTATAATTTATTATTCTTTGTTAATTATAAATTATACACTTATGTATCGAACCGTGCTCTCCTTGATTTACCCTTACAAAATAGTAACCTTGATCAAGATCCTTGATATCAATTTTTTCGGATGCAGCTCCCGAGGAGGTTCCCTGCTTTATAATTTCTCCCAATGAATTCAATATCTCCCACTGAGAAATTAAATTTTTCTTCAATGACCGAATGTATAAATAATCTCTTGCCGGCATGGGGTATAGTAGAAATTCACTTTCACTCTGTTCGGCAATTCCCAGGTTTAATCTCTGAGAAAATCCTGATGAATTATTATTGAGGTCTGTCTGCATTGCAGTATAATGGTTGGGATTTGACAAGGGCCCTAAAAGCACCCAATGGCCTGTAGCATCTGCGGTGATAGTCGGAATCGGATAGGAATAACCCTGAGGATATACCGGGTCAAGTGTGATGTCTAAGGCCAGATCGACCCATGCATCGGGCTCGGCTGTTCCCCATGTACTATCAGCAGTTGAACCTAAGATTAAGGGTGGCAGAATATCATCATTTGCTGCTGCCACTGAACCATTATTCAACTTAACAGTATATAGATTATTTGAAATAATATTCTTATCAAATTGATTATAATGACAAGTTGTACTTATGGTAGCCGCATGAATCGGATATTCACAATCATGAATTTGGTTGAATCCGAGATAACCGTTATTACCGTCTCTAATTGTAATTCCCGAATTGCAATTTTGAATCTGATTACTCAAGACAGTATAATCTGAAGCTGTCGCAAACTGAATCCCATCTTCCATCATTAAAGGATTACTGCTAACATCTACTCCGATAATGTTATCAGTAACAGTAAATCCACGGCTTTGAGTGGCATAGAATCCGGCGCTCGTTCCATATAAATAATTACTTCGAATAATCACATTATTAGTATCATAATACAATTGAACTCCTAAATTTTGTGTAGGTGAAACCAGTCCGGATAAAGTTTGACCAATCACATTATTAATGATTGAATACAACCCTGATGAATCGGAAATATTAACTGCGATATTATTTCCGAAGAAAACATTCTCTTCTCCTGCAGCAAAACCACCAACCATTAATGTGCAGGTAACACCACTAATGCCGTTATTATTGAATGCAGTTGAGTACTGGGCGTTTGTTGGGTCGTTGGGAATTGTATCATGTCCGGTAATATCGGTCCCGACCTTATTGCCATGAACAAATCCTGAACATGCCTTCAAGAGGCAACCCTGTCTTCCGTTACCGGAAACTAAATTACCTTCACCCGCACCGGAGCCACCTAACTGTAAGCTTTCTACTCTCCTCAACTCAATGCCCGTTCTTTCGTTGGGTATCGCAGCCGTTCCACTTAAATTAGTACCAACAAAATTTCCCTGTATCGTAAAGTTCGATGAATTGCCAATATTAGATCCCAATATCATTCCATTTTCATTACCGGATATTAAATTATTGGAAACAAGAATATCGTTCATAACATTGGTACTAAAAATAGCTGTTCCCAGATTGGGATCCGGAGCATCTCCATCACAATTGCAGCCGAAATAGTTAGAACTGATCGAAACATTATCAGCATAGATATTAATAGAATTATACACATTATTAAACATGTTTTTTTTGCCGGCTGTTCCAATATTCGCACGGTCTGCATTTATACTTAGAAAAGAAGAATATAATCGCGTATAATTTTTAAATGCCAGACCATAAACAGATACGTCAATAGCATTAATACTGATCATCTCATTTAGATTCGTATCAGCAGTCGAAGCATCAATAATAATTTTAGGGCAGTTGCCGGTGTATCCATTATCAGGCTGGGTAGTTCCATCAATAATGAGAGCTTCAGTGATTTGAACCGTATTGAGAATAGTTAACGGGATTGGGTGAGGAGGCATCCCCGGAATATTAAACTCAATATTATCTGCACCGGCAGTTAAGTTAGCATTGTCAATAGCTTCTAAGAATGATCCTGCACCGCTTGCATTTGTGTTAATTACGGTAAATGTTGTTGCCGATAGCATAGAATAGACAATACATCCGCAAATGGTAAGTAGTAATTTTTTCATGGGAATAGTATTAATACGTTCATGTTTGGTCATTAGCTAAAGCTAAAATTATTAATTATTTCTGTTTCTGTCACACATCAGAATCGAACATTCACC
>Ga0116143_10005047_pt1 | contig 12185 bp, 11 predicted proteins | sample AD_UKC034_MetaG_FD_89745 | JGI IMG/M metagenome (GOLD analysis project Ga0116143, IMG submission 89745) | Active sludge microbial communities of municipal wastewater-treating anaerobic digesters from USA - AD_UKC034_MetaG | ecosystem: Engineered > Bioreactor > Anaerobic > Digestate | place: USA...
AATGGCGCGGACCATGGGCCGGTTGCAACGTGAAGCGCTGCGTGTGATGCGGACATTTTATTATGAAATCGAACGGGCGGACCGCGACGAATGGCGCAGAGCACCTAGTAAACCGCATGTCTCCCCGCCGCTGGCGAAGGACTTGGAACAAATCTATCCACCGAGCGATCCACCAGCGCAAGCACAGCCGCCCAATGACTTAGCTGGATGATGGGCATCGTGGAGGAGGCCGCATGCTGACGCCTCGCGAGGAAGTTCTGCGGCGGGATTGGAGTCCTCGAGATCCCGAAGAGCTGTTTGGTGACAGCCAACTGTCGCGAATTTTGGCCTGGACTTATCCGACGCCCGATTGTGTTGCGGCAGCGCGTTGGTTGAATCAAGCGCTGACGGCCAACGCCGGACCGCCGCTATTAATCATCGAGGCCGAGGCGGGCTGGGGCAAGAGTCACACGTTAAAGTTTTTAAATGCCGCTTCCGTGCTGCCCGGCGACTTCGAGCGCTGGTTGGACATGTGGCATGTGGATGAACGCTTCACTGAACTTGGCAGAGGACGGGTCATCTACACGGATCTGGAGCGTGAGCGTCCGAATCATCTCTGGGTTCCGTTTTTCCACGCGCTCGGCCATCCCGAATTGGAAGAGGTTTACGGCGACTATCTCAATTTTCCTTTGGGATCTTCGATGTTGAGTTACTTGGGAGAAACGCCTCTCATCTGGCTGCTCGATAATTTGTCGTCATGGGTCGCTGCCGCTGGCCGACGCGCTCCCTCGAGCTTGGACTTTCTGCGGTCGTTGGTTGTGGCGGCCGAGAGGCGTGGCTGCCTAGCGATTGCAGTGGCGGTTAATCGCCTGCCGCCTGAACTCCTCACCCAGCCGATGAACCAGTTATCTGTTCATCAGTCTCCCCAACAAGCGACACAAGCGGTGTCCGTGATCGGGCACCGGCTGTTTTCCAACTGGCCGCAGCGCCGGGGTGCCATCTCCGAACTGATTCCTGAAGTGGAACGATTTGTGGCGCTATACGAAGAACATCCGACCGTGGCCGCCCTCCTCAATCCCGCTTTCGTCAAGAACCAACTCATCGATTGTTATCCGTTCCATCCCGATTTGGTGCGGCAGATATTCAACAAGTTGAGCGAGTGGCAGACGAAGCAAGGCGAGTTGGGCGGATTCGCCTTGGGGCTGCAATTACTCGCGCCTGCTCTTCGGCTCCAGCGCCGGCGAATGGCTGACGCGCCTCCAGAGATGACCGATAGCCTCATTCTGGCGTCCGATATTGATCTGCGAGATGACGATTGCCGGCAGGCACTGGAAACGCGCCTGGGGCCAGCCGCGGAACTCACTTACCGGGATATCGAGTTGTGCGCGGGAATTCCACTCGCGGCAGAAGCGTTGTCCGTGACCCTGTTGTACACGAGTCCCGAAGCGGGCAACAACCCTAGCGCCGCTGCTCCGATTGAAGGCGCGACATATGCGGAGCTGATGAAGGGAATCCTCCGCCCTCAGACGCGACAGGTGGCGGCAAAGCTAGCGGACGCGCTCAAGCGGATGGATCAGACCGCGCAGAATTTTTTATTTGATGAACGGTTACATCGCTACCGCATCGGGCACATGGTCATGGGGCCAATGCAGCATCTCCGCGAGCTGCGGCGCCGGATTATATCTGTGGGCATAGGATTCGCCATCGCCGTCATCCTGTGCATCCCGTTTGGGCAGATCCTGTTCGCGTTCCTGGCTGGACCGTTATTAGCGCAATTGCCTGACGGTTCGCGGCTGGTGTACACCGATCCGCCGGAGGCGTTTCTCACTTACCTCAGAGCATCATTGATCGCAGGGCTTCTGCTCTCCGCTCCCTATATCTTTTATCAGTTCTGGGGGTACCTCGACCTGTTCAAAACTGAGCGCAAGCGAGCGCTACGTTATGTCGCCGCATCTTCCGGGCTGTTGCTGCTTGGCGCGGCGTTTGGGTTCCTCGTGGCCTTTCCCGTTGCCTTCGGCTTTTTTATCCGCGTTGCTGATTCTGACATCGCCACGCCGATGTTGAGGATGGGATCTTATCTCTCCTTCTCGCTTAAACTGCTGGTCGCGTTTGCTATCGTGTTCCAAGTGCCTCTGATTATCAATTTCCTCGCCACGATTGGTCTGATCACCTCGACGGCGCTTCGTCGCTACCGCCGTGTCGCCATCGTCGCCTGCACGATAATCGGCGCTATCCTGACTCCACCAGACGTGCTCAGTCAGGTGTTGCTCGCCGGACCGCTTATCGCGCTTTACGAACTGGGGATCCTACTCGCGGCCCGTCATGAGAAGCGAAAGTAACGTGTGGTTCGGTGCGCGCAATGAGCAGATGGCGCGGGTGTTGCGGCCAGCCGCTGTTTATGTCCGGTAATCGGGGTCAGGCTGACGGTATTATTGGATTAGGACATAATCAATCTCTAGGGTTCTGAGATCGGCGCGAGCGATGCGCACTTCGACTTGCATTCCTAACTTATACATTCGTCCACTACGCGTCCCGCGCAACGCGAATCTGTCGGGGATGTAATCATAGTAGTCGGCGGGCAAATTCCGGATATGGACCAATCCCTCGATCAGTTCATTGGTCAGGGTGACGAACAGACCGAACGGCGCAACTCCGGTAACCAATCCGGAGAAGCAGTCCCCGAGACGTTTTCTGAGAAAGCGGACTTTTTTCCGTTGCAGCGCTTCGCGTTCGGCAGCTTCGGCATTCCGCTCGCGCCCGCTGCAATGCTCGGCGAGCCATTCAAGATCCTGATCACTGATCGCAGAAACGTCGCCGGTGAGAGCGGCTTTGAGTTGCCGGTGAACGAGGAGATCGGGATAGCGCCTGATTGGCGAGGTGAAATGGGTGTATTCAGTTTTGGCCAGAGCATAATGTCCGAGGGGCGCTGCGTCATAACGAGCGAGCTTCATGCAGCGGAGCAATTGGCCAGCGAGGAAGGGAAAGCGGTCATCACGGGGCAGGTTTTCGAGATAGCGGCTGAGTGGCGCGGGGGAGATTTCACCGCCACGAGGCAGCGGTTGTCCCAAGGCGTTGGAAAAGCTGGCAAAATTGGCGAGTTTATCGGCGTCTGGCGCCTCATGAACGCGGTGGAGAAGACCGAAGCTACGCTGCATGAGGAATTGTGCCACGGCAGTATTCGCCGCCAGCATGCACTCTTCGACAATCCGGTGGCTTTCCAGACGCTCGCGGCGCAGAATCGCTTGTAAACTGCCATCCGGCGCCAATTGCACTTCCGGCTCGGGCAGATCAAAATCCAGCGCGCCCTGGAGACGGCGTTGGCCCAGCAGTCTAGCTGCAACGTCTCTCAGGCGGTGCAGGAGACTGGTAACAGCAGCCGGATCGCGGGCGGCAGGCAGCGCCTGATCATTGCCGTGCAGCACATCCTCGACTTGCTCGTAGGACAGCCGCGCCCAACTCCGGATAACCGATTGATGAAACATTGCATCACGGATGATGCCATCGCCATCGAGCTCGATCATCACGCTGACCGTTACACGATCTGCATCGAATTGAAGCGAGCAAAGGTTGGACGACAAGAGCGCCGGCAGCATGTGAATTGCGCCTTCCGGGAGATACACACTCGTGGCTCGTTCGCAGCCTTCGCGGTCGATTTCTGAATGCGGCGTAACGAACGCGCTGACATCGGCGATATGGACTCCGAGTAGAAAGCCGCCTGATGGCAGCGCGTCGCAACTGAGAGCATCATCAAAGTCACGGGCATCGCTCGGATCGATAGTAATCGTTGTCCTATCACGGAAATCGGCGCGCGGTTGGTCGAACACATAACGGAACGCTTGCGGATCGAGAGTATCGAGTTCAGGCGGAAAGTGAGGGGAGAGGTTATAACGGGCGCAGACGAAGCGGAAATCACCGGCGGGATCTTCTAGCGGTGGCAGGAGTTCTGCCGCGCGGACGAATCCGCGCGAGTTGGCAGCAGGATATTCCATGATTTCTGCGAGGATCACCGAGCCGGGAGATAATCCTCGTTCCCCCGGCGCGAGCCACATGACCGGCGTCTCGCGCGGATCGAGGGGTTCCGCCATGAGCCGGGGGCCGCGTTGTTCGATTGTTGCCAGAAAGGTGGAGCGCGCTCGCTTGATGATCTGGAGGATGTCGCCGACAGGGCGGTCCGGTTCGGAGTCGGACAGGACGAGAGCCGCAACCAGGTCGCCGTTTGCCGCGCCGGCCATATTAGCGCGAGGAATATAGACATCGGCGCCCAGCTCGGTCGCCGCCCGGATGTGTCCGGACCCGTCTTCGTGGCGTATGAGTTTCCCCTGCACCGTAATCCGTGGCGGCGCGGCGCGGTAGCTGCGCCGCTCGCGGATAATTTTTCCTTCTTTGACAAGCTGTTGCAGACGGCGGCTGAGCAGCCGCCGTTCGCGGGGCGGCAAACCGAGCTCTTGGCCAATTTTGGCTGCTGCAACAGGAGTGCGTTTACGTTTGAGGAGGTTGAGGATGAGGTCATCCGGGAGAGAGTTAGGCATGCGTGCCTCCCAGCCGTTAAGCAGATAATGACGCGCGCGGGGCGCGGGAGTGATCATAGGCAGTGGATGCGGCCAGCTCAAGGGCGGTTTTTAGTGGAGGCTGGGCGGGGATTGCTGGTCACAAAATTCGGCTTGACATCACCGCTATCGGGGGATAAGTTCCGCCAGGCTGCCGAAGTGGTGGAATTGGCAGACACGCTAGGTTCAGGGTCTAGTGGGCGCAAGCCTGTGGGGGTTCGAGTCCCCCCTTCGGCATTTAATTTTAACCTTTCGATGATTTGGTTCTTATGAACTATGGCGATCGCGCTGGCCCGAGCAGGAACACGCCGCGTATCGGGCCGCCGATAGCCACTGAAGCAAGACAGCAGCGTATCGTGTTGCTGTGGCCCCCTACAGGATGCCCGCCACCGTAGCTGCAGCGCGGCTGGCAGCCGTCGGCCACCGCGGCGTCTGGCGCAACCGAAGGAGTTATCGATGAGTGTTTTTTACACGGATTTGGATGATGACACTCAATTTCAGATCGAGTATCTGGCCCGCGAACAGAAGATCTCTCCTGGGAAACTCTTGAAAACCTTATTGAAGGATTATAGCGAGCAGCAGGGGATCCGGGTGCCTGAGCGCGAGGTGGATGAATGCGATGATCCGGCCATCGAGAAGATGAAGATCAACACGGTCGCCATCATCGGACCCGGAACCATGGGCCGTAGTTTATCTAAGTTATTCGCCATGAAGGGGTACCAAGTTATCCTGATTGGATTATCTCAAGCCGACCTCGATGACGCGATCTCCCGGCTCGATTGCAATCTGGCAAGCATGATCGACAAATGGGAGCTGACGCCCAGCGAAAAGAAGGTGATTCTGCAAGCGATCCGCACATCGACTGATCAGACGCAGGTGACGCAGGCGCAGTTGGTGATTGAGACGATCACAGAAAACTTATCGGCGAAACGCACGCTCATCCATCAGATCGATCAATTGCTTCCGCCGCACGTCATCGTCGCCAGCAATACGTCGTCGCTTCGGCTGACGGATTTGAGCGGCGAGATGGGGTGCCCGCAACGGTTGATCGGCATGCACTTCCTCTACCCGCCAACCAAGCGGTTGGTCGTCGAGCTGGTGCGCAGCGCGTTCACCAGCCAGTCAGTCTATCGCAAGGCCGAGGATGTCGTGCGCAGCCTGGGAAAGACCGCCGTTGAAGTCTATGAATCGCCGGGATTCGTAACCACGCGCGTAAGTCTGCCGTTTATTAATGAGGCGATCCACGCGTTGGTCGAGGGTGTAGCCACTGCCGAGGGAATCGACACGGCCATTCGGATGGGTTACAACATCGCGCTCGGCCCATTAGAATTAGCGGACACAATCGGTCTGGACGTTGTGCTGCAGCAGATGGACCATCTGTTCAAGGACACCGGAGATCCCAAATTCCGCGCCGATTCCTTGCTGCGCCGTATGGTGCATCAAGGCTTACTCGGCAAAAAAGTAGGACGTGGCTTCTTTACCTACGAAGAACCCGTGCGGCAAGGGGAGGAACAGGCATGAAAGTTCTCGTTCTCAATTGCGGCAGCTCATCGGCAAAATTCCAGGTTCTCGAAATGGATGACGAGTCGTTGTTGGCTAAGGGCATCGTCGAAAAAATCGGTTCGAGCAATGCGATCCTCAGTTACAAGCCAACCGGAAAACCCGATTTTAAGCGCGTCGAGGAGATTCTTGACCATCGGCGGGCGGTCGAGCGCGTGCTCACAGTATTGAGCGATCCGGAAATTGGCGTGATTAAGGACAAAGCGGAGATTAGTTCTGTTGGTCACCGTGTGGTCCACGGCGGCGAGCGGTTCGCCGAGTCAACAGTGATCGATGAAGAAGTGATTCATAAAATCGTTATCTGTTCGGAAATTGCGCCGCTGCATAATCCGCACAATCTGCGGGGCATTCTCGCCTGCAGAGATTTGTTGCCCAACATCCCCCAAGTTGCCGTGTTCGATACCGCCTTCCATCAGACCATGCCGCCTGTGGCCTATATTTACGGACTGCCTTATGTCCTCTATGTCCGACATCAAATCCGCCGCTATGGATTCCATGGAACATCGCATTACTATGTCGCCCATCAAGCGGCAGAAATCATCGGACGACCCCTGAACGAACTGCGGATCATCACCGCCCACCTCGGCAACGGCGCGAGCATCGCGGCGGTGAAATACGGAAAATCGATTGACACATCGATGGGATTCACTCCCCTGGAAGGACTGGTCATGGGCACGCGGTGCGGTGATATTGATCCGGCGATCATTCCGTTCATCGTGGAGAAAGAACAACTGTCCGTCGATGGCAGCAACCTAATGATGCAGAAACACAGCGGTTTGCTCGGTATCTCTGGGGTGAGCAGCGACCTCCGCGAGGTGCTCAAAGCTCGGGCCGAAGGCAACAAACGGGCAGATTTGGCGGTCAATATTTATTCGTACCGCATCCGCAAATACATTGGCGCTTACGCCGCGGCGATGGGCGGACTGGATGCGATTGTGTTTACTGGCGGTGTCGGCGAAAATTCTGATGTTATCCGGGAATTGAGCTGCCAGGGTTTGGAGTTCTGCGGGGTCATTCTGGATCCGGACGCTAACGCAGCAGCAGCTACCTGCATCAGCACCGGTCCGGTTGCTGTGCTCGTGATCCCAACGAATGAGGAATTAGTGATCGCCCGAGAGAGCAAGCGGCTTGTTCCAGCAGTCTGATTACTTGACATATTGCTATGTCTGTGGTGACATACGGCGGCTTTTGCCCAAGGCAGGAGCGGTAAGCGAGGCGAAATGAGAATTCGAAAGGAATCGGTCACCGAAGACGGGCTCGATATCGAGGCGGATATCCCACCTGATGGCCTCGATATTGCCGTTGGTGATGATGTGCTTGGCTGCAGACAGTTGCACGTGACGGCTCATGTGCTCCGCCAAGTCGAGGATTTGGTCGTCCAAGGGCGTCTTACGGGTCAGGTGATTGTCCCCTGCGCCCGGTGTCTTGAACCGGCTGTGATCGATGTCGATGCCGACTTCGATATGCTGTTCGCCGCCCGGATGCCCAGTCAACCCGAACAACAGACGGATTCCGATCTCACAGACGCCGAGGATGATCTCGAATCCATCGAATTCTACGATGGTTATGAGCTTGATCTCACGAACCTCCTTCGCGACTATGTCCTGACCTCGATACCGCTCAAGCCGCTCTGCAAGCCTAAGTGCCGGGGACTATGCCCCGCATGCGGCACAAACTTGAATGAATCAACCTGTTCCTGTTCTCTGCAACCCGGGGATTCCCGGTTCGCTGCGTTACAGAATTGGAAGCCAAAATCGTCCGCGTGACCGCGATGGGTGAGGTGCAAAATGGTTGTTCCGAAACGAAGAACGAGTAAATCCCGTAAGAATATGCGCAGCTCAGGTAAGGGGCTGGCGACGCCCAGTTTGTCGCGCTGTCCCAATTGCCAAGAGCCGAAAATGCCTCATCGCGCATGTTATGCCTGTGGATTCTACAAGCGCACCAAAGTTATGAAGGAATCAGAGAAGAGCTAACGGTTAGTGACGTTCCGGTAAGGCGACGGGATGTTCCAACGAACATGTTGGAACCTATGCGGTAAGCCTGTCATCCTGCGACGTGCCCGGCGGCCCGTTGAATTGCCGGTAATGCGGAGGCTATTCTCCGATAACGGGCAGCACCAACGCGGGTATGGGGATGGTGAGCCGTTTTCAGTGGAGGATTGGTTCGATGGCAAAACAGATGTCGAGATATGAAATTGAGGCGAAAGTTAAAGATATTATCAAGGATGTTCTGACCGTTGATGATCAGCGGATTACTCCACGGGCCTCCTTTCAAAATGACCTCAATGCGGATTCACTCGAAATCGTCAGCTTGATTATGGAATTTGAAGCAGCGTTCGAAATCGAAATTCCCGATCAAGATGTCGAAAATAGTATCAAAACCGTTCAGGATGCGATCGATTATCTGGTCCGGCGGCTGGGCGCAGCCTAATTCACTCCCGAGACTCCCCGCGCCTCATCACTGGGGGAGGATCAGTTCTCTGTGCCGCTCATCCGTTGCGAGCTGTGCGAGTTGTGCCGTAGCCGTTGATTTAACGCGCTGTGAATGTTATCGGAGGGCGGGGTAGCCGTGTGGTGGAATCCGTTCAACTATTTCCGAGACTGGATTTCCCAATGTAAGGTCCAACGAGCAGTCGAACGCGAACTTCCCCGGCCTCTCATTGAATTGCAGCGAATCATCGGCTACAGCTTCCGCCGTCGCGAAACCCTAGTAACCGCCCTTCTTCACACATCCTATGTCAACGAGCGGCCTGAATTTGGCCTCGCATCTAACCAACAGTTAGAATTCCTGGGCGATCAGGTGCTCGGGCTTATCCTCACTCATTACCTGTTTGTTCAATACCCAGGACTCGGCGAAGGCCCGTTGACCAAGGTCCGCTCCCGCCTGGTCAACAACGCCCGTTCGCTCTCTCAGCAAGCAGACCGCATCGAACTCGGCAGCTTCCTGTTGCTCGGTCGCGGCGAAGAACCCGAAGGCCGGCGGAAGCACAACATCCTCGCCGATACGTATGAGGCCCTTGTTGCGGCTATTTATCTGGATGGCGGGTTAGAAGAAGCGCGGATCTTTGTCTTGCGCGAGTTCGCCGAGCAACTCCGCGCTCCGGATCTCATGATGAAAAATCCTGATCACAAATCCAGGCTGCAGGAGATTATCCAGAATCAATGGGGCACTACTCCGCGTTACGTCGTCCTCAACGAGTCGGGACCCAATCATGCGAAGGTGTTCGAAGTGGGCGTCTATTTCAATGATTTGCTGTTGGGACAAGGACGGGGGCCCACCAAAAAGAATGCCGAACAACAAGCGGCTGGCGAAGCAATCGCCAATCTGGAACTCAGGTTCAGGCCGAGTCCTTAGCCCAGTTTGCCTCCCTCTCCAACCTGCGGAGGCACAAAACGACGAGCAACGTCTGATATGTTAGCAGAATTAACGCTGAACACCCCGTGCGCAACGGGTCGAAGGCGAATGAGGTCGTGACGAACAGTAAATGATGGAACGGCGAGATTACGGAGATCGGATCCAACCAACCAATGGCAGGACTAAATACGGCGATGACGTAAAAAGCCGTCAACATCACGAATCCCGAGCAGTACGCGATAAATGTTGAGCGTAGCGCCAGGCGCAGTCGAAAAAATAGCGCGAGTGAAACACCGCCCAGTAACAGAGACAAACCGTAGGCCGTGACAAAATGCTCAGCGGGTAACCGGACTTCAAGCCGCCGATAGTGCACAAACGCCAGCGTGTTCACCGCACCACTCACCCATGCCAGGCTGAGGAAACGGGCGAAATACAGAACCTGGAATGTTCGCGACGGACTGAAACCCGCGCGCAAGTAAATTTGCGAACAATGGTCCGTGGTGCCCTCCCGGCTCCAACCGTGCGACAAAAGTGCTGGCATTAGCAGCCCGCAGGTCAATGCCAGGAATCCTGCTATCCACAGATAGAGAAACACCCGGTGCGGATCGCTGAAGCACGCCGGGCACACATCATAATCCGCGACAAGATCTGCAGCAGGTTGATAACAATAGGGGAAGAGAAACAGCGAAATAAATGAGAGGGCAAGGCAATGGGAGCTGCGGAACGAAACCAGATTGGTCCGGACTGTCAGCCAAAACAACCGGAGCAATAACCGCCGTCGAGCAGGTTTCGCTCCGGCTGATTGGTGGGGGAGGATGGGTGAAGGTGGACGCTCACCCTGACCGGATTCGCCGGAAGCGTCGCGGAGACCACCTTCACCCGAAGCCATCTGCAGCTAAAACAGCAAGCTGGTTTGGCCGTTCATCAACGCGGTCAACAGAGGTCCAAATTCCAGGTGTTGACGGTCGCTCGGATTTTTGAGCTTACCGATGACCAATGGCGAAATCTCCGCTCCAGACGAAATATTCGTGAGCAACGAATTGCCGTTCGTTTCGGTTAGCGAGCACGGCACGCTGCGGGAGATTCCGGAGATGAATTCCCATTTGTCTTGCGCCACGTTGTACAGCGCGTTGATTCTGGTGTCGTAAACGAGGCGGTTGGTTGGGCCAAGAACGCGGGCATCAGGGAAACGCATCAGTTGAATCGCGGCGTCTTCGTGGAAGTTCTGGAATGTTCCTAGTTCGTTCGTCAATGCTGCGTCATCGAGCAGCGCCATGTGCCGTCCGTCGAACCGCTGATATAAAAATTCGCACAACTGCTTCGCCTTCGGCATGTAAATGTTGAGGAATACGCCTTTGCCGCCCGTTGAGTTCCATCGTTTGCTGGCGAAGCCGCCTTGTTGAGCGAATTCTCCAACCGTAGCTGGACTGATTTCCGATCCGAGCAAGGTTTTGGGCCGGGAAATGTGCTTGCCAGTTTTTGCCTCCCAGCGGCGGAACACTGTTTCTTCGATGGTTTTCGACCGGAGATCATCGATGCGGAACGGATTGATCCAGCGGGTGCCGGGAGTTTCGTTGATAATCCGGTTCCCAAGACCATAGCCGTAAAATACTGGCACATGAATCCGTTCAATCCGGCGGTAGCAATACCGCATGGGCTTGCCGTGCACCCAAATCTGACCGTCCTTGACCTCAGGATTCTCCTCCGGCGTAATACGGTAGGCATCAAGCCCGGCATTGCGGAATCCTTCGAGCATCGCGACATGAGACGCCTCTTCTTCACTTTCGGGATAAGCGCGCGTGAACAGGCCAACGGTGGGCATGCCTTCTTGGCCCTCTTGTTTCCACAGGTCGATGAACACCTGAGCAATTTTCTCGCGAATATGAGCTGGATTGACTGGATACTCGACCCGGTCGGGATCGAAACCGAGGATCTGCATCCGGCGGTAGAGTTTGTACGAATCAAGATTGGGACAGGCGGGGTAGGAGTTGCAGCACGGGCCTTCCACCATTGTCGGGCGGATGTCAATGATACGGCGCGGATTCGCCGGATCGGGGTTGCCCATGATCAGCACGTCCAAACCGAGGAGAAAGCTATGGGGCAAATTCTCTTCCCGGCAATAACTCAGATAGGCGTCCAGCGAGTTCCGGCATACTTCGCTGACCTTTTCCCATGCCTCATCAACGATCCAAGTTGGCGAATCATCGTGGCTGGGCAAGTGATGTTCGCGTCCGCGCCCGCCATCGATCAACTGAAATTCTTCAGAAATATGTGCCATGGTTGTGATCCTCCACGATCGGCAAGTGACCGTCCGCACTCCGCGGAGCGTCTTTGAGCCACCCTCTACTAAAGCAATGTCTAACTGCTGTCAAGCAGCGGATTCACTCTTCTCCCTGGAATCGTGCCCCGGCTTGGGAGGTTCCCCCCATGAACTGATGAATTGAAATCAACTCGAAGACTAGCCGGTGATGTGCATGAGGACAAAGCCAGCCCGTTGAAGAGGCGAAGCGCGCTGCCGTGGCACTGGTTACGGCAATCCGTATTTTTTTCTTTTTTCCAGCAGAGTTTTCCTGTTAATGCCCAGAATTTCCGCTGCCCGGGATTTGTTGCCGCGGGTTTTTTGTAGGATCCGCTCGATATAAATGCGCTCTACTTCTTCGAGCGTCAGGTCATCATGTCCAGCCATCTCAATCACATCGCTCTCATGTTCGAGTAATTTTCCATGCAGATCTGCGGCGCGGATGT
>Ga0116143_10005049_pt1 | contig 12182 bp, 14 predicted proteins | sample AD_UKC034_MetaG_FD_89745 | JGI IMG/M metagenome (GOLD analysis project Ga0116143, IMG submission 89745) | Active sludge microbial communities of municipal wastewater-treating anaerobic digesters from USA - AD_UKC034_MetaG | ecosystem: Engineered > Bioreactor > Anaerobic > Digestate | place: USA...
AAAAAAGACAGGGGCCACTATCGTTTTTGGTCCTACCGCAGCACCTGCTTACGATGTGCATGTGGCAAAAGATGGCGAAGAACTACAGTTGGGAAATGTAAAACTAAAGGTATTGCATACGCCCGGCCATACGATGGAGTCAACTACATATCTGCTGATAGATGAAAATGGGAAGGCGAATGCTATATTCACCGGTGATACATTATTTATAGGTGACGTAGGAAGACCGGATCTTGTACAAAAGGTTAAAGCAGAAATTACCCCCCAGATACTGGCAGGTCATTTATTCGATTCCCTCCGAAATAAGATAATGACTTTGCCTGATGAAGTGATTGTATATCCCGGGCACGGCGCCGGCAGTGCATGCGGAAAGAACATGAGCAAAGAAACAACTGATACATTGGGCCACCAGAAACAGGTAAACTATGCTTTAAGGGCCGACATGAGCAAAGAAGAATTCATTAAAGCTGTTACGGATGGACTCGTTGAACCACCTCAGTATTTCCCAATGAACGTATTGATGAATCTTAAGGGAGGAATTGCCAGCATTGATGATATAATTTCTAAAGGTAAACGTCCGCTTACAGCAAAGGAATTTCAAACTGCATGGGAAAGTATGGAGGCATTAGTGCTGGACACCCGTAGCAAAGATTCATTCGCAAACGAGCATATCCCCGGATCTATTTCTATAGGCATTGATGATAATTTTGCCCCCTGGGTAGGTACATTGATCACAGATCTGAAGCAACCTATTTTGTTCCTGGCAGATGAAGGAAGGGAAGAAGAAGTGGTGATCCGTTTGTCAAGAGTTGGGTATGACAATACCATTGGATACTTAAAAGGAGGTGTGGCAGCATGGAAGGAGGCAGGATTTGACACCGATATCATTAAGGAAATTAATGCAGAAGATTTTGCTTCATTGTACGAAATGGACAGTAAACATATTAACCTGCTGGATGCGAGACGGAAGAGTGAATATGATTCTGAACATCTTGTAGGGGCCGAAAACTTTCCACTGGATTTTATAAATCACAACATGGCGCAGCTGGATAAGAATAAGAAATATTATATCCATTGTGCAGGTGGTTATCGTTCGGTGATTATGGCCTCTATTCTAAAAGCAAGGGGATATGATAAAATTGTTAATATCCGGGGAGGATACAAGGCGTTAAGCCAGACCGGATTAAAGAAGACAAAGTATGTGGAGCCAACCACAATGCTGTAATGATTCTTTATCTCTTGAAAGCAACCGGCCTTAACGGGCCGGTTTTATTTTATATGCAGTTTCATGTTTTATTTCTGTCATTACAAAACTGCTTTGCACAGTACCAATATCAGTGAGCTTTGCCAGCTTGTTCATAATGAAATCCTGGTATGCGGCCATGTCAGTAACTACGATCTTTAACAAATAGTCGTATACTCCTGTCATGTGATAGCATTCCATTACCTCTTCAAATTTTACAATCGCTTTTTCAAAGTTTAGTAAAATGGTTTGAGCATGTTGTTTCAGTTGCACATTTGTAAATGCAACAAGGCTTTTACCAATTTTGTTCTTATCTACGATAGCGCAATACCGGGTGATATATCCTTCATTTTCTAACCGTCTTATTCTTTCATATATAGGAGTTACCGTTTTACCAAGCTTATCTGCCAGTTCTTTGTTGGTCAGTAAAGCGTCAGCTTGTAGTAGCTCGAGGATTTGGGTGTCTGTTTTATCTAAAACCATAAAAGATGATTTTTCTAAATTTATGTAAAATAATAGATATTTAATCTTTTTTGCATTCTATTCTTTGGAAAAATAGATTTGTTTTCTGATGTAACCAAAGTCATTGTGTGGGCTGCTATTTTTAGCCAACTTAGCTTCAAATTCAAGTATATGAGTCATTCAAATTTTTCACCAGAAACACAAATGCTAGGCTTTGGTTATAAACCTGAACTAAGTGAAGGGTCGGTAAAGTGTCCCATTTTTCAAACATCCACTTTTGTTTTCAGGAGTGCGGAAGAAGGGAAAGCCTTTTTTGAAATGGCGCATGGCAAGGCCGGACATGAAGGACAGGAAATGGGTTTGATTTACAGCCGTATCAACAACCCGGATATGGAGATACTGGAGGAGAGATTGAAGCTGTGGGATGGGGGAGAAATGGCTGCTGCGTTTTCCAGCGGTATGAGTGCTATCGCCACCACACTAATGACATTTCTTACTCCCGGAGATGTTTTGCTATATAGCAATCCCTTGTACGGTGGTACACATAAGTTTGTCCACCATATTCTCACTCATTTTGGAGTAGAGGTGATTGGCTTCAGAGCGGGGCAGGATATGAAAGAAGTAGAAAAGGCCCTAATTGAAAGCGGGCATGCTCAAAAGTTAAAAATGATTTACGTAGAAACCCCGGCCAATCCAACAAATGATCTTATTGATATTGAAATGTGCAGCGCTATTGCCAAAAAGTATTCAACTAACGATAAAAAAATATTAGTTACAGTTGATAATACATACATGGGTCCTTTGTGGCAGCACCCGTTGAAGCATGGGGCAGATATAGTTTTATACTCAGCAACAAAATATATCGGAGGCCATAGTGATGTGATTGCTGGTGCTGCAGTAGGAAGTAAGGAGGTGATTGGAAAGATCAAAAAGACCCGTACTTTTTTTGGAACAATGATCGACCCGCATACAAGCTGGCTTTTGATGCGTAGCCTGGAGACATTGAAGATCAGGATGGAAGCAGCAGCAATTAATGCGGCAAAAGTGGCTGAATATTTATCCCGTCATCCTAAAGTGGAAAAAGTCTATTACCTGGGTTACACAGCTAAAAACAATCCGGAGCAGGCGGAAATTTTTACAAAACAATATATGAGTAATGGTGCAATGCTAAGCTTTGATGTGGCGGGTGGTGAGCATGAAGCATTTACTTTTTTAAACAACCTTAAGCATATCAAACTGGCAGTGAGTCTTGGTGGAACAGAAAGCCTTGCGGAACATCCGGCCAGTATGACGCATGCTGATGTGCCGTACGAAGAGAAGCAGGAATTGCATATTACAGATAAAATGGTTCGGTTAAGTATTGGGATTGAGAATTATAAGGATATTATCTGGGATATTGAACAAGCATTTGAAAAAGTTAAGATGCGGGTACCGGAGGCCGTATTGTGATTTACATCACGAAGCAGCTTAGAAGGATGCTCTATTTTTGTTCAAATTAATCATCATGGCGACAGTACAAATGACAACACAGGATTTCAAGGATAAAGTATTTAACTACGAAACAGAACAGGATTGGAAATATCTTGGGCAATTACCCGCAATCATTGATTTTTACGCAGACTGGTGTGGCCCCTGCAAAATGGTGGCTCCGGTTTTGGAAGAACTATCAAAAGAGTATGAAGGGAAACTAGTTATTTACAAGGTGAATACAGATATTGAGCAGGAATTATCAGCTGTGTTTGGGATTCAAAGTATACCCACATTGCTTTTCATTGATTCAGCGGGTGAACCGATGATGCAGCCGGGAGCATATCCAAAACATATTTTAAAGAAAATAATTGAAGAAAAATTGCTGGTACCGGTGAAAACGGAAGAATAAAAATTGTAGTAGCATAAATGCCCCGGCTTGCCGGGGCATTTTCATTTTTAACCTGCGGCTCTTATTTATTCAGCATATTAAGAAACTCTTTAGTATCGTAATTGGCACTACCTACCTGCTGATAGATGACATCTCCTTTTTCGTTGAAGATATAACTAACAGGTATTCCCTCCACATTAAATAGTTGAGGAAGACTCCCTGCTGGATAATAAACCGGAAGCTTCATGCCATTTCGGGCTGCGTACGATTTTGCTTTTTCAAAATTGTCATCCAGTGAAAGCAGAACAAATTCCACTTTGTTTTTGTCCGTTTTAGCACCCAGGCTTTCAATTGATGGTATTTCTGCACGGCAAGGCGGACACCAGGTAGCCCAGAGATTCACAAATACTTTTTTCCCTCCGAATTGGGAAAGGTCAACTACCTGGTTGCTTGTATTGATCATTTTAAGTGAGGGTAATGCAGATGCCGCCACCTTGCTTATAGGTGCTGGTTCCGTTACGGCAGGAGCAACAGTAGTAACTGGCTCAGTAACGGCAGGTACAGGTTCTTCTGCTGTTGAATTACTGCAGGCGGAAAATACAATCAATAACACAATTGATGATACGATATACTTCATTTCCTGAGATTTTATGCAATATGCAATTGAATCTTGGAAATTCCGGTGATAAATATCACCCGGCAGGTAGTCTGCTTTGCTCAATTTTGCCAAAAGATTGATAAAATGCCGCAATTCTGGGATCAGCGATATGCAGAAAATGAAACAGTATATGGAAATGAACCTAACAAGTTCTTCAAACTGTTTATTGACCTTCATAAACCAGGCTCCCTATTGTTGCCCGCAGAAGGTGAAGGCCGGAATGCAGTTTACGCTGCTTCAAAAGGCTGGCAGGTTGATGCTTTTGATTTTAGCCTGGTAGCAAAGGAAAAAGCATTGGGTTTTGCAAAAGGAGAAAGAGTATCTGTAAATTATGAAGTAAGGAATATAACTGATTTCAGGGCTGATAAGCAGTATGATGCAGTTGCCCTGATATATGTTCATCTTCCGGAGGTATTACGAAATAAATTTCACCAGGAGATTTACAATTCCATCAAACAAGGAGGTTTCCTGGTACTGGAAGCATTTGCAAAAGAGCAGGTGCAATTCGAAAGCGGGGGACCAGGGGATGAGAAACTTTTATATGATGCGCCATCACTTTGCAATGATTTCCCTTTCCTCCACATGATGAGTTGTGAACAAAAAGAAATTATCCTTAACGAAGGCGATTATCATAAAGGGAAGGCTGCTGTATTAAGGATGATAGGCCAGCGATTATAGGTATTATTCAATATCATCTTCCCATTCCAGCTTATAATCACCAATATGCTTTTCATTGTTCTTTAGCTTTTTCTTCTGCTGCCGGTATTTTAACAAACCGATAATAAGAACAACTATACCCAAAAACCAGAAAAGAATCTCTACCCACCACCCATAGCTAACTTTTAGCAGGCTGTTTACTGTCATTCCCGCAATAACAAAGTATAATGAAGTCCTGATAAAGGATAATAAGGTTCGGTCAATAGCCATATCGGTTCGTTCTATGGCCAACTTTTCACGGAGAATAAGGTCTTTGTTTATTCTTTTTTCAGTTTGATTCATTGATTTTTATTTTTCAGAAAAGTCAGATGCCATATCCCTCTAAGATCGCCTTCTTTATAATTAAACGCTGCATCGGCAGGGTATTTTTGAAGGATCGCTTCCCAGGTATCCGGCTTTATCCGGGTGGTTTTATCACCGTGACAGTTAAGGCACATAGCTTGTAAGAGGATTGGTTTGAAATAATGATTAGAGCCTGCATCATCTTTTTTAAGAATTGCTTTTAGTTCACCATTATCTTTTATTAGTTGCAGATAGGCTGAAATAACCTCCTGCTCCATACTATTTGGTGCATTTGCAGGATTCCGGAGTTTATCAGAAGTTCGTTTTATTGTAATCTCTTCTGAGGCATAAGTGTTGGTTAAAGACATGGCTTCTGTATTGCAAAAACTAATGGCACCTGGAAACCCCTTTTCCCCTATCGCTTTCAATAGTGTATTTCTAAGGGTATCAAATGTTTGGTTAATTAATGAATCTCCTTTCGATTTCAATGCAACATCGTCTTCAGGTTTCTTTTTTTCAGTACAGGAGATAATAGATACTAACAGCAGGCTGATAATAAAATTGCTTTTATTCATGTTGTAAAACTACTGATTAATATAAAGAGGGCCTGATGCAGTCATCAGAAGAATACAATTTTTTTAATGTACAGCACATTCTGAAATGTGCAACGACACCTGCTGTGGCAGTGATACCAGCAATGATGATAATAGCTGTGCTCATTCCAACCAAATCTGCCAGCAGGCCTGCCAGCAGGGCGCCTGTCACATAACCGCTATCTCTCCAGAACCGAAAGATACTCAGGGTTTCTGCCCGTTGTAACGGATGAGTATTTTCAGCTACTACTGTAAGAAAGTTTGGATATACCAATGCAGTACCGAGTCCCAGCAATACAGCGGCTGCAATAAGTATTGTTAATTGAGATGAGATAGCTAATAATACGATCGCAACTGCCTGGGTTAGCATGCCTACGGTGATGATTTGTTTTTTGCAATACACATCTCCCATTTTGCCAGTGAATAACTGCATCACTCCCCAAACAGCGGGGTATACTCCTGCTATAATCCCTATTTCTTGTATCGAGAAATCTTTTTGTAATAATAAAACAGGTAAAAGTCCCCATACAACCGCATCATTCATATTATTCACCAGGCCATTTAATGTGACCGTGCCTATATTCTTATGTTTCCATGTAGTTTCCTTCCATACATTTTTTAATAAGGCAATTTTACTGATTGCACTTTCAGCATGAACAAAATGTGAGGTATCCTTTACCAGGAAAGCTGAAACCAATAGCCCTGCTGCAGCAAAAAATATCCCGGGAATGAAAGGATAGTAAGCATAACCATAACTGGAAGCAAGAGAACTGGCAAGATAGGATGCCAATCCTACCGATAAATATCCTGCAAATTCATTAATGCCCATCGCCAATCCACGGTTCTTTTGCCCGACTATATCCACTTTCATTATAACCGTTGAGGACCATGCCAATCCCTGGTTAATACCTAATAAAATATTTGCTATTATTACCCATGACCAGGAGTCTGCATACATTAGCAAAAAAGGAACAGGTAATGCTGCAAACCAGCCTGCCATTAATATTTGTTTCCTGTTGAATCGTTTGCTGAGTTTGGCTACGCTATAATTACTGACAGCTTTTGTAATACCAAATGCCATGATAAAACTTAAGATAGCTGTATTGGCATCCAATTCGAAAACACTTTTTCCTAATCCGGGGAGTACGGCTCTTTCCAACCCGATCATGGCTCCTACAAAAGCATTGACAAGTACAAGAAGTGAGAACTGCTGCCAGTTTTCTTTCAAGCCTGGGACTACTCTGCTCATATTACATTTTTTGTGAGCGGATAACAACAAAGCTTCCGTTGCCAAATCCTGGTTGTGGTTCAGTTAATTCTTCTTTATTTCCGAATAATGTTTGCCAGTACTCAAATTCAGTGAAGCCTGATACCTGCATCAGTTCCGTTATTTCTTTTACGGAATGAAAATGGGCATCTTTATACCAGGGATTTGATTCCTTTTTTGCAGCATATTGTTTGCCTAACTCACTATCACTGTCTATCAGCCCGATAATAAAAGAACCATTCTTTTTGATTATACGATGCGCTTCTGCAAACGCCTTTGGTATATCATCAAGAAAGCAAACAGTGGTAACCATAACGGCATAATCAAAGGATTGACTGTGTAATGGCAATGATTCTGCTTTGGCATTGATTACAACAACGCCTCTTGCGATAGCTATTTGTGCCATTGCATGGGCTGGTTCTGCCCCTGCAGCGATTTTCAGTGCTTCGGCAAAGCGACCTGTGCCAACACCAATTTCGATGCCCATACCTTGTTGAGGAATAGCTTTTCTTAATGCTTTTAACTCATTCTGAAAGAATATCGGATGGTTATCAAACCAGCTGTCATAATCTTGTGCATTATTCTCAAAAACAGAAATTTTTGTATTAATTGATTTTACAGCAGAATATTTATTCCACCCTTCAAGGCCACCATCCAGCGAATAGGCATTATATCCATTATGAGCCAGCATTTCTGCGGCTGTAATACTTGCTTTGCCACCTGCACAAAATGTAACAACTGGTATTGATTTATCAAGGTGCAAACTGTCAAAAGCTGAATGATCATTTAGCTTCACCTTGTTATATGCATCAACATGGATACTTCCTGGAATGGATGCCCCTGATCTTTGACTGGCCGGACGTATGTCAACAATGGATACTTTCTTACCTGTATCCAACCAGTTATTAAGAATTTCAGCATCTACCAGTTTTACAGTTTCCATTTATGAAATTTTGCTTCACAAAGTTCATTACTGTAAATGGCTATTCATTTATCATATGATAAATAATCACATTAACCCCCGGATACGGCTCAGGCTGACCTGGGTAATCCCGAGGTAAGAAGCAACATATTTCAGGGGCACCCTTTTGAGTATATCCGGTGCTTCCAGTAGTAAGGCTTTGTATCTTTCTTCAGCAGTATGAAATTGTATACCCTCAATGCGATGAACGGTTTCCACATAAGCTGCCTCAAATATTTTTCTGAAAAGCCTTTCTATTTCCGGGAAGGAGTCATACAACTTGAAAAGCAGATTGGCGTTGATGCCTGTTATTTCTGCATCTTCGAGTACCTGGATGGCTTTGCGGCTGGGTTTTCCTGTAAATAAACTCTCAACCCGGGCAATGATACTGTTTTCAAAGAAAAAATTCTCGGTGACATCTATTCCATCTTTGAAGTAATAAATACGGGCAATACCCTTGTTGATGAAATATATTGTTTTACAGGTGTGACCAATAGGCTGCAGATCTCTATTTTTCTTAATAGTAATAGGGCTGCAGATTGCGGCAATGGCTTCTTCGGCTTTTTCAGGAAGTGCAGTATACTTTTTAAAATGTTGGAATAACTGTACGAGTTCCTTTTCTTGCATAATACAAAGTTAATAACTCTCAAACCCGAACACACTTCCGGTTTGAGAGTTATTGCCCTTACATTTTCGGCATATATTTGGCAGAGTTAATTCCAGCCTCTTCCGCCATTTCTTCCCGGGGTTCCTTCTGAAGAAATGATTTTTTCAAATTCTGTCTTACTCAATATTACTGGTTCATAAACTACTCCCTGCATTTTCAGCCTGCGCACAAAGGCACGGAGATGGTTTTCGGAAGCCATCTTTAAAAAATTATAGGAACTGATGATGTCCTGCTTCTGGGTTTGTTTGATCCGTTCTTCAAGGTCTGCAATATCAAGTTCTTCAATTTTGGCACCCACTTTCAGGGCATCAATTAATGATCTGCCCCCCGTTGTGCTAAGCTCATTAAAATACTGTTGTAACTGAACATTTGTAAAGACTCCCTGCATATCAAGGTTCTTCATTACCGGGTCTTCTAACTGGTAGGTAGTTATCAGCGTTTTCATCCTGTCCATATGTACTTGTTCACTTTGCCGGATATTGTTAAAAGGATTTATCCCCCATTTATCATAAAGAAGATTGTATACATCCCGGGCCAGTTTTTCTTCTTCACGCATATAAAGGATGGCATCCTTTTCCTGCTGGTTCAGTATGCTGTTCTGTTGAGTGAAACTGCTGGTTGTACCTATAAGCAGAAACACTGCTAAAAAAATCTTTTTCATACTAATTTATTTTGTGTATTTAATTTCCTATTTCCATCGGGCTGTTGATAATTGCATCAAACTCTGCCTGTGTAATATACTGGGGAGTATATGTACCACCAGCATTAATAATGTTACTGTAAAATGACCGCAGGTGATTACGGCTTCCTTTCACCAGGTTATTATAAACAAGAGTAATATCCTGGTTATCAACCTTCGTTAAGGCTATCGTCAGATCGTAGATATCAAGGTCTTCAATAGTAGCACCAACTTTTAGTGCATCAGGCAGACTGACAGATCCCTGAGTTGTCAGTTGAGTATATAAGTTCTGAAGAACAGGATTGGAGAAAATGCCGTATCCATTACTGCCAACAGGATCAGGCAGGTTATACTTACTCAATAGTTGCACTACGGCGTTCATGTGGGACTGTTCGCTGGAAGATATATTATTGAAAATAGTTAATGCCCACTTGTTATATAAAAAGATATAAACGTCTCTTGCTAGTTTTTCTTCTTCTCTCATAAAGGAGAGTGTTGTTCGTTCATCTGTATTCAGGGGTTCACTTGGCAGATTATTTACCTGGCTATTCAGGTTGTTGTTAGCATTTTTGTTATCCTTATCCTTTGAACAACTGACAAAGATCACAGATAAAAAAAGAGTAACTGTCATGGCAGTACTTATAAAATACTTTTTCATAGTTGTATTTTTTAGATGATGTGATGAGAAAGAACTTTTTGTGATACATGTCACTGAATGAATTTCTAACTTCATATCAGCACTACAGCTTCGACATTGATAGGTGAAATAAGTTTACAATGCGAGAATGATATTTAGACGGAAAGTTATTGGCTAACTTTTGCGGGAAGTTTTCTGGCTGCCAGCAGGAGATTATTGAACTGTCAGGTATACTTTCCAAATAACAGGGGAAGCCCTGCTTGGCTCAGCTTCATTACTCCAGAATATATTTTTATCCCGGCTATCGATACCGCCGATGATATAGCCAGCCATCAATGGCTTTTTCCCGGCTTTTTCCAGATAAAGGATACCATTTGGTGTAAAAAGTTTTTCATCAGCAGGTATAAACTCAGCCGCTGCTCCAAAGTATCCCGGCATCGGATCCGGTAATATATATTCTGTAATGGCATTTTCTTTTCTTTCTACTACACTTATATGCCTCACAAAAGGGACATCGTTATCTGTTATTACTTTTCCCAGACTATCAATATACTTTAGTGCGATTCCGCCAAAGAAAATGGTATATAATGTTTTACTTCTTCGATTGTAGGCAGGTAAGGATGCAGAGTGATAATGCGAAAATTGCTGGTTAAATCCTGCCACTTCTTTATGCCCGGATTCTGTAATATCAACAAGATTGGTGAAAGGAACATTTTTGGCATACTGAAATACTCCCGAGTATATGGTCAGCATAGCCTTCCCATCCGTATCTACTTGTGCCAGCAGATTGTAGTCCCTTCTGTGTAAGAGCAATGAATCGGTAATATCTGAATAGTTTTCAATTCTAAAATTCCCACCTTTTTCTATAAACCTGAATTTCCTTATCTGGTTGGTGTATTGTTGAACAAAGCCAGGTCCATGGTCAGGTCCATGAGGGGTTATAGCGTCCCTCAAAACGTTGACCTCCTACCAGGAAGAACTGATCTCCAAGTTTATTAAGCCGGCCTCCGGTTACAGCCATTCTTTCATCGGCTAACTGGTACAGGTATGGACTTATATCCTGATTATAAATAATAGCATTGATCAACTCATTTACTTTTATACTGATCAAAGACGGATAGGTGATATGATCTTTTTTTGTTTCGCTATAGCCATAGCCGCCAATGATCAACAACTGGTTACCTTGTTGAAAAAATTCCATATTGCTGCTCTGCAGTTGTTCTGCTAAAGCTGCTGGGAGGGAGAGAATACTTTTTTTCCAGACTTTTTCTTTTTTAAGGTCCAGTACAATCAGTTCTGTGTTATTATATTTTTTGTTGAAGGAAGCAAAAGGTTGTCTGCGGTGAAGGCCATCGGTTCTGCCGCCGATCAATAATACTTTATCTTTATGCTTTGCCCATGCATACGACTGCAGGCCTTTAAAACCTTCGGGTATAACCGGCTCCAGCTTTATTTTAAAGGGGTAAAAAGATTGCGCATTGATATTAATGGTTAATACCAGACTGCTTAACAAAACAAAGGAAAGTTTCATAAATTATTCAGGAATTGATAGGGTTAAAGTGCCTGTACCAGCCGAAAAATTTTCAAGGTGGCCAACAATAGTTTTCTTTTTATCCATCACATGTATATGCATATTTGTTGTGTGATGGGTAAATATGCTGTGATGTTTATTGGAATAAAAACCCAGTAATACAACGGATTCGTTGCTGAAGCTGCCATACTTTGCAAACTGCTTATGGTTATCAAAAGTATGAGCTACTCCTTCTTTCCAGTCGATTACATGCCAGGAGGCAATGTTGATATTCCCTTTGATCAAAAAAGGGAATGGCTCTTCCAGAGCCTGTCCCTTTTGTGATGCAAATTTTTCGACAGCCTTCTCAAGGGAAGTATAATCTTTTATCTGATCGGTGATTCGGATCGTTTTCCATTTTGGTACTTGTGAATAAACTAGCATAGCGGCCTTCACTTTTTCAGTGATAACGGTAATGGGCTGTTCTGCATTTACTTTACACCAGTAGGGTTTACTATCAATAATAAGTACTTCACCTTTAATACTTTCGGCAGGACCAAGACCGTAGATATGTGGCTGGTTTACCAGGGTGTCCAGTGCAATATGGGCGGAAAAATCTGCTTGTCGCATAATTTTCTTCATTTCGCC
>Ga0116143_10005052_pt1 | contig 12174 bp, 8 predicted proteins | sample AD_UKC034_MetaG_FD_89745 | JGI IMG/M metagenome (GOLD analysis project Ga0116143, IMG submission 89745) | Active sludge microbial communities of municipal wastewater-treating anaerobic digesters from USA - AD_UKC034_MetaG | ecosystem: Engineered > Bioreactor > Anaerobic > Digestate | place: USA...
CAATGCCTGGATTTCAGAAATACTCAACAATTGATCCAAAATACCTGTGAGCCTGTTTTGCTTTTTCTTGATCTCGCCCAGAATTTGCGCGGTGGGGCGGATAACCACAGCCTGTTGTTTTTCAACCCAGTATCGTTCGGATTGCAGTTCTACACTCTTGGAACTTAGAATCTCCTGGCGGTTGACATACACGCCAACAATGACAGAGTTCGCATCAAACAAAACGCCCATGCGGACCTGGTCACTGCGGAATATATCTCCATCTTCAAAACTTACGTTGGCTTGCTGGTCAACTATGACTCGTATTGACCAGGAGAATTTTTTTGCGTTAGGATCATAGAATAAACTAATTTTCGGGTCAAAATCTGAATGGCAAAGGAATATGGTTTCTCGCCCATTGGTGCGGCTCAATGGAATGCCTGTGACAGGTTCGGAGAAAATTAACAGGAACGCAATAGGTTTTTCAGAGTCTTTTTCGGTGAGGGCAAAACCAATTCTTTCTTCTGATTTCCCAAATTTATCCATTGCCAATGGAATGGACTCAGAAATCACCCTGTTTGAGGAATCAAGCAATACCCCAACTGCTGAAATATCTTCCTTTGTTTTACCCACAAAGCGAGCTTTAGATAGTTGTCCTTTGCGAATTTCGCCTTTACCCTTCTTTAGCCTGATGGAATATTTTGTTTTTTCATCGAGGAGATCGCCCGATAAGCTTGAAAGTGAGAACTCTCCTTCGAGTTCCATCTCTTTAAACACATCCAGTTTAACTTCCTGTGTTTGCACTCCCCCACGATAGACTTTTCTATCATCGATATAGATCATTTCGATGGCTTCCGACTTATTGGAAACATCTACCAGATAATCACTTCCCAATGCCCTGACTCTGAACCAGAGGTTGGCATCATCCGCATAGATGGCATAGCCCAAAACCTTCTCTTCATCAGAAAATAATGGGCTGACCTGCACCTTGCCATTTGGCTCAGTTATGGTGTTACAAGCCACCTGAACCAATGGAAGATGGTTCTGTTCAATCGGACGCGGATTCCTTCCGTCTGAAAAACCATCATAAAGCGGACGATAGAACCAAAGGTTTCTTGCCTGATTTTGAGGATTTTTCGGTTTGGTCGCCACAAAAATATGGGTTGAGACGTTCTCAATGGCTCGCGGCAAACTGACAATCGCCTGCAACGCGTTCTCTCTTACAAGATACCCGCGTAGACTTGCCTCCCCTCGCCCAGTAGAAAACAACAGACCCGATGGCACCATAATTGCCATGCGCCCACCTGGCTTGAGCCGTTCATACGCCAGAGCCGTGAACAGGGTTTCACTTTTCCCTTTAAACTCAGAAAAAAACGAACTCCGATTGAATAGACTATACACCAGATAAGGATCAAGTTTTACCCCCCACGGCGGATTCATCAGTACCACGTCGAATTGTTCATTAGAGGACGAGCGCATGGAATCATCAAAAGCATTGCCTAGATATAAATTATGTTCCTGCTCATGTAAAATCAAGTTCGTAAAGGCGAGCCGCACCATGTTTGGAGAAATTTCCACCCCTGTAGCATTTTTCAACCTGCCATTCGCAACCAGCATACCGCCTGTGCCACAGGCAAAATCTGCGATGGTGTCGTTGGGTTTAAGCCTGACCGCCTTTGCCATAAAATCTATCAGATGGCGTGGTGTGGCATAACGCCCGCCTTTTGACATTGAGAACATTCGTGGAATAAGATACTGATCAAACCATTCGCCTAAATTAGGAATGTTCTCGAAAGCGTCAACAAGAAGATGGAGAACTTCCATTTGCTGTTCTTCTCGCATGTCCTTTGGTGGCGTTGGAAGAAGATTTTGCTCAGATTTCAAGCCTAATTTGTGCGATAAAACTCTTGCCAACGCATTTGCCGCCGAGCCAAAGAAGATGTAACCATTCCGAACTTCTACAGTTCCGTATTTATCGGTTTCTATGTCTTTTCGAAAACGCCAGTAAAGGGCATAGAAAGCAATATTTTCGAGAATAAGTCCTTCATCCAACACCCCAGCGGATCTATAAATATCGAACACCTTCGACAAATTGGCTTGGACTTGTTCCTCATTTTCGCTCATCACATCCTCCTACAATTCCCCACGGAAGGCTTGCGCTAAAAAGGACTGCTCTATTTCCTGTAGGCTTTCCTCTTGATTAGTGGAAGTTTTTTTCATTTCTCCAACATCAGATAAAACCTGATCTAGGTAATTGACAAAATAATCCTGAATTTCTGTCGACGGCATAGGAATATTCAAGTTTTGCACCTGCGCTTTAGTCAGAGCCTGACGTGTGGCGCCTGCCTGTGTGTTTAGGATGAAATCTTGTGTATTAGGCGATGTTAACCAATACATCAAAAATCTTGATCGTAGTCTCTCATGTATGGGGCGAATAATCATTACGTGTTGATTTACATTCGCTGGACAAATCTGCTCGGGAGCACAACATGAGCGACCAATCGAAGCCCCTGTAATATTTAGAAAAACATCTCCAGGCTTAACTTCCGTAGAAATCATTCTCTGGTGAGTGTCTTCAGTAATGTACGCTAACTCTTCGTGGGTAAACTCATTCCAACGGACATTTAAACTTCGCACGAATGGAATACCAGACGATAGGTAAACCGATTTTCCGCCTCTCGGCGTTGAGCCACTTCCGATTTTTGTGGTTAGGGAAAGCAGTATGTGCTTGTCATATTTGCTTTCGATTTCCTCAAAAACCTGCTTTGAAAAAGCATTGAAAACAATATTCACGTCAGCATTAACACTTTCCTGCAACTCTCTTGCGGACTTGACCTCTGCCAGCAGCGACTCTAGTCGCAGAACAATCCGTCGCTGGGTTTCTAACGAACGGACAGAGTCATTTGGAAACGGAATAGGGATTTCATAAGATTTCAAGAAATCATCTGGAACGCGCTGTTGTCCCACTGCTCCACGAAAGCGACTTTTTGCCTCAGCCCTAAATGATGCTCGGCGAATATAGTAGAAAATCCATGCAGGTAGAATTCCATCATTTGGACGAAAAACATGAAACTCTGTTGTTCCAAAGCCAAACCCATCAATCAAGTTTTGTGCTATCGCTGCTTTTCCGTTCTCCATCGACGGTGTGATTTTTGCGAATAGAACGTCGTTTTCTTCAAAATACGTGTACCCGCGTTTTACCTCTTCGTATCGGCGCGTCTCCACATTTACGATTTTTCCCTCGACATCATCCACTGCCTGCATTGGAACAAAGGAAGTAGGAGCGTTATCGTCGCGCTGTACTCGTGGTCTTTTGGGGTTGAGTTTACATATTTCAGGAAGAGCTTTCCATTCCCAATTATCGGGCAGTTGCCATCGTTCCATTGTTATTTCTCCCCATTTCCCGCTTTTTCATGTAATCCTTCGATGATGTCATGTAATTCTCGCACGCGCTCTAGCAGGCGAGAGGTCAGATCGATGGGTTTGGGCAGGTCATCGGTCCCGCTCTGATGCGGATCGCGAACAGAAAGGTCATAGCCTCGGCGTTTGATCTCCTCCATTGGAACGATCCACGCATTTTTGCTCAATGACGGCAAGTCACCTTTTCCCAAGCGTTGCTTGTTCCATTCCTGCCATTCCTTCTCCAATTGTGGCAACTCTTTAGCAATCAATGCCTGATTGTGTTGCCAAATCTGCCATCGCGTTTCAGCATCTGTGAAATGCTCATCCAGGATGGGGCTACCCTTGCTGAATTTCTTCAACCCTTCGGGGAGCGGCAATTCGTAATACCAGATCGCTTTGGTTGGACCAGGGCGATCGAAGAACATCAAAACGGTCTTAACATCAGCATACGGCGCAAACGCGCCAGGCGGCAGGCTCACGATAGTGTGCAGGTTGAACTGCTCGAGCAAATCCTTTTTCACCGTGGCAAACGCACCGCCGCGGAACAGAACGCCCTCAGGCATCACCATCCCGCAACGTGCGCCCGCACGCCGCTTGAGTTTCTTCATGATGTGTTGCAGGAAGAGCAACTCGGTGGCATTCACCTGCACGGGGAAGTTTTCCTGAATTTGCTGATTTTCCGTGCCACCGAAAGGAGGGTTGGTGAGGATCACGTCAAAGCGCTCGGCGGGAGCACTCTTCATCTGCTCTTCGAGCGTGTTGCCTCGACGGATATTCGGACGTCCCACTCCATGCAGGACGATATTCATCATGCCGAGCAAAAACGGGACAGCCTTCTTTTCACGCCCAAAAAAGGTTTCTGTTTGCAACTTCTCGTTCTGTTTGACCGTGAGCTTTGGATTGTTCTCTTTGATGTATTCAAACGCCTGAGCCAAAAACCCGCCTGATCCCGCGGCAGGATCGTAAATCGTCTCGCCCAATTGCGGCGCCACCAACCTGACGATAAAGCGAATGACAGGACGAACCGTGTAAAACTCGCCTGCCATCTTGTTTTCATTGCCCAACCTGCGCAGGAGCGATTCATACACCACCGATACCGTGTGCACATCATCCTGGCTGAGGAAATCAATCGCATCCACGATCCTGAGCACATCTTTCAGGTTATACCCACTAGCCGCGACAATCACGTTACGCTCTGAGAAAATAGCCGACACTGTTTCGCGGAACGGATCGCCACCCAGTTTTTGCAGGGCAGGGATTAGCTTGGTATGTACAAACTGGATTAGGTCATCAGCAGGGATATCTCGCCGTGCCCAGTTTTCCCAGCGCAGATCCCCAACAAGAATGCGGTTGTATTTTCGTTTTTCGAGTTTGGCCTCCGTTTCCCAGGCATCTTCTTGGGCGTCCAAAAAACGTAAAAATAAAAGCCATGCCAAATGCTCGATATATTCCATCACACCGCCGCAATTATTGTCACGGCGAAGGATGTCACAGGCGCGCCAAAGGTCATTTTCGAGTGTTTCGCGGGTTTGAATCGTTGTAAGAGTCATGATGGCCACGATTATACAACGGCAAGTCGTATCAGCCTGCTTGCAACTTACAGGTAAATTCTCTGCTGAATTTGTTGAATGGCTTCACCGAGTTTTTCGGCGGAGCCGAACCGCTTCGCCACCCCTGGGGCTTGTCCCATTTCGGCAAAGGGAGAGACCCGAAATACCCGCGCATCGTTGATTTCTTCGATTCCCGCCGCGCGGTACTTTTCAATCAGCGCCAGAATGACTTCCTGCGCAGGTTTCTTATGCCCGCTCAAGAAACGCGACTCACGGTTGACAAACGCCGTCGCCCGTTCAGAGCGTGTGCGCAGTGGCGTATTGAACGCCAGATGCCCGAGCAGGTCAAACTGGTCTGCTTCAGTTTGCCCCAACACCTCCGCCAGCACATCCACATACACCGAAGCCATCTGAAGGTCGTCCAACAATTTCCGTCTGCGCGGCGTATCCACCCAGATGGCGCGCAGATCATCCAGTCTCCGCGCTTGGCTGATCTGCTCCACCTTTGAGCGGGTATATTCCAGGTATTGCTTCTGGGTCATCTGTTCGCCCGTCCCCTCAATAACAAACACCGCCTCCTCCGCGATCCGCACTTCCAAATGCTCGACACGGATTCGACCAATCGCCTCGCCCGCAGGTTTCAACTCGACGACCACATTAACCGTCTCACCCGATAGGACTTGCACCCGCATCTCTCTTCGACGGAAACCTGTTCCGCTTGCGATCAGTCCAAGCGACCCTTCGGGCAATTCCAAGAATCGGAAAGCACCGTTCTCATCCGTGCGGATCGGTCCACGCTGGGCATTGGGTGCCGTCAACAATGTGACAGTCGCCCCGACCAGAATTTCATTCGTCTCTGCCTTGACGACAATACCTTCGATCACACCTGTTTGTTCACCCTGCGGCATTTCTGGCGGCGGACCAGGCGGGCGATCCCATTCATCGAAGAGCTGTGTCGCACCTGTGTAATCAATAATGCGGAACCACAGTTTGTCTGTGGCAGGGTCCACGCGGCTTCCGCGTCCAATGATCTGCTTGAACAGAATGGGTGAAGAAAGTGTCTTCATGAAAACGATGTTGCGACACGCTGGCACGTCCACGCCCGTGCTCAGCAATTCCGCAGTGGTGGCGACAATCGGCGTCGGATGATCACTATCTTGAAACTGGCTCAACCAAACAGGCGCTTCACCCTCTTCTGCAACGATGGGAACAGCATAAGGCTCAATACCCAATGCTGCAAATTCATCATTGAGCAATCGGGCAACTTCTCTTGCATGGTTGATGTCCACGCAAAAGACCATCGTTTTTTCTGTTGGGCTAAATCGGCGTAATAACCCCGCCAAATGCTGAACCATTGTCTTGGTGCGGTCGGGCACTGTGATCTCACGCTCGAATTGCGGAGTGGTATATAACTCGCGCTCTTGTGCGCCTTCAGGAACAAATACTTCCGCCCCTTGTTCCACAGCTTCCTGCAAACGCAAACCTGTTTTATCAACTGTGGTATGCACGCGATGAACCTTGTATGTTGCAAGGAAACCATCTTCGATACCTTGCCCAAGGCTGTACTCGAATGCTGCAACTTGTCTTGTTCCTTTTGACGGATCATCAGGATCGAGCGGGATCTCGGACTCATCCTTGCAGAAATATTGATAAGTATCCACATTGTCGGCGCGTTTGGGCGTTGCGGTCATGCCAAGATGAATTGCGCTCCCGAAACGATTGAGAATCTCTTTCCATGTCCCGAAGCCCGAACGATGTGCCTCATCTATGATGATCAAATCAAAAAAGTCTTGCGGGAAACTTTCGTAAAGCCTTTTTCCGTCCTCACCTTCCGCCCAAAGCGATTGATAAATGCCAAAATATAAATCCCGAGTCAATGGAACAGGAAAGCCGTCAATCAAATGACGGGGATCATTACCCTCACGGGCAAATGCGGAAAACGCATTGTAGGACTGATCGCGCAATACTACACGGTCAGCCACGAACAATATACGCCCAGGTCGGTCAGGATGTTGGCGGTCTAACCAACCAGATTTCACCAATTTCCAGACCAACTGCATGGCGGTGAAAGTTTTTCCTGTCCCTGTTGCCATCGTCAACAAAATGCGCTTCTGTCCACGCATGACACGCTGGATGATCTGCGTAATCGCCGCTTCTTGGAAATACCTCAATCCCTTGCCTGTAACTGATTCAGGGCAATATGGATGCAAGAGCGGATTGAGCCGCCTGGCTTCGCTGTCGTCCAGGTTGTAAATTCCACGCGCCTGCAATACCTGTTCGGGTCGGCTTACATCCGCCAATCCTGTGTTTGTGATCCAACGTCCCCAAAGTTCATCGGGGCGGGGAAACTCGTTCAATTCACGGCTTGTTCGAGTGAAAAAGTCGTACTCAAGGATTTGATTTCCGTTGGTCGAATAGGCGAAAGGAACAAGCAAATCCTTGGCGTATTCTTTGGCTTGCTCAAATCCCGCTTCGGCTGGCAAGCCTTCTTCCTTTGCTTCTACTACTGCAATCGGGAAACCATCTGTATACCGCAGAAGGTAATCGATCTTCCGCCCCTCTCGATGATGAGCCTTCTCGCCATGCAAAACGATCCGTCCGGCCGTATATTGTACATCCCGCCGATAATACTGCTCACGGCGCACATGGTCACGCCCCCAACCTGCAGCTTCCAATTTGGGGTCAATGAGATAGGCTCTGGTATCGGACTCGTTCAGGCTCATGGCATGTGTTGCCCTGAATTATAACCGTATCGGAAATCCGCCCACCCCAAAGATCAAATCTGTAACAATCAACCAACATTCACATCTTTGCGCCGCCCTGAAACAGTGCACCCCCGTCCCGCCACTTTCATTAGTGCATCACTTTCTCAATTCTCCTGGTCTAAGTGGCTTGGATTCCAGTATTCACCTTCATCGTAGTTCGGTGATTGAAATTTGGGTTTGGTAGATTTTGGCTTACGCACTTTACGGATTTTGTCCTTGGGTTTGCGTGGATACTGGTCAGGATTGAATGACAGCTTGATTCCTTTCCGTGTCGCACGTAAAAAGTGGCTCCAGTGCAGATCGTCATGCCATGCACCAAATTCAAATAGTGGCAATTTGCCGAAGTATCGCCAATCATGTCCGATCATGGCAAGCCGGCGGGAATGAAACGGAATATATCGTTCAAAGTCTTTAACTACCCAGTCCGGTCCCAGGATGCAGAAAACAATCGGCAGATCCCATGAAAATGCATGGTGATGAACCTGACGGATTCGCTGCTGATAGATGTGTTTCATTGTTTTTCTGGAGCTTTTCCCGCTATCGACCTCCAACCAGAAAAGCATTTCTCTCTCGTGCCAAGTTCCCCACGCCAACGCATCCGGAATACCCTTGTGAAGCGGAATCTCTGTCCAACACTCCCAAATTTTCACATTTTCATAAGCAGTTTCCAGCCACGCCCGCCACATTCGCGCCTTACGTCGATGGCGTTCGGCTGCATAGCGATATTCGGTTCGGTATTTGGAAAAGCGTGCATCCTTGGGGATATTCCATGAGCGCTGTGCAAGACGCAGTCCCTTATTCAAGAGCGCCCAACCATCGTATTTCCCGATCCGTTTCCACTCGATCAACCCATCTGCTTGTAGATCCTTCAGCGCATGACGTACATGTGTTTTGCTGAAGCCGGCGAGAGAAGTGATTTCTGAAGTGTGCGCAGTCTTCAATCGAGCCAGGATGCGAAGAACGCGCAATGTGCTGGTCTTGAGCCCGTACTCCTCTATATCAAAGGGTGGCAAAATATTGGCAACTTCCACCACAGATTTCTGCTGTAGTATCAGGTCCGGTTTGAACTGCCAACTTGATGTGGGCTTTTTATCAGACGGCAGTATCACGGTTGGTATTTTTCGCTTTGCCAGTCTATTGAGTTCATTGATAAACCAACTACCCGGAGCATCTACAGATACCCATAAACAAGGATGGGAACGTGCCTTGAGAAGTTGACCGGAAATCAGATCGATAATGCGTGCCTGACTATAAGGCGGCAATCCGTCCGTGGCAGAGATGCGGTGGATAAAGGCATCAGCAACCCATTCGTCATGACCGATCAGGGGTACCAGTTTCCATTTGATTGTCAGTCGGGATAGTGGATCCATAGAACTTTATTCGTTGCTCCTGGTTGCATCTGAAAACCGGACGAACAGCTCATAGTACGACGAGATTGCATCAACTCTTTGCTGTAAGTGCATGATCCGGCTCTTCAGTTCCCGGATCATGCACTCAATATTTTCTGGATCAGAGTCCAGCTTGTAGCCGGCTCGCCCCGAATTCGAGAGTATCGGAATACCCCGGTTTCGCAGGCTTTCGATTGCCTTGCGAATCTTGCGATCTTTCGTATCATTCCCCAAATTGGTGCATGCTTCCTGACCAAACACGATGCGAACCAACCCTCTACGGGTCAAACCTTTCGGAGCCTGGCAGAGTACATCCAGAATTTTGCGTTCAATGATTGGTAATTCACCAGCATTGAGTTCAACAAGTAGTTTTTCGTATTGCGGTGTGCGGGACATGATTCTCCTTTTTCAGGGAACCATGTTATGGAGTCATAAGTAGGGGAGGTCTGGATGTGTCGCTAATACTTCCAATTCTTCGGCATACTCTTGCGCCCATCCGTGCCTTGGAGATGGATCACATATCCGTTTGCTACGAAACGATTATCTTCGATCCGGCTTTTCAAATAACCGGAGAGTTCGTCTGTGCTTTGGTAGTTGGCGGCAATCACGGTCAACGCTTCCTGCCGGACCGCACGCTGGTATCTCGCATCCAGTAATTGGAAGATGCGTTCCCGAGCCCACTCCGTCTGCCCGACCTTGTCCAACTCATCGATTGCCAGCACATCCAGTGAGGTCCACCACTCCATGCGCCGCACGAGTTCGGTCATCTTGTTCTCACGCTCGTCGTAGGCAATGCGAATGTCATCCAGGACACCGGCAAGATTGGCATATGCTGCACGCTTACCCTCGTTCAAAGCCGCAGCCACCGCAATCTTCAGCACCAGACTTTTACCCTGCCCATATCCGCCGTACATGAACACCATTCCATGCCCAGTCATATACGCACGCTTCGTAACTTCACAAGCCCGGTCCGCCAGATTGACGCCCTTCTTCACAAGTCCCCAAGTCATATTGCGTAATTCATCAGCCGTCAAACCAACACGCGGATCGATCTCGCCGGCATGCAAAAAATTCTTATGGGTACTTGCTCGAGCATTCGGACAGCGTTCCACTTTGCCAAACTTCGGATGTCCAACCGGCACATCGTAGTGAACATATCCAACTCCTCCACACTCCAGACAATCAGACGAGCAGTCTCCAGTTTGGGATGAAGTCGAAGGAGTTTGTACTTTGCTCCGGACCACATTCAGTCCTGCAACAACAGAAGAGATGTTTTTGGCGTTCACGACGATTTCATCCCGTTCTCTTGCATATGTGGAGCCAGTTCGGTTTCCATGCGTTTGCGAAGTGCCTCATAGTCGGCATGATCTTCCTGCCTATTTTCTGGTTTTGAATACTTCGTCATTTTTCTACGCGGCTTCGGAATCTGTCCCACCGCCGCCCATTCCGAAAGCCAGCACAAATTGGTTTGGCGGATGCCACGCGCGTCGGCTTCGGCGGCATACGGTTTCAAAGCAGTCGCTGCCGTATGCGGTGAGTCGAATCGCTTGAGATATTCTCCCAAGACTTTCAGCGCAACAGCGCGTTGTTCTGAGTTTGGAAGAGTTAGGTGTGTCGGACGAACCAGACGATACAACGCTTCTGCCTGTTCTTCCGATTCCATATTTTTCTTCGATGTTTCGGCGGGAGGAGGAGTAGAAGAGTCACTGACGTTAATTAATTCCTTTAATGCGTAAGGGACAACTGGTGAAGATTCGGGACTCTGTTTTTCAGGTGAAAAGTTTTCACCTGAAATCTTTTCACCAGTTTGTGCATTTGATTTTCTGGGATTTGGCAGGCTCATTTCTCCGATATCTATTCTTGCAAAAGTATCTAGCGCCTTCGGTGAGACCTGTTCACTCGCAGAAATGTCCTCCCGGCTCATCCCAACAATGACCTGATAAACCGATCCGCTGAATTTGCCTCTGCCGCCTTTCCCGCGTGCCACGCGGCGCATCTCACCAGCTTGTTCGAGATCAGCGATCAGGTTGAGAATGTTGCGCTCCGTCTGCCGGCACTTGATCGCCATCTGCTCGATGCTGGGATAACAATAGCCCCAGTCGTCAGACCAGTCTGCCATTGCCAGTAACAGCAACAACGGCGTACCACCTTTTTGGCTGTACTTCCAGACACGGTTTGAAGTCTCAACACTCACGCAACACCCCGATTCAACAAAGCCATCAGGAAGCCCTGTAACGGGCGGTGATTTCGAGACATATCGCAGATCATCGCAGTCCCGAAAAAGAGCCTACCGCCTTTTCTGTTCAAGGAAGCTATGCGGCAATGTTTGCGGGAATGATTGCGGCATGTACACGGCAAGGTAGCGGCAGGTATGCGGTGACGCATAGAACCCAAATTACAAAGCAAAAAATCATTCAGTTGTCTGGGAAAACGCTGAACTGGCTTCATGACCGATTCCTTCTCAACGTCATTTTCACGGTCAAGGGTTGAGGTTTCAAATTCAGCTTCCCACTACGATAGGCATCCAAGCCATATTGCGACAGGAACGAGACAACATCACCGAGCGGTACACCCAAGTCCATCGCCAAACGGCAGATATCATCATGCACTTTTTTCGGCAGCCGGTAGGACACGGCAGGATAGACTCTTTTTGCCTGTTTGGTTCGTTTCTTTTTCCGGGTGGGGATTTCCCGTGGAGCATCGTTCGTTTCGTGCCAGCCTTTGATGCGTTCTTTGGGAAAAAGCGTCATCTTGCGACCATGTGGGTTGGGCTGTGCTCGAAGATGCAACCTCTCTTCATCCACACATTCGATCCCATATTCAATAAAAGAGCGTGCCACTTCATCAACGGTGACTTCCAGATGTTCTGCCAATGCCAGCACTTGTTCCCGTAACTCAACCGACACATTGACATACCGATACGGTCGATGTTCTTTTTCCCATTTCCGATTCCGTTTCGCGGGTCGGCGACCGTATCGGCTCCAATGCCCGGCTGTGTCGGTTAATGGAATTTGGCTGGCAAATTCACCCCGACCCGTGTCGGCAGTTGTGTCAGTAACTGTATCGGTAAGCATATCCTTGCGCGGCATG
>Ga0116143_10005053_pt1 | contig 12173 bp, 10 predicted proteins | sample AD_UKC034_MetaG_FD_89745 | JGI IMG/M metagenome (GOLD analysis project Ga0116143, IMG submission 89745) | Active sludge microbial communities of municipal wastewater-treating anaerobic digesters from USA - AD_UKC034_MetaG | ecosystem: Engineered > Bioreactor > Anaerobic > Digestate | place: USA...
AGAGAGTATCCTCTTGCAGCAGGATTTGATGAGCGGGTAGATTTTTACAACTTATATCCTTTGCTTGTTCATGTGAAACTTTTTGGAGGCTCGTATCTCGACCAGGTACTGACTATTCTAAAACGACTGTGATTGCAATAAATGGGATAGAAAAATGATACATTATTTTGATTCATCATTTTGCATTGGCCAACTAAATCGATGATAGTTCTCACTTCAAATGGAACTTAAAGTAAGCTCTTAAGATTCTCTGCAGGACGGTTTATCTGCTTTACTGCATATATTTTAATATAAGTCAGAATCTTGAGCTTCACTCTTTTCGTTTTTAATGATAATATACCACAGATTTTTCGGATATTAGCTCAATATATATTAAATGTATTGATAATGTCAAATGAAATAAACTCTTCCAAAGCACCTGAACCTGTAGGCCTTTATCCTCATGCACGACGTTTGGGGAATTTACTTTTTTTAAGCGGTGTTGGTCCGCGTGAGAGAGGCACAAAGAAAATTCCGGGAGTTGAGTTGGATGAATCCGGAAAGATCATTAGTTATGATATAGAAACTCAATGTCACTCTGTATTTCAAAATGTGCGATATATATTGGAAGAGGCAGGTTCTTCATGGGAAAAAATTATAGATATCACAGTCTTTCTGACGAACATGAAAGATGATTTTCCAATTTACAATAAAATTTGGGCATTGTATTTCAAAGAAAACCCTCCTTGCCGGACGACCATAGAAATTAACTGCTTACCTACGCCAATTGCTATTGAGTTGAAGGTGGTGGCGGAAGCTTAGTTTATTATTACCCTCTCAGCCCGGCGAAGAATTAATTCAACTATTGTTTGTAAATGGAACCAGACTTCATTGGTTCAGTTTCACTTTTCAGAATATAAAAATACAAACCCTTAGGATAATCAAGTACATTTATAATACTTCTGTGGTCTATTAAGGTTTTTTCAAAAACTATTTCTCCTATTGAATTGTACAATGAAAAATGAATAGGTACGGCTGAGTTATTTTGGATAAATAGTTCGTTAATAGCAGGGTTTGGATATACAAGTGGTCGAATTGTGGTACTAAGTTCCTTCACATTAACATTCGGCAAAGAATCAAAAACCTCTATATTGTCAATATAAATTTTGTTCCCGTTAAAACAATCGTCTTCAATTGCTAATCTAACATAGGGTAGACCTGCAAGGCTCGAAAGGGATAATGTTTTAGTTTGCCATTCCACGGGAGTAGGAACAAATAAGTTTGCTGTGGAGGTTGCGGTAGATAGCGAGCCGCCTGAATAATTAATAATATTTTGCCAGTTGCTGCTGCCATTGTTAGACCACCAGAGGCCAAAAATATCTGAACTTGCACCGGTTCTTTGAGCATAGGCTACATCAAATCGAATATATGGATTTGAGACAAGATTAAAGTTCATTGCGGGAAGCCTGATTCCGTAATAGCTACCGGCAGCTGTAGTATAGTTGTTAAAGCTAATGCAGGCAGAACCTATACCATAGGCACTCACAGTAGTATCATATTGCCAATTTATTGAAGATCCGATAGGAAAAGTTTGCCAACCGGTGGGAGGGAAAAGACTTGTTTCGAAATCCTGAGAGTATGGAAGTGAAATCTGTGCAGTCACGGATATTGAACAAAATGCTAATAGAATCGTCAGTAATTTATTTTTCATTCTTATTTTTTTTTATTGAAGAGTAATCTAAACCTTCACAACTTTTAAATAATGTACCTGTAAATCATTTAACTTCAAAGCGACGAAGTAAATTCCTTTTGCCAAACCGCTATCCGGCTTCCAGACTGCTTTATATTTCTGTGGCTCTAAATTTTGTTCATTGAGTATTGCGACAAGTGAACCGCGCATATCAAAGATTTGAATGCTGACTTTTGATGCTTGAAATACCCCATAGCTAATTTCAACTTCATCACTAAAAGGATTTGGCGAGACAGTATAGATAAGGCCTTTATCTAAATGGATGTCCGCTATTCCTACAGTACCGTTTCCGTCAATGGCTATGTCCCAGGTGCCTTCGTACTTTCCCTGGTTGAGTGTAATAGGAATAATTCTATTAGTTGCATCATAAGTTCCTGACATGATGGAAGCAGCAGCATCGCCGGGAATATCACTGTCACCTTGAAAGTAAAGCTGCGTAATAATGGTTGGAAATCCGGGAGGTGTAATTTTAAAGTGAAGATGCCTTGGCCGATAGGAGGAACCATTCAGATATTTTCCCGGTAAGATAGTTTCAAACAAATAGTACCCCTGTGCATTGGAATATGTCATGCCTCTGAGATTATAGCCTACATTATCATAGGCACCGGCATCATTTGCATGCCATACATCCAGCAAAGTATTTGGAATTGCTGCGGAACAATCGAGTGTTTGGATAATGCCACTTATGATCAAACGAGTTCCGGGTTCAGTTTGTGAAGCCAGTTGATTGTTTGATATTACCGGAGCGTTACTGAGATAGAAGGGGCCCTGTCCATAAAAATCAAGTGTGGTCGGGTTGCAGGTAGCAGAATTTTTTGATGTAGACCCTATTGCAGATTTGGCAAATCCGGGTAGTATGCCAATTGATAATGTAGCCAAGCCGGTGTTTCGCAAAAATTGTCTGCGTGAGTTAGAGCTTTTTTCTGAGGACATTTTTTATTTGATTTAGATTCCGATTGGCACAGGAACATGATTCTTCGGTCTACTTATAAATCCCAATCCGCCAATGGAAATATTTCTGTAAAATTAGGCAGAAGACATTTTTCTCACAATGTCACAATCACGGTTTCATTGGTGTTTTTTACGGATTTGTTGCCGGAATGAATCAGGCGTTTGGCTAACGTGATTTTTAAAGAATTTTGCAAAATAGGATGGGTCATCAAAATTCAGGTCATGAGCTATCTCTTTTATGCTTTTTGATGAATGATATAACATTCGTTTTGACTCAAGCAATACCCTTTCGTGAATTAACTCACTTGCCGTCTTACCGGTGATGTGATTCACAGTATCATTCAGGTGTCCGGAAGATATATTCAATAATGCAGCATATTCACTGACGGATTTTATTTGTTTGAAATTTTTCTCGATCAACCCTTTGTACTTTCTAACCAAATCGTGTTGGGCAGATGATTCGGCAGATAATGAATTTGCCGGGTCAAACATCCGCCTAAGCTCGAGCAGGAGTATTTGCAGATAGGATCTTAAGACATTAGCCTTATGCTCCAGGTCAGAGTTGAACTCATTTTTAATTTTTAGGATCCAATCAAAAATAATTTTTTGTTGTTCCTTGTTTTTGAATTTTAAAACAGGGGAAGAAATGCTTTGATTGAAAAACGGGTAATCGTCAAGGGCATTTTCATTAACAGGATTCAAAGCAAAGAACTCTTTTGTAAATGAGATAACATATCCATCCGCAGACTCACCCAGATTCAATACATGTACCTGATCAGGTGACAGGAAATGAAGAGTGTTTTTTTCCACAGGGTATTGTTGGAAATCAATTTCCTGTATGCCACCTGTTGCGTTAAAGAAAATTATTTCATAGTAATTATGACGGTGTGGTTGTGTAAAGTTGTATGAACTAGGCACCTCTTCCAATGTCCAGCATTCAAATTGTAGATCAGATTCTAGTTTTTTATAAATATCGAAAGTAGGGATCGATTTATTTTTCATTCGCAAATTTTAAGAGTGAGTAGCTAAAATAGCTAAATCAGGTTTACTATTTTTCCGATCAAATATATGAGAGAATACCAAGATAGTTAATTTCAGGTAGGTAGCCAAGTTGTGTCAGAATGTGAAATTGATTTTAACTTTATTTGTCAATTATTTAAGTCTTTCTTTTTTAATCATGAATTTTATACCCGGAATGTTAAATGAACTCTTGGCGACTTTTGTTGTTCATACCAGTTATTCTCGTCTTTGGATGATAAGTATTGAAACATAGAATCGAACAACCTTCCTGGTCCATCATGATCATTGAGTAATTTGTATTAAATTTTTTCATAAGTATATTGACTGCTAAAGAATAAATTGTAGTTTCGAATGGCTTAATCACTATCGTGACATATATGTAGACTTTAAAATGAACAAGCCTGCAATTGCCACAAATTCCAAATTTGAAAGAGCAGCACAAATTAGATGCGAAGCGGAACAAGATGTAGGAAATGCAATTAATATAGTGCCAGTAATAAAAACAGTTTCACAAGAAAAACTATGTAATGGAAAAAAATTGGATGTTTGTACTTTTATTTGTTGTTTTCTTTTATGCAGACAGTTACCGGGCTTTCGCAGCCGAAGATTCATCAAATAATAAAGTGCTGCAACTGGAAAATGAGAAACTTGCACTTGAAAACAAAATAGCAGCAATGAATGAAGCAACCTATGCAAGGAATATGGGATATTATATTGGGATTACTTCTGCTATGTTGGGTTTTCTTGGTGGAATGTACGGGTTTTATTATCAGTACAGAAAAACAAAAGTTGCAACCCAAAGACTGGAAGTTGCCTACAAAGAACTTCAAGATACCCAAAAGCAACTTATAAAAAGTGAAAAGATGGCTGCATTTGGACTCATGGCTTCACGTCTGTCCCATGAGATCTTGAATCCCTTAAATTTCGTAAATAATTTTTCAGAATTATCTCAGGAATTACTCAGAGATATAGCCGATGAAAAGACCGGTGATAAACACCGGGAAGACATAGATCAGCTTAATTAAACACTCGTTAAAATCAATGAGCATGGGAAGCGCGCCACTGCAATCATTAAACAGATTCAGGAGCTGAGCACAAAGGGAATGGCACATGAATTTTTTGAGCCAACATCAACCTAAGTCAAAGTATCTAAATTTTAAAGCTCGTGCGTGAGGTTTGCAACACTCATTAAAAGTTGAAGGTCAGATAAAGATATATCCGCTGCGAAGGATTTTCAATCCTTTGCTGACAAAAAGTGGATTTTCAATCCACTCTGGAAGCATGGAATCTCTCCCTTAGCAACTCTCCGCTGCAAGGGATTTACAATCCCTCGCCATCAAAATATGGATTTGTAATCCACCGTGACGGCTTCGCAGACTATTTATTTGCATTACATAAAGTAGAAAGCAAAACAAAGGGGAATACAATGTATACAAATTAAAACATAGATTTTCTTAGGGCAGAAATGTGCTCTGATTAGTTTATTCTAAGATCAAGTAATAATAATTCGTATAGGCTGATATTTAGCTTGCTTAATGATACCCTAGTTTCTGATAAAAGTAGAGCGAGCGAAATATTTATCTTCTCTGAATTCTATGAAATACATTCCCGGATTTAATTCTGATACATTTAATTCTGTACTATTTTCTAGTTCATAGGATATTACTTCTTTAGCTAATAAATTGAATACTTTTATGTTTGCCCTGTTTAAGCGAATGGGAACTGATATATTTAAAACTGTAGAAGCAGGATTAGGATAAATTTTCATCTCGACGTGGAAAATTTCGTTTATACCGGTTGGTGAAACTTGCAGAACGGCAGCATTGCTTGTATTTTGACAACCACTGCCACTACTTCCGATACCCACAAGTACACAGCGGTAGTGGTAATTATTCATAGTTAGTTGAACATTGGAAATCGAAAGGGTATCTGTATATACTCCACTATAGGGGCCTGAGTTAGTCAGATTCATATAGCCCAGACCTGCATCTTGTTGCCATTGTTTAGTGACATTTGCCGGGGCATTTATGACGAATTGAGCTTGTGTACCTGAAGCTACAAATTGATTTTGCGGGTGCTGGGCAATGATACAATTAGGGGGCCATTCATAGTATGGATTTTGAATAAGAATAGTTTGAACACAAGAAACTGAAGGACAACCATTCAGGCTGTCTGATTTGGAATGGTATATAGGCCAAGGAAAGACCTTTGCATATGAAATATATGGGTAGAGATAACTGGCACTCAAACCTGCTGAAATAATCGGACTACCAAAGCCGGAAAAGGTAAATGTACTAGTGCCGGATTTATTCATAGCTGTTACAGTGACAAGTGCACCATTAGCTTGATAATCAATTTTCACTTCAAAATTGGCTGAGCAATTCTGATAATTAGTAGAGGAAGAATAGTTAGCAGGAAATGTCTTATAATAGGCATTGAAAATTCTGTAACCAAAAATACTATCGTTACTTGTAGCTTGCATACCGTGCAGGTAAAGGGAATTATTACAAGTACACACGAAGCCGGAACATGTGTTTTGTCCATTTGCAAATACATGGCATCCCAGACGATATGCGGAGCAATTGCTTGAAAGGTTTGTAGTTTGAGGTGTGGTCCCAATAAGAGTATCTGTAAAATAAATATTGCAATTTATAGAATCCGGCTTTATGACATCAATCCAGTTCTCTTTGACAGCGACACAATTCGTGAGCGTGTCTAAAGCGTAAAGTGTTACAAGATACTTTCCATCGTCCGGGAAAACATGTATTGGGGAAATGTCGTTCGAACCGGACCCATCTCCAAAATTCCAATAGAAATGAGCATTTGAAATAGTTGACTGATTAGAAAAAATCAAGGTGTCATCACTTGCATTGTAGGAATAATTACTAGTACATTGACTAGATCCTGAATTGATTAGGAAAAAAATTAATCCTATCATTAATAATATTTTTTTCATTGAGTGAGTTTTAAAAGAGTTAAAAATAATTCGGCAATGAAATTCAATCGAAACTCAAGGTAAATCAAAAAGCTGAATTTCCACACAACTATTTTGTAAATAGAAGAGAGGGTCACTCCGCATTCATAAGCCGTTTGGCACATTTTTTTAGAATACTTCTTAGCAGGAATGACAAAACCTTTAAATTTGAAAGTTTCTGACTCTTAAAAACTTCATCGAGCCCTGAAATGGAATCTTTTTGGAATTCCCTTGTTCCGCTGCGAAGGATTTTCAATCCTTTGCTAACAAAAAGTGGATTTTCAATCCACTCTGGAAGCATGGAAACCGTCTCTTAGCAACCTTCCAAAATAAATATACAATCCAATTGCACACTCAAGAGCACTGAACTGATAACTGTAGTTTGTTCCGCATAAATGCAATATAGTTTTTAGCTGAAAAAATTGTTCAATCTTTCGACTGATTTTTAATCTAATTTACGGAAAAGGTTTTTGAAAAAGAAGGGGTTGATAAATTGATATCAAAGTATTCAATCAAATAAACACCACCGGCTTGAAAAGTAATCTTTAAGTCGGAGGGTTGTTCAGGATTTGCTACAGTATAAAATTGTTCTTTGGAGATATTGTCATAAACGGAAATGTTCCAGTTGTTAGTAGTACTTATGTAGTTGCCCCATACTGAACCGCTTATTAATTGCATTCTGATTTTAAATTGCGAACATTTTTTTAGGTTTGCTTTCATGCTAAATTGTGAACCTGTGTACACCTGTTGACCTTTGTCAAGAATATTGTCGCCATAGGTACCGGTGGCAGGATAATTTATTACAGAATTTGTTATAGGGAAAGTAGAGTTTGTAACAAAGTGTTGGATGTGATTTTCAAAATTTGGAATGGAAGGGGTGACGCCGAAATTTAAATAATAATTGGTAATGTTATTTCGTATAGAATTTGTATCGAGTAAAATTGCATGGTCAATCAGAGAAGACATAGAGGAATTGTTATTCAATACTCCGTCAGTTCTAATGTCGTTACTAATTTCTGCTAATATAGACGAAAGCTCGCTTTCGCTTCTAAAGCCTTGCACTATAGAAGAGACAGCAAGTAAGATTGCATTTCCAACACCCGGATTTGAAATGTCAAAATATTCTGAATTTGCCAAACCGCTTGATGAGATATTAAAAATATTTAGCACATCTGTCTGAGCAACTTTTTTGGCAGAATCAAAAGGCACACCTGTTCCTAATAAATATTCTACTCTGGGTTTTTCAAGATGTGTTAAAATATTTACGTGCCGGGCTGTAGCATTGCTAATGTCCGATATGCCATTTAGTGTAATTTGAGAAATGGAATTTGATCCGCATATTTCATTAAAGTAAAAGCCGTCGGCACGTAATGATATATAATTGGAAATTAAAGTGGCACTGTTAATCTGGAAACTTCCCAGGTTATCAGTAATTTGAGTTGAAAAGGATTTACCTGTTTGAGAAAAATTTTGATCCAATTCAAATACTGTAATTGAACTTCCATTCAGAAAAGGGCCTTTTTGCGCAGTTCCATTAAATGATATATTGGTAGTCAAGACAGATTCCTGATCTTTTTTACACCCGCTTAAAATTGAAACAATGATAAATACTGCAATTCCTGTAAGAATATATAGCTTTCTCATAGTCATACGTGATAAAAATGAAGAAATTAAAAGGGTAGATTAGAAAGAGATTCGAAAATAAGAATAAATTTTTAATTTGAATGGAATTTTAATAAATTATTCTTTCCCTGCGAGGAATTAAAAAGCCCTCACAGCCATGCATCCGGCACAGCCGGAATTCCTCGTAACTTGTGCATCAATAAATCATGCTCAGCTGTGATGGGATCTGATAGGAAAGAATCTAAGCATAATTCCACCCGGTTAAGCAAATAAAATTATTAGAAATAGTTTTCAAAAACACCAACGTAAACCCCATCGGTGACAGTTTTAACATTTCCATTAAAGTCATAAACTTTACAATTAAAGGTTGCTTTTATCTTTACCTGATAACTCCACAATACCATGCCCAAGGCTTTATATTCCGTGATGCTGAAAAGACTACCGTTTTGGTTAGCTGATCCCAGGCTCGAAGACCAGTAAGTGCCGGAAGGGTCAGTGAAACCTATACTAACTCCGTTTGCCGGATCAACACTGTAATTACGGGCTCCGGTTTGCAGGAAAGATTTAAACACAGAGGTGTCTACTTCATTTCCCAGGAAATATACCCTGCCTAATTCTATATAAAAACTTTCAATATTCGAATTTATATTCTCCAGCCCTGAACTAAATGTTGTCGAGCTTGTATCCGGAAAAGTAGCAAGGCTGGAACTCCAGCCGACCGATTCCTGGAAATCTTGCACACCGTCAATATGTGAATAAGTGGTTCCGTCAAAAACAATTGAATATTGCGATGGAGAATTCACGTTTATTGTCGTCGAAGGGGCAGGAGAGGGGCTCACTGTGTCTTTTTCATTTTTCGAACAAGATAGAAGACCAAGAAATGCAATGACCAAAAGTGTCAGATTTATTTTTTTCATATGAGAATAGTTTTGGATTTATAAGACAATAATATGAATTAATACCTTTATTATACGTAGTTCAGTTGAAATAAAAATGAGTTTCCCTTCACCTGTTGCAAAAGTTTGTGAGTCGCTCAAAACTTGAGTTATTTGTTTACAAATAGTTTTTGTGTTTTAGTATCTGTTGAAGTGCTAATATGAATAATATAAATTCCATTATTCAGAAGTTGCATTTTCGTGTTCTTATACATTGTATGAGTTTTGAGAACTTCTTTTCCTAGAATATCTGTTATGATAATTCCGGCATCACCTGAAGAAATTGATATTGAAAACTCTCCGTTTGATGGATTAGGATAAATCGAAATCGATGATTCAATTTCAGCAGTTGAAATGGAAGTTGTACTGTTAAAAATACCTTGATAATTATTGGCAAAAGAATACGTGCCAGCGCAAATACCTTCTTTATCCCAGTTAATTGACCATGTCATCATACCTCTTAAAGTGGGATATCCGCCAGGCTGCGTTAGCGTGTATGAGCCTGGTTGAGGACCGGTACCTCTTAAATAATCCATTGCATCCTTTACTGTCGCCGTGTCGATAAACCCTCCACCGGCGGCAGGGCAGGCAGGTAGTCCTACTGCAACCTTATCAGGCTGCAGACCTGCAAACATTCCACCTGCAGTATTGAAACCTTGTATGACAGCCTCTGTCATCGAAACAATAAAATCGGCTGAGCCTTGTGTATATACATTTCCGTCAATTCCAAACATACTTCCGCTGTTGTAAAGTTGCACATGAAGTATTTCTATTGAGTCACGTAATGCATGTATCACCGGTAAGTAAGCTCCCCATATGCCATTATAAGCAGACATGCCACCTTGAACAAAAGCAGTTTCGGGTGCCATTGTGAGAATTAAACGCTTGTTATGAGTTGAGTAATAATCACTCATGATTTGTTTGATGGCATATATAAGGTTAATTATTCTGGCATCAGTTGGAGAAGCGATCGTTCCTCCTGTGACTGAAACAGAAAAACCTTCCAAGTCAATATCAATTCCATCAAAGCCATAGGTGTTGATGATGTCACTCATCGTGCTAATGAAGATATTGCGTTCAGTTATATTATCTATTGAAACCGGAGCAGATGCTCCTCCTATACTAATGATTACTTTTTTACCCTGACTTTGCAATGTTTGAATCTGACTAATAAGAGTTGCCGGAGTAACCTGGTCGGGCACAAATTCCATTTGAAAATCTGTACCTGAATGAGGTACAGCAAAAGCAATATCAACGATGTCGTAACGTGAATCAATTTGGTCAAGTTGAATGTATGGAGCATTCATATCATCCCAGTTATGCCAATAGCCGATTAAGACAGGACTTGAAACTTGTGCTTTTGCACAAATATTGAGTATAAAAAATAATGTAAGCAGAGATAAATAATATTTAATTGTCATATCTTTTTGTTTAACATCTCTGTCTTGGTTAGATCTCTTTTTGCAGGTCATGAACTTATCCTGTTTTATGACTTAAGTTTCATTTGATACATTATTGAACAGGCGGATAAAGCAATTCATACAAAGACTAAAAGTAATTATTATTTTCTTCCAAGTATCTGATGCATCCGCTAATATTGGTACAAATTCTTAGTGGCTTCGGATTATCCGGCGGGACGGAATAGCTTGAAAAGTTGGAGAGGCCAATTAATATTCTGTGGAACCCGGCAAGTATTCCTTTTAGGTAGATTCAAAGTTCTAATGCAAACAAAAAATAATATTATGTTGCAACATGAGAAATTATAACCCCGCTGCAAAGGATTTTCAATCAATTGTCAAAAAAAAGTGGATTTGCAATCCAATATAGATGCATGGACAATGAGTATCGGCTTACTTGTTGTCTCTTTAAAATATGTTCTTTATGTTGGTTACCTGTCAAAATGGTTTGTCTTTGCATTGATGTTAAAATTTTACTTGATCGGTCGTCTTTGGTACGGCCGGCCTATCATTGGCTATAACGGTTCGTATTAGAAATGTATTAATGCTCTTTATTCGTTGTTAGCTATTGATTTATTTATTAGTAAGTTGTTGCTGTTCACTCTGTATTTGTCTTTTCTATTATTATAGAGGATAGTAGCTATTACAGTAAGTGCTATTGTAATTATTCGGAAGATATTCGTGTAAACACCCCCAAGAGCATTTTCACTCACATTAAAGAATGTCCAGGAAAAATTCATAAATACATGAAGAAATATTGGAATCCATAAGTTCTCCTTCCATTCAATAAAAAGCCATGCAAACCATGCAGAACCAATAAATGTTACTAAAAATATTCCTGTCAATTCAGATATACCAGATCCTTGATACAAGTGACTTAAACCAAATATTATAGCTCCTAATACAGAAGCTGGAATAAAACCCCATCTCATTCTTCTAAACAATATGCCAAATAGAAAACCTCTAAAAAGAACTTCTTCCATGAATCCGGCAAATAAAGATTTGTGTAGTAGGGTAGTCAGGGACATCTCATTATTTACCTTTCCAATGAATGCCGAACTTATGAGCATGGGAGAAACTGCAACTAAGCTGAAAACCAATCCAATTAATATGTTCTTATCCAGGCAAAGTTCTTTTAGAATATTTTTAAATCCAAATAATAGCCCAATGGCAATACAAATAGGAATAAGCCACCAAAGATAGAAATACAGAAGATTTACGAATGGAGATTCGAACGATACAGCTAAATTCTTTCCAAGAATTCTTTTTCCATATACAGCGAATAGAAAGACGAATATGATAAAGACAGATTGGAGGAATTTATTTTTTCTCATGTACACAATAATAGCTAACAGTAATTCGTGCAAAAACTAAATGTAAATAATATTTTCATACCCACATCATCGGTAATTTATAGTCAATACTTCCAAACTCACCTGAAAAAGCAATGCTTGCTCCCGATCAATACCTGTTTGAAAAGCCAT
>Ga0116143_10005054_pt1 | contig 12173 bp, 9 predicted proteins | sample AD_UKC034_MetaG_FD_89745 | JGI IMG/M metagenome (GOLD analysis project Ga0116143, IMG submission 89745) | Active sludge microbial communities of municipal wastewater-treating anaerobic digesters from USA - AD_UKC034_MetaG | ecosystem: Engineered > Bioreactor > Anaerobic > Digestate | place: USA...
CGGCTCGGGCGGCGGCAGCTCGTCCAGCGGGACCTCGGGCTCCTCCTCGGGCTTCTCGATCTCCAGATCCTTCATGTCGATCTGGGCGAACCGATCGGTGGGCTCCTCGCTGACGGCCTCGGCGCTCAACGCCGAGACGATGCCCAGCATGATGAGCCCGAACACGTGCAGCCCGGCCGAGGAGCCCAGGCTCTTCATGAAGCTCGGATCGGGCCGCATCTTGGGCACCGGCGGCAGCCGCGGCGGGTAGACGAAGCGCATGAACCAGCAGCCGGAGGGCGTCATGAGGTTGGCGTAGTCGCCCTTCTTCAGCGCGCAGTGGTAGACCGAGGCGCCGGTCGCCCTGGGATCCAGGTTCTCCGGGGTGCGGTACTGCTCGATCGACACCGTGCGGCCGTCGATGATCACCCCGCCGGTCATGTCCGGGGTGATGCGCACGCGGCAGCTCCCCTCGGAGGTGCAGCGCACCAGGCCGGCCTTCTCGCCGTGGACCCGGTACTCACCGCGCACCCCGACCTCGGCGTACTCCTGGACCTTCTTGTCCTGGTTGTAGCCGATCACCTCCAGCACCAGGCGCGGCTCGGTGGGGGTCCGAGATTCGGCGAAGTTCTCGCTCACCAGGTTGTGCAGCAGCGAGAAGGGCTCGACGTGGTTCTGGACCTCGAGATCCTCCTCCTCGTCCTCGTCGAGATCGTCGCTGGCCACGAGCGGCGCGCCCACCGCGGCCGGGGGCGCCTCCGCGAAGGCGCCTCCGAAGGCGTCGGCCGGCGGGGGCGCGACCGGCTCCGCGCGCTGCGCGAAGGACGCGGGCCGGGCGCGCGGCGGCTCGGGCTCGCGTGGCGGGGCCGGGCGATCGAGCTCGAGGGGCGGCGCCGCGGCCTCGCCGGAGGACGGCTCGAGCCAGCGCACGCCGCCCGGATCGGCCGGCCGGGCGGCGGGCGAGCGGGGCTCGGGCGCCGGCGGGTCGGGAGAGACCACGGTGGCCACGCGATCGCCCGCCTCCAGCCGCTCGGGGTCCGCGTCCCGGCGGGCGGACAGGTCGGGGACGCGCTGGGTCTCCGGCACCCGCCCCCAGTCCTCCTCGACCGCCTCGGGCTCGGGCCTGAGCGCCTTGGCGGTCACCTGGGTCTCCGGCTCCCCGGGCCCGCCCACCTCGAAGTCAGGCACCTCGCGGCGGACCGTGAGCTCCGCGTCCGCGGCCTCGACGGGCGGCGGGGCCACATCCTCGCGCGCCACCATGCGGGTCGAATCCTGGAAGCGCGCCTGGGCGCGACGCTTGGCCAGCTGCTTGAACTTGAGCTGGAAGTGCCCGAGCGTCACCTCGTCCTTCGAGGTCAGGTAGCAGCGCTCGACGGGCTCCCCGTTGACGAAGGTCCCGTTGGAGGAGCCGAGGTCCTCGAGGATCAGGCCTTCGGGGGTCTGGGTGATGGCGGCGTGGTTGCGCGAGCACAGGTCGTCGTCCAGCTCCAGGTCGACGTCGGGGCTCCGCCCCATGACCACCCGGGACTGCGCGAAGCACTCGGTGCCCCAGAAGCGACCGTCCCGGAAGATGAAGATCTGCAGGACGCCGATTTCCTGCCCCGCTGGACTCCGCCCTGCCATGGCGTTCCCTCGCTCTCCGCGCGCCCGTCAGTCGGCCTTGGACACGGCGAAACGGAAGTTGGGCAGCCCTGCCATGCCGCAGGTCTTCATGATGTTGACCACCAGATCCGACTGCAGCCGCTTGTCCGCGACCAGCATGACCGCGGTCTTGTCGAGCTTGACCTGGTTCATCTTCTCCTGCTCCAGGATCTTGTGCAGCAGGTTGTAGAGCGGGACGATCTTGCTGCCGGAGAGGTGCTTGTCGGCCAGCTTGCCCTCCTGCAGGGCCACGGCCTCGAGCTGCTCGACCTTGATCGCGTCCATGCTGGCGGAGACGGTGACCGTGAGGATCAGGCCCTTGTCGGAGATCGAGGTGGGCAGCTCGAGCTCGTTGAGGCCCTGGACGCTCTCGGCCTGACTGCGGTAGCCCAGCAGCAGGAAGAACAGCAGACAGGTCAGGATGTCGATCATCGGCGTGAGGTTGAGGTTGACCTCGTTCTCGCCGCCGCCGCCGCCTGCCATGCTCCACCTCCAGCCGGGCGCCGCTCACTTCACCAGGGTCGAGACGACCGCGGCGGGGAACAGGGGCAGGCGCATGGGCTTGCCCGCCTCGCCGCTCATGTCGCGCTCCCGGGTGGCGTCCAGCACCCGCACCAGCACGTCGTAAGGGATGTCGGGGTTCGGCACGATGACCACCGACTCCGACTCCTTGTACTGCTTCTTCACCTCGAACATGAAGTCGTTGAGCGCGGGTAGTCGTAGCCCTCCGCGCCCAGCGGGATCTTCTTGGCCAGCTTCTTGATGGCCTCCTCCGAGAGCCCGTCCGCGCCGCCGCTGACGTCGAAGCCCTTGTCGGTCACCGACACGGACATGGTGACCTTGACCGTCTTGTCCGGCTCGCCGGGGTCTCCGCCCTCGCTCAGCGCCGGGACCGACACGTTGATCAGCGCCACCACGATGGCGCCGAAGCTGAGCAGCAGGAAGAACAGCAGGCAGGTCAAGATGTCGATCATCGGCGTGAGGTTGAGGTACGGCTCGTCCCCACCACCGACCGCGTCCAGGAGCTTGAGCCTGTTCTTCAGAAACACCGAAGACCTCTCCTCGCCGGGCTGGCGATCGTTCGACGCGCCGCAGGGCGCGAAGGTTCCGCCGATCCCTGGCCCGGCCTCACTCGGTGGCGCCGCCCCCCTCCGGGGCGGGCTCCGCCTCGTCGCGCTCGGCCATCTTCTGCAACCAGAGCTTGGCCAGCGCGCCGGCCTTGCCGCTGCCCTTGGCCTGCTGGTTGAGCTGCTTGAGCATGGGGGTCTGCTCGCCGTGCAGCGCCCCGACCACGATGTTGGCCACCGGGTCCTCCTCGTACTTGAGGTTGGCCTGGAGGGCGGCCTTGAGCACCAGCTCGGGCTTGGCCGTGGCGAGCTGGACCACCGGCTCCACGTACTCGCTGCGGGTCGCGTCCTCGGCCTGGTGGCAGCCCTTGTACAGGCGCAGCATGGGCTCCACGTCCTTGGAGGTGGCGGCGCACTCGATCAGCCCGGCCAGGAGCACCCGGTAGGAGTCCACGTCCCCGTCGAACAGCTCCTTCTGCGGCGCGCGCTCGATGGGGAACGCCCTGGCGAAGGGCTCGCAGCCGCCCGCGCCGGCCTTCCACTGCGCGTACAGCAGCGCGGCCTTGACCGCCGGCGCGTTGTCCTGCCCGAGCAGCTCGGCGATCAGCGCCTTGTGGGCCTCGTCGGCCAGGCGCAGGGCCTCCTTGAACTTCTCCTTCGGGGCGGCCAGCGGGTCCTGGAGGACCGCCAGGGAGGCGGTGATCTGGGGCGGGAAGGCGGGCACGGCGCCCTTGTCGTTGAACTTCTTCAGGAAGTCCCCGAAGGCGATGTCCACGTCGTCCAGCTTCCAGCCGCCCGCGGCCTGCACGAAGGGGATGTTGCCCTTGCCCGCGGGGGTGGTGACGAGCAGCAGCCGCACGCGGCTGGGGGCGCGGGCGCCGCGGATGTCGAGCTTGTCCCAGGCGCCGCCGGCGACCTCACCGATGAACTTGGCCGCCTTCTCCTTGAAGGCCGGCACCGCCACGCTGCTCAGCGAGGCGCTGGAGAAGTGCCGGATGAGCAGCAGGCCGTCCTCGGGCTTGGTCGCGCGGGCGTCGGCCAGGAAGCGCTTGTACAGCTCGGTGATGGCCTGCGCCTCGGCGTCGGTGGCCGCCGGCATGCGCTCGTACTCGTCGCGGCAGCCGGCCGTGAAGGCCAGGGGGACGAGCACCAGCCAGGCCCAGCGATTCAAGCTCACGCGCGCGAACATGGCTCCCTCCTTCTTGGGATCCGCCCCGGCACCCCCCGGAGCTCCGGCCGGGCGTCCTGCACGCCTCGACGCGCCCGGGCCCTACTGCCCGAGCGTCTTCTTGTTCTTCACCGCGAGCGAGTCGATGAGCAAGCTCCCCGAGTGCTCGATCTTGCCGATCAACCGCTTCTCGCGGGAGGTGATGATCAGCCACAGCAGGATCATCACCACGGCGACCGACAGGGCGAAGAAGGTGGCCCGGAAGGCCATGGCGATGCCCTTCGACAGCGCCTCCTGCCGCTTGACCGCGTCGCCGCCGCCCATCCCGGAGAAGGCGATGATCAGGCCGCGGATGGTGCCCAGCAGGCCGAGCAGGGTGGAGACGTTCGACAGCTGGGGCAGCGCCCCGGTGAACTTCTTCAGCCGGGTGGTCTCCTCCTGGGCGGTCATCTCCATCGCCCGGCGGATCTCCTTCTCCGGCCGGTTGGCGCGCATCAGCCCCGCCTTCAGCACGTTGGTCAGCGGGTGGACCTTGGCGTTGCAGATCTGCAGGGCGCGCGAGTAGTTGTTGGCCTCGACGTTCTGCAAGATGGCCTTGGTCACCTCGTCCTCGGCCAGCCGGTACTTGCCGTAGTACAGGTACAGCCGCTGGATGATCATCCCCATGGCGATGATCGACAGCAGCAGGATGGCGTACATGAAGACGCCGCCTTCGTTGAACTCCTCGATGAGCTCCATCATGGGTTGCGCCCTCCAGGCGACAGCCGGTCGGTCCGGTTCAACTTCCGCTTTGTTTCCGCGGGGTCCCTCGTCCTCGAACGGGCCGAGTGTAGGCCGCCCGGGCGGGCCTTGGCAAGCATTTTCAGCCGCCGCCCGGACCCGCTCCAGGCCACTTGCCCCTTGCAAAACAGGTCCTGGACCATATACAGTCCCTGCCCTGTCTGTCCCAGGCGAGGAGGCACCGGCATGATCATCGAGATCAACCCCAGGCACCCACAGCCCCGGCTGGTCCGGCGGGTGGTGGAGGCGCTGGCCCGCGGCGCCGTCATCTCCTACCCCACCGACACCATCTACGGCATCGGCTGCGACATCTTCTCCAAGTCGGGCATCGAGCGCATCTACCAGCTCAAGGACCGCTCGCGGAAGAAGCCGCTCAGCTTCGTGTGCTCCGATCTCAAGGACATCAGCCGCTACGCCCAGGTGAGCGACGGCGCCTACCGGCTGATGCGCAAGTACCTGCCCGGGCCCTACACCTTCATCCTGGAGGCCACCAAGGAGGTGCCGCGCATCATGATGTCCAAGCGCCGCACGGTGGGCATCCGGGTGCCGGACAACGCCATCTGCCTGGCGCTGGTCAGGGAGCTGATGCACCCCATCATCACCACCAGCGCGAACGTGAGCGAGCAGGACCCGCTGTGCGACCCCAAGGAGATCGACGCCCAGTTCGGCAAGGTGCTCGATCTGGTCATCGACGGCGGCGCGCTGCCCAACGTCCCCTCGACCGTCATCGACCTGAGCGGCGACGCCCCCTACGTGGTGCGCGAGGGCAAGGGCCCGGTGGACTTCCTGGCGGCCTGATTCAGGGCGCCTTCTGCAGCGCCTCGAGCTCGAGCTTGGCGTCGGACAGGTCGGGGGCCACCGCGAGGGCCGCCTTGTAGGCGGCCTCGGCCTTGGCGCGCTCCCCCGCGGCCGCGTGGGCCCGGCCCAGCCGGAGGTGGGCCTGGGCGAACTCGGGCTGCAGCTCGACGGTCCGCTGGAGCTCCGCGATGGCCAGCTTCAGCAGCCGCTGCTTCTTGGCCCGGGTGGCCGTGGAGCGCTGGTAGTGCAGGGTGCCCAGGTAGTAGTGCGCCTTGGCCGAGTCGTCCTTCTCCTTGATGGCCTGCTGCAGGGCCTCCGCGGCCTGATCCAGCTTGTTCTGGTTGAAGAGCGCCACCCCCAGATCGATGCGCGCGGCCACCAGCCGGGGATCCAGGCTCAGGGCCCGCCGGAGGAGGCGCACCTCCTCGTCGAGGTTCCCGCGCCGCGAGAACACCTCCGCCATGCGGTGGTGGGCCAGCGCGCTCTTCTCGTCCAGGGTGATGGCCTCCTGGAACTCGGCCGCGGCCAGGTCCAGCAGCCCGCGCTGCTGGTAGAGCTCGCCCAGCCGCAGGCGGGCCGACACGCGACGGCCGTCCAGCCGCACCACGTCCTTGGCGTGGGCCAGGGCCTGCTCGAAGTCGGACTTCTGGATGAACAGCCCCGCCAGGGCCTCGTGCACCTCGATCTGGTTGGGATCCGCGCGCACCGCCCGGGTGTACTCCTCGATGGCCTGGTCGAGCTTGCCCTGGGCGAGGTAGGTGCGGGCCAGATCGGCGCGGGCCGCGGCGTCCTCGGGGCTCATGGCCAGCGCGGCCTTGAAGGCCTTCTCGGCCTCGGCCAGGCGGCCCTCCTCGAGGTGCACGATGCCCATGCGCGCCCGGAACTCGGCCTTCTCCGGGCTGAGCTCCACCGCCTGCTTCATGTGGATCATGGCCTGCCGGAAGTTGCCCTTGGCGCGCAGCGCGTCGCCCAGGAAGGCGTGGGCCTCGGCGTGATCGCGCTTGACCAGCAGCACCTCCTGGAACCGCCCGATGGCCTGATCCCACTGGCGCTGGTTGAAGTGGGCCAGCCCCAGGTTGAAGTGCGCCTCGACGTAGCGCGGGGCGAGCTGGCAGGCCTTCTCGAAGGCCTGCAGCATGGGCTCGCGCTGCTCCTTGCCCTTGGCCTCCAGGGCCACGCCCAGGTTGTTGTAGGCCTCGGCGTAGTCCGGCCGGTACTCGATGGCCGACTTGTAGCTGGCCACGGCCTCGTCCAGCTGGCCGACCCGGAAGTAGGCCAGCCCCAGGTTGTAGCGGAACTCGGCGTCGTGGGGCCTGAGCTCGATCGCCCGCCGGTACAGGCCCAGGGCCTCGGTGGGGTTGCCCTGGTCGTAGCGCAGGTTGCCCAGGTTGTTGTAGGCGTCGGCGAACTCGGGGTCGGCCTGGACCGCCAGCCGGTAGTGCTCCGCGGCGCGGTCGAAGTCGAGCTGCCGCCGGAAGAGATCGGCCAGCTGGAAGTGGCCCAGGGCGAACCTGGGGTCGACCTGGATGGCGGTCTTGTAGGCCGCGACGGCCAGCTCGAGCCGCCCCATCCGGGTGTAGACCACCCCCAGGTTGAAGTAGGGCTCCACGGCCGAGGGGCGCGCGGCGATGGCCTTCTGGTACTGCTGCACGGCCTCCTGGAACTTGCCCTGGGACTGGCTCAGGGCGCCCAGGTTGAGCATGGCGTCCAGGTCGCCGGGGCGCACGCGCAGCACGCCCTGGTAGTAGTCCGCGGCCTTCTTCAGCTCCCCCTTGGCGTGGTGGGCCAGGCCCAGGGTGAACAGCACCTCCGGGTCGTCGGGCGTCTCCTTGAGCTGCGCCCGGTACTCCTTCAGGACCTCCTCGAGGGCCTGGTCGCCCACCTTGTCCGTCCCGCGCAGCACCGCGTCCTGGCTGGCGTCCTTGGTCTCGACCTCCGAGGAGGCGGGCTGGCCGGGGGCCCGCTCCGCCGCCGGGGCCGGGCCGCCGTCCGGGGCCGGCGCCTGGGCCTGGGCCGGGAGGCCCGCGAGCAGGGCCAGCAGGGCGGCGATCCGGCAGGCGTCGCGCAGCGCGCGCTCGATGGTGGCTCTCATGGCGGTCCTCTCCCCTCGCGCACGGCTCACTGCTCGGTCCACCAGCCCTTGGAGGACTCGCCGATGGCCGAGTAGTAGGCCTTCTTGGCCTCCAGCCAGCGGTTCTCCTCTTCCTTGAGCTCGGCGGCCTCCTCGTCCACGTCCTTGCGGAACTCGGCCACCCGGGCCTGGATGTCCCGCACCTGCCCCTCGAAGTCCTCCACCGCCATGTCGCCCTGGATGGAGTGCTTCTTGATGAGCTGGGCCTTGGCCAGCTCGAACTGGGCCCGGGCGAGCAGCAGCTCGCGGTCCGAGAGCTTGAGCACCAGGCGCTGGTGGTCGACCAGGGCCTCGTTGTAGTCCTGCTTGGCCTCGAGCATGCGGATCTCGAGCCCGAGCTTGGTGACCTGGTCGCCGCTGGCCTTCCCGCGCTGCGCCTTGACCTCGTCGATCTTGGCGTCCAGGCGGTCATTCTCCTTCAGCGCGTTGTCGATCTTGCGCTTGACCGCGCCCTTGGCGTCGATGGCGATGGTCACGATGGTCTCGGCCTGGTAGACCGAGCGCTTGCTGGCCTTGGGCAGGCGCTGCAGCATGTCCTCGTCCACGGTGTAGCGCAGGCTCATCCCGCAGGCCGGCAGGCACAGCGCCGCCAGGCCGACCAGCAGGCCGCGGCGGGCGAGGGCTCGAAGCTGGGTGCGCCGGTACATGGCTCCTCCCGGGTGTGGCGAGCGCGCCCTCAGCGGATGCGCAGCTCGGCCAGGGCGTCCTTGGCCGCCGCGTGGAAGTCGGCGGTGGACAGGTCGGCGGTCTTGGCCTGGGACTGGACGTTCTTGATGACCGCCCGCGCGCGCGGCTCGTCCTTGTACTTCATGAACAGCCCGGCCAGGTTCAGGCGCGGGGCCAGGCCCTGGCTGTCGACCTCCGAGGCCTTGCGGTAGGAGTCGTAGGCCGCCTGGTCGTCGCCGAAGCTCTGCATGACCACGCCCATCAGGTTCAGCGAGGCGGCGTGGTTCTCGTCCACCTCGAGCGCCTTGGACAGGATGAGCCGCGCCATGTGCAGATCGCCCCCCTGCAGCGCGGCCCGGGCCAGATCGCCGAGCGCGGCCAGGTCGTTCGGGTTCTTCAGCAGCTTCGCGCGCAGCGGCTCCGCCCGGGCGGGATCGAGCTGGCCGCCGCGGCGCCGCGAGACCTCCTCGCGCGCGGGCGGGGTGCCCGTGAGGCAGGCCAGGGCGAACGGGCCGAACACCTTCTTGTCCTGGACGGTCCGCTTGCAGGCCTCCAGGTAGGTCTTGCCCTGGTCCCGCTGGGCCTTGGCTTGCTCGGCGATCACCGCCTGGTACTGCTTCTTCTGCTCGGCGTTGAGCTCGGCCGGGATGGGGGCGCCCTCCAGGAAGGCGCCGAACTCCTCGTAGGCCCTCGACAGGCGGTACAGGGAGGCGATGGCCCAGTAGGGGTCCTTCATCTCCACCACGCCGGCGTAGAACTGCTCCATGGTGCCGATGAGCTGCAGCTTGGTCTGGACCACGGTGTTGTCGTCCTGGCCGGCGCCGAAGCGCACCTTCTGGAAGTCGTCGAGCAGCATGTCGGCCAGGCGGAACTGGGCCTCGGCCGAGAGCGTCGTGTCCTCCGGCCCGCCCGAGGAGGCCGCGGCCATGAAGGCGTTCTTGGCGTCGTCGAGCTTGCCGCGCTTCTCCATGGCCTTGGCCAGCAGGAGCTGCCCCTTCACGCTCGAGGGCACCTCCTGGGTGGCCTTCTGCGCGGTCTCCAGCACCATGCGCCAGTCGTCCAGCCTGGCGTAGGCCTCGGCCAGATCGACCAGCAGCAGCCCGTGCTCGTCGCCCTTGGCGCCCTCCAGCAGCACCTTGTAGGTCTGCACCGCCTGCTGGTGGTCGCCCAGGAACACGTAGAAGTTGGCCGCCGCGCGCATGGCCTCGCGGGCCTCGCCCTGCGCGGGGAAGCGCTTGAAGTAGTCCACGTACAGGGCCGCGGCGCGCTCGAAGTCGCCCATCTGGGCGGAGAAGTTGCCCAGGGTCGCGTACACGTCCTGGAGGTACTTGGACTGCTTGTACTGCGCGGCGAGCTGGGCGCCGGCGCGGAAGGCCATCTCGACGTTGCGCTTCTCCTTGGCCATGACGAACGAGCGGTACACCGCGTTCTCGGCCTGCTCGCCCTGGATGGTGCCCGCGTACTTCAGCAGCTCCTCGACCGCGTCGCCGCCCTCCTTGGTCACGCTCAGCGTCTTCTGGTCGAGCTCGCGGTTCTCGGCGGCGGCGACGATGTCGCCCACCTCCTTTTTGAACTTCTCGTCCTTGATGGCCGGATCCGAGACGAAGGCGCGGCCCTGGGCGGCCAGCCCGGTGTAGTCCTCCAGCTGCTTGTGGCAGTCGAGCACCAGGTGCCCGGCCACGGCCACCTCGCTGTGGGTCGGGTACTGCTTGATGTACTCCAGGAAGGACTCGATGGCCTGCTTGTACTCGCCCTGGTCGTAGAACATGCGGGCCACGTTGAACTTGATGGTCGGCGTGTGCCCGTCCTTGGGGTACTTCGAGACGAAGTAGGCCCCGAGCTGCTTCAGCCCCTGGCGCGCCTCGACCAGCTCGAAGCGGCTCAGGTAGCGGATGTCCGCCAGGGCGCGCTGGTAGGAGGAGATCGCGGAGTACAGCGCGTCCATGCGATCCTTGCTCTCCTCCATGGTCCGGGCGAGATCCTCGTAGGCCCGGCCCGCGGGCAGGTTCTGCTCCGAGTTGAACAGCGCCTCGGCGTAGTTGGAGCGCACCTCGCCGATCTTCTCCGAGTAGTCGAAGAAGGTCAGGAAGTTCTTGTAGGCCTGGGCGGCCAGGCGGAAGGCGCGCTTCTCCTGGCGCTGCTGCGCCAGGAGGTGCAGCTTGGTGATGATGTCGCGCGCGTAGACCTCGAACTCCTTGGCGAGCTGGGCCTTCTCGGCGTCCGGGATGCGCCAGGAGTAGGAGTACTTGGAGGCGGCCTTGACGATGGCCTGCACGTCCTCGTCCACCTTGTCCTTGGTCTTGGAGAAGGTCGAGGCGTCGTAGATGCGCTGGGCGTAGTCCAGGTTCTTCTCCACGTCGAAGGACAGGTCGATGATGCGCCGGTAGATCAGCGCCGCGGCGTCGAAGTTCTCCTTGATGAAGTAGCGGTTGGCCAGGCGCTCCAGGGCTGTCAGGTAGACCTGCTTCGAGGTGGCCAGCTTGCGGAAGTACTCCAGTGCCATCTTCGGCCCGTGCACCTCGGTGTAGCAGAACACGATCCCGGCCAGGGCCTCGATCTTGATGTTGACCGGCTTGGACGAGTCGAGCGCCAGGTTCTCCTCGCTCGAGTTCTCGGAGGTGACCACGCTCTCGAACAGCTCCAGCGCCTTCTTCCAGAACTTCTTGTCCACGCGCGCCCGGTTGATCGCCACCCAGCCCAGCTTGTAGCGGGCCATGTCGTGCACCGGGGACTCGCGGAACTCCAGGATGCGGTTGTAGTACTTCTCGGCCTCGTCCAGGTTGTCCTGGTTGAAGTTGAAGTCGCCGAGGATGTAGAGCGCCTCCAGGAGCAGCGCGCTCTTGGGGTAGTCCTCGACCAGCTTCTTGTAGGTGTCGATCATCTCCTGGTGCATGCCGAGCTCGTTGAACTCGTGCCCCAGGAAGAACAGCACCTTGTCGTTGTCCTTGTAGTCGGGGAACTCCCGCATCACGTCCTTGTAGATGTTGATGGCCTCGTTCTTCAGCAGCTTCGCCTCGGCCGACGAGGCGGCCTCCTGGCCGCGGGTCTCCACCTCCAGGTAGTACACCAGGCGGGACTTCTCGACGAACAGCTCCGCCAGCCGGAAGACGATGTCGGGCAGGAACTTGGCGCCCTTGGACTTCTTGATGAGGTCCTTGGTCACCTCGATGGAGTGATCCACCTTGACGATGTCGCGCCGCAGCCCGTCGACGAACTCGGCCTTCTCCTCGGCGCCGTCGGTCAGGGAGAACGCGGTCAAGAGCGCCCAGCCGAAGCCCAGGGTCAAGACCGCGATCCCGATGCGCATCACCCGCATGGCGTTCCCACCTCGCGCGCGCGCTGTCATTCCCAGCGCTCCTCGCTGAAGCAGCGATCCTCGATGAAGAAACGGAAGTCGTGCAGCTCGTCGTTCCAGAACTCGCCGTCGAACTCGTAGTAGACCTGCAGCCCGTAGTAGGGGATCTCCTCGGCCTTGCCGTCCTTCTGGGTGGGCGCGCCCTTCAGGCGCTTGTAGATCGACAGGCCGATCTCGTACTCGAGCAGGTTCATCTGCTCCTCGTACGCGAGCAGCCGCTCGGCCACCCGGCGCAGCGAGTCCTGCAACCCCACCTGGAGCTGCCGGTTGACCTCCTGGATCTTCAGGCCGTAGACGCGCTGCAGGTGGGCGAGCAGCCCGTTCTCGCCCCACTGCGACTCGAAGCGGTCCAGGCTGCCCAGCTCGGTGTCGAGCAGGCTCTGGAACCGGCCGCGCTCGATCATCACCGGGTCCTGCAGCGCGGCGTCGAGCAGGATCGGGTTCTTCTCGAGATCGACGCGGTCGTACACCGCGCGGACCGCGTCGCCGTAGGCCTGGAAGAACTCGCTGACGGCGTCCTTGGACACGTTGTAGTGGCACAGGTTCTTGTAGATGAGCGCCTTGAGGATGTACTTCTCCGGGCTGAAG
>Ga0116143_10005055_pt1 | contig 12165 bp, 9 predicted proteins | sample AD_UKC034_MetaG_FD_89745 | JGI IMG/M metagenome (GOLD analysis project Ga0116143, IMG submission 89745) | Active sludge microbial communities of municipal wastewater-treating anaerobic digesters from USA - AD_UKC034_MetaG | ecosystem: Engineered > Bioreactor > Anaerobic > Digestate | place: USA...
AAGCGATCGGCCCGATTCTACAAATTCGGCTGCGTGCAGGCTGATCCAATCCGGAGGAAGCAGGCAGTCTGCATCAGTGGTGAGGATCAGATCGCCGCTGGCATGATTGACTCCATAGGCAACGGCTTTCTTTTTGGATCCCTGGATCGTCGTACGCCGGTATACCCCCAGACGCATTATTCTCAGCCGGCTGTCTTTAATGTCTTCCAGAATATCCGGTGTGCTGTCTTCGGACTGATCATCCACGACGATCAGTTCATACAGATGGGAAGGATAGTTTTGGTTTAGTATCGAATGTACGCATTCCAATATATGGGATTCCTCATTTCTGGCTGCAATGATCACGCTTACCCGTGTGACCGGCTGATCGGAAGCTGAAGGCTTAAAAAAAGGGGTCAGTTTCCAGTATCGGAAAATAATGCCCAACAGAATGAGGTAAGCCAGACAAAGGATACCACTTAAAATAAAATAGCTGAACAGCAAAACTGGATTTTATTCAAACAGATCATCATAGGTAGATAGGAGCTTTTCACTTTCCTTTCTCCTGATCTCTACATGGGAAGGGGTTTCTTTCTTTTCGACGACTTCTTCGTACTCGCTGTAGTTGTCCGAAGCCGGAGTACTGCCCAGGTCTTCCTTAAAACTTCCAAACTTTCTGAATGCCCAGGCCTTGAAAATTAAACCAATGGCCACCATAGGCAAGGCAACGATCTGAAGTCCGACCGTGAGGATGCCCCCGATAAAACTATATTGAAAGGATCTTTGAATCACTTTGATGTGGTGAAGGATGACCTTGGGGTAAAGGATGACTGCGATCAGAAGAAATAGAGGGGTCAATAGATACAACAGCCGGTACACATGGTAGAATAGATAAAACAAAAGTCCTACCACCAGGAAGAGTGTGATCAGCCCTAGGAGTCTCTGGAATACATTTCTTCCGGAGCTCATTACGAAAATTCTGTTTTGGATCATGTTCAGAGGAGCAAATTTAGGTATAGAATATATATTAAACAAATAAATAATGTGTTAATGTTCCTCTTTTCTTTAGCACGACCGATCAATCATGATGAAGAAATACGCGAAGTACATAAACAGGCATTACTTATACCTGAACATAATGAAAATGGGATTCGTACAATTCTCTGAAATAACCATCCGGAATCGATAAAAGTTCCTTTTGGTTGCCGCTTTCTTTAATTTCCCCTTTTTCCAGGTAAATGATGTGATCCGCATTGCGGATGGTGGAAAGACGGTGGGCAATGAGGATGGAAGTGCGTCCGGCAATCAGTTTGGGGATGGCTTCCTGGATTAGCTTTTCTGTTTGTGTATCGATGGATGATGTGGCCTCATCGAGTACCAGTATATCGGGCTCATACACGAGGGCCCTCACAAAAGAAATAAGCTGTCGCTGACCCATGGAAAGGTTGGCTCCTCTTTCCGCCACTTTAAAGTGATATCCTCCCTGCAATTTTTGAATGAATTCGTCTGCTCCGATAGAACGGGCGGCATTTTGAATGGTTCCCAGGCTGATGTCGGGATTGTTGAGGCTGATGTTATCCGCGACAGTACCCTGAAACAGAAAAACATCCTGTAAAACAAATCCAATTCTGCTTCTAAGGACCGATAGTGGAAAATCGCGAATATCTTTTCCATCCAGCAGGATCCGGCCCGCCGATATGTCGTACAAGCGATTGAGAATACTGATGATGCTGGTTTTACCGGATCCGGTGGGTCCGACTATGGCCAATGAATGACCGGGTTCCACCCGGAAGCTGATATCCTTTAATATTGGCGTAGTCCCATCATAGGAAAATTTTACCTGCTGGAACTCTATTTCTCCCTTGAGCCGATCAGTCTTTTCTGATAGTGACAAGGGCTCTGTTTCCTCGAGGTCCAAAAGGTGGAAAACCCTACCCGCTGCGATCAAACCCATCTGAAGGGTATTGAATTTATCTGCCAGCATCCTGACAGGCTGAAACAGCCGGGAAAGAAACATGGGAAAGGCCACTAACTGACCAACAGTTACATTCCCTTCCAGAGCACCTTGAGCACCCCACCAGATCATAAAGCCCAGGGATGCGGCTGAAATGATCTCCACTACCGGAAAGAATACAGCATAGGCAAAAATTCCATCCAGGTTGGCCTGCGTATACTCGCGGTTGATCTCCCTGAATTTTGAAGCTACCTTTGTTTCAGCCGTGAAGATCTGCACGATGCGCATACCACTGATGTGTTCCTGCAAAAAGGAATTCATTCTGGCTACTTCATTGCGCACCCGCTGATAGGATGCCTTGACAGATTCCTTGAAGATGTAGCTTGCGATGAGTAGCAGAGGAAAACTGACCAGGGAGATCAGCGTCAACTTGACGCTGGTGTAAAACATCAATCCAAGCACGGTCAACAGGCTCAGGATGTCTGCTACAATGGTGATGAGTCCTTCTGAAAAGACTACCTGCACAGATTCCAGATCGTTGATGGTCCGGGTGGTGTTGGTACCAACGGCTGTTTTGTCAAAATAGGAAAGTCTGAAGGACAGAATTTTGCTGAACACCCTGATGCGTATATCTCGGACTACGTTTTGTCCGAGCCGGTTGGTCAATATGGCAAAATAGTATCGGAGGATGGTGGTCACTACTAGTACGCTCAGAAAAATGAGGGCCATTTTCTGAAGTCCAGGCAGATCGGACTTCATGATGTGTTCGTCCACCATCAAATGAGTAAGATACGGAGTCACCGAACCCAAAGGTGCCAGCACAACGGCCAGAAGGGCACTGATGCTCAAAACGCCGACGTATGGACGGGTAAATGCAAAAAGCCTTTTCAGGATTACGATACCGGAAGCAGGGGCTGCAGGTGAATCACTCATCTGAAGCAAAGGTAGGTCATATTTGGCATCGGAAGCCTTAACCTGCTTTATGAATATTGCTCCAATACGGATGAAATGATCGATGGCAATCCAAACATTCCAGGATTGCAGATGACAGGAGATAAGGATATAAAAGAGCGTACTTTTCTCTTTGTCCCATGCGGGATACCTTATAATTTCCCCTCATCTGCATAGCTGAAGTATCCTCTGTCTGAGATGATCAGATGGTCCAGAACCCTGATATCGAGAGAATCTCCGGCCTGTTTTGCTTTACGGGTGATTTCGTCATCTGCCTGACTGGGTTGCAGGTTGCCAGAAGGATGGTTGTGTGACAAAATGATTCCTGTGGCACCCAGTTCCAGGGCCCTGCGGAAGATTACGCGCACATCCACCACTGTACCTGTGAGCCCTCCGCTGCTGATCCTTTTGGTGCTCAGTTCTGCATTGGCTCGATTGAGAAAAAGGACCCAGCATTGTTCTTCTCTTAGGTCTTCCATCCGTAACCTCAGGATATCGTAAGCATCCTTGCTGGCTCTCAGGGTTCTCCGTTCCGGAGATTCACTTTGAGGCCTTCTGCGGGCTAATTCCAGGGCAGCTTCAATGGTGATGGCTTTGGCCAAGCCTACGCCCCGGAATTGTCTGAGCCTGGGAATACCCAGTTTGGATAATTCAAGTAAATTGTTTTGACAACTGTCCAGAATGCGCCGGGCCAGGTCTACCGCAGTCTCATTGCGGTTGCCCGATCCGATCAAAATAGCAAGGAGTTCGGCATTGCTGAGTGCCTCTTTCCCTTTTGAGGCCAGTTTTTCGCGGGGACGGTCGTCTTCAGCCCAATGTTTAATGGGCCTGGTGGGTGTGGTCAGTGTCATATGTATGGGGGGTGTTTATTTCATCGTATGTGCAATTGAGAGGTAAAGGTTTCACGGTCCGTTTCAAGCCGTACCAGGTACTGTCCGGGTATCAAGGCAGGAAGCTTAATGCTAATTTCTCCCGTTCCGTGCGGCTCCAGATTTTTGTAAAACAATTCTCTACCCTGGATGTCCGTGATTTTCAGGACACTGCCCCGGGGAACTTCCTTTGACAGAATCAGGCTCACCTGGTCTTTGGCAGGATTGGGATAAAGGAAAAGGCTGTTGATCTGTGGTGCCGGAATATATCCGGAAGGTCCTTCCGCTCTGAGTTTGTATAGTTCCACACCCAGTTCCGGAGTGTAGCGGGAAAATATCAAATGGTCGGGTACGGTGTTCATGACCGTGGGCCTGAATCTGCCTCCGAAATCTGAAAATTTGCGCGCGATCAGACTGTCTTTGTGACAGGTGAATATTTCTTTGATCTGGGATCCGGTTTCCGTCATAAAGTAAATATAATCACCCAGGATTTGGATGTTTGTTTCAGACAATACGGTAGACTGCCAGCCTGAAACTTTCCGGGTGCCTGAAGCAGTGCCATCGGTTACTCCCAGGAAATTCTGAAGACTGGTTTCTTTTATGTAGTAATAAAACTTTCCTTCAGATGTCTTGGTATCGGTATTTGCAATCAAGGCGGTGGTCAACACCTCCACTCCGGAATTGGAAGGATCGTAGGCATAAAGATGGCTTCCGCTCTGAATCAGATATTTGGCTCCCAGGCGATATAATTGCAACCTGGTGAAGGTTGTGAATTCGGGCATGGATAAGGTTTTGACCCTTTCAAACTTTTCGTTGAGCAGCCAGGTACTTACGCCTCCCCGTGTATTGGCCCCGGTAACGATCAACAGGGAATCCAGGCCAAATGCACCGGTCACGTTTGAGAATTCGTTTACATTGTTCAGCAACAGGTAATCGAGTAAGGATCGCGTTCCTGCTACCGTACCATTGGTTGCTACAGGCTCCATTTTGGAATTGCTGCTGTAGTCGTATATAAGAGTTGTGCCCTGGAATTCAGATACCAGGTAGGTGTTCGGAGAACTGGTAATGAGGTCTCTGATTTTGAAAGTACCGGCCTGACTTCCATCGCTGACCCAAAGCTGATCGGGGGAGCTGAGTATGGCCTGACTCTTGATAAACATCAAAATCCGGTTTGAATCCATTTTGGCCATTTGGGTCGGGATTATGGATTCCAGTCCGATGATGTTTCGGGTACCGGATTGTGTGCCATCCGTCACGTACAGGGCTTTGACAAAGGTGAATCCCTGAAAAAACAATTTCTTGCCGGTGTGGGTAAGAAAGTCAAAATCTGTAACCAGCGACAAACCTGGAAAAGCCGTAGTGCCTAAATCGCTTCCATCCGTCACCCATAAGGTCCCTGCCGTATTGGGTTTATCGACACCATGGAAATAAAGTTTGTCCCGGTAGTTGATGTTTTTGGAAGAAAGGATGCCGATTTCACTTCCGGCATTGATATCCTTAATGATTTCCTGGGCCTGGATGCTGGCCCATGCCATACAGGCTAGAGCAATTGCGATCTGCTTTTTCATAAAGCAAATCTAAAACAATGGATCAATTTGCCAAAGCCTGACGCAAATCTTCTATCAGGTCAGAAACGTCTTCAATGCCAACGCTCAGGCGCATGAGGGAATCGGTCAGACCACTTTTCTCCCGTTCTGCCTTGGGCAGGGAGGCGTGTGTCATGGAAGCGGGATGCCCGATCAGGGATTCCACTCCGCCCAGGGACTCTGCGCAGGCAAATAACCTGGTTTTAGACAATACCTGACGCGCTTCTTCCTCGCTACCGCCAATGAGGTCAAAGGAAACCATACCGCCAAAATCGCGCATTTGTTTTTTTGCAATTTCGTGTCCGGGGTGTTCCTGGAATCCGGGATAGAGGACCCTGGAGACCCGGGGATGGGATTTCAGAAAGGCTGCAATTTCACGGGCATTTTCACAGGCTCGCTGAACCCTGACATGCAGGGTTTTGATGCCTCTTAAAACCAGAAAGCAATCCATCGGACCCGGCACGGCTCCTGTGGCATTCTGGATGAAATAAAGTTGTTGGGCAAGTTCCGGGTTTTTGGTCACCACGGCACCATGGACAACGTCCGAATGCCCTCCCAGGTACTTGGTCGCAGAATGCAAAACGAGGTCTGCACCCAGATCCAGTGGGTTTTGAAGATAAGGGGAGGCAAAGGTGTTGTCCACACAAACGAGTAATCCTCTTTTGTGTGCGATCTCGCATATCGACCGGATATCCACTATGTTCAGCAGGGGATTGGTCGGGGTCTCCACCCAGATCATCCGCGTATGGGGTTCTATGGAGGATTCAACCAAAGCCGGATCCTGCATGGGGATCAGCTTGTTGCTGATGCCAAACTGTTTGAAGACCCTTTCCAGCAAACGGAAGGAACCACCGTACATATCGTTGCTGGCCAGGACTCCGTCTCCTGATTTGAGCATTTTTATAATCGCATCCATGGCGGCCAGTCCGCTTCCGAAACAGACGGCATCTGTGCCGTTTTCAAGAGCAGCCAGGCATTCCTGTAAAGCGGTGCGGGTGGGATTCTGCGTGCGGGCATATTCGTACCCCTTGTGGTGTCCCGGGCCTTCCTGCACGTAGGTAGAGGTCTGGAAAATGGGAGTCATGATGGCCCCTGTAGAAGGATCCGGATCCACGCCTGCGTGGATCAATTTTGTATTGAATTTCATTTCTGTTCGGAATTATCTTGAAAGTACTTTTTTTACTGCCAGCACCAGGTCCTTGACGCCAAGGCCATATTTTTCGAGCAGATCCGTAGGCTTGCCGCTCTCTCCAAAGCGGTCATTTACGGCTACATACTCCATGGGTCTCGGCAAGTGGAGCGCGAGGAGCTGTGCAATACTATCTCCCAGGCCTCCGTGTCGCTGGTGTTCTTCACAGCTGACCGCCCCGCCGGTCCGGGCCACGGATTCCAAGACAGCTTCGCTGTCGAGGGGCTTAATGGTGTGGATATTGATCAGTTCGCAATCAATGCCTTCGGTCTCAAGTTGTCTGACAGCCTCCAGCGCCTGCCAAAGCATATGTCCGGTAGCAAAAATGCTAACGTCCTTTCCCTTTTTCAGACAAATCGCTTTGCCTATTTCAAACGGGAGTTGCTCCGTAAATACCGGCCAGTCCGGACGTCCAAATCGGAGGTAGACAGGTCCTTTCCAGTCTGCGATGGCCATGGCAGCAGCTTTGGTCTGCGCATAATCGGCGGGATTGATTACGGTCATACCCGGCAACATTTTCATAAGACCTATGTCTTCGAGAATCTGGTGTGTGGCACCATCTTCTCCCAGAGTCAGACCAGCATGAGAAGCGCAGATCTTTACGTTTTTTTCGGAATAGGCTATGGATTGCCTGATCTGATCGAATACCCTTCCCGTGGAAAAATTGGCAAAGGTCCCGGTGTAGGGGATCAGACCCGTGGTGGCCATACCTGCTGCCATCCCCATCATGTTGGCTTCTGCCACACCTACCTGGGTGAATCGTTCGGGAAACTCTTTTTCAAAAAGATCCATTTTAAGGCTGCCCGCCAGGTCGGCGCAGAGGGCTACGACCTTAGGGTTTTTTCTGGCGGCCTCGAGCAAGCCGTCTCCGAAGCCATTGCGGGTGGCTTTCTTGCCCGTGCTTTGATATATATCCCAGTGACTCATATTCTAGAAATCTCCTAAGGTTTCTTCCAATTGTGATAATGCTTGGGCGGTCTGTTCGTCGTTGGGTGCGACTCCGTGCCATTTATGGGTACCCATCATGAAGTCGACTCCAAATCCCATTTCCGTTTTCATCAGGATCACGATGGGGCGGCCATTTCCAGTCCTGCCGATGGCAGTTTCCAATACTTTTAAGACTTCCTCCATGCTGTTCCCGTTCATATGCAGTACATCCCATCCAAAGGAACGCCACTTGGCATCCAGATCGCCCAAAGACATGACCTTGTCATTGGTCCCATCAATTTGCTGGCCATTCCAGTCCACAGTAGCAATCAGCCTGTCCACTTTGTAATGAGCAGCAGCCATGATCGCTTCCCAGTTTTGCCCTTCCTGAAGCTCTCCGTCGCCGGTGAGTACGTACACGAGGCTGTCGTCATTCTGAGCCTTCTTGCCCAGAGCCGCACCTACTGCAACACTAAGACCCTGCCCCAGGGAACCACTGGCAATCCTGACGCCAGGCAAGCCTTCATGTGTGGCAGGATGTCCCTGCAGTCTGGAGTTCATCTGACGGAAGGTATTCAGTTCAGCCACCGGAAAATGACCGCTGCGTGCAAGGACGCTGTAAAACAGAGGAGAAATGTGCCCATTGGATAAAAAGAAAAGGTCTTCGCCACTGCCTTCCATCGTAAACGGAAGTTTGTATCGCATAAACTGGAAGTAGAGGGCTGTGAGAAAGTCGGCGCATCCCAGGGACCCTCCGGGATGACCGCTTTTGGCCATCCAGGTTTGTCGGATGATATCCCTTCTGACCTGAGAGGCAATTTTTTTGAGTTCGGCTATCGTCTTCATAAGATCGGGCTCAAAGGTAGGGATTAAAAAAGGCTTGGCCTGCAAACGTATGAGAATTTGTTTTCAAGCATGGCCTTCCATGAGCAGGCCTCTCGGTTCAGATTCAGAAAATCAAACTATTTTCACGCAAAATAAAGATTCATGTTGTCAATCAGGATATCGGCTTTTTGTTTCTTTCTTCTCCTGGGGTCGGGACTGACCATGGCTCAGCTTACGTTCCCATACAATGGAGTGAGGCATCCGGATCAGAGCTGTTTTTTACTTACCCATGCCCGGCTGATCAGTGATCCCGGCAGTCAGCCCGTGGAATCAGACCTTTTGGTCCGGGACGGGCGCATTCTCGAGGTGGGAAAAGATCTGAAAAAGCCCGCAGATGCCCTGGTGATCGATGTGAAAGGCTCCTACATCTATCCGGGATTTATAGACCTTTTTTCAAGTTATGGTATGCCCCCGCTTCCGGATAGACGCGCCCAGGGGCGAGGTCAGGCCGAGCGAAGCCGCGAAGGTGTATTCGGATGGAACGATGCCCTCAGGACAGAACAAAATGCCGCGGAACTCTTCAAAGTCAGGCCCGATGCGGCAAAGGCGCTGAGAGAGAATGGTTTTACACTCGTCAATACCCATATGCCGGATGGCATCAGCAGAGGTAATTCCACTTTGGTATTTTCAGGCGACGGCAAGGAACATGAAATGATGCTGCGGGAAAGAATGGCACATCACCTTAGTTTTCAAAAAGGAAGCTCCGCGCAGGATTATCCGGGCAGTCTGATGGGAGCCATTGCACTGATCAGGCAGACCTACCTGGATGGCAGGTATTACGAATCGGTCATCCGGCCCAAAGAAAAAAATCTGTCACTCGAATACTGGAATCAGCTGCAGAAATTACCTCAGATCTTCAGCGTAGAGGACAGACTGGATCTTTATCGGGCTGATGGGATTGCCAGGGAGTTTGGACAAATTTATCTGATGCGCAGTTCAGGTCAAGAGTACCAGAACCCTGAGCATTTGAAGAAAATCCAGGCGAAACTCATCGTGCCGCTGAAATTTCCCAACCTGTACGAAGTAGAAGATCCCTACGAAGCTGCCCAGATCGATCTGACCGATCTGAAACACTGGGAAATGGCTCCCTCTAATCCAGCCATACTCGAAAAGAACGGAATAGCATTTTGCCTCACTGCTGATGGGCTCAAGGATGGAAAAGAATTCTGGTCTAATCTGAGAAAGGCTGTCTCTGCCGGTCTCAGCAAAACAAGGGCTCTTGAAGCACTCACTACCCTTCCGGCTGCCTGGATGGGAATCTCCGGAGAAGCAGGCAGCCTTGCACCCGGTAAATGGGCAAATTTTGTGATCACCAACGGCGATCTTTTTTCCGACAGCACCCGCATTCTCGAGACCTGGGTAAAAGGGCAGGCCTATGCAGTATACGGATTCGATCCCCAAAATTTTACTGGCCGCTATCAACTGGCATTTGGTACAGACAGTATGTTGGTGGATATTCGGAAAACAGAAAATAAATACGAGGCTAAGGTCATCTCGGAAGACAGCACACCGGTATCGCTTCAGATCAAAATAGAAAAAGATTACCTGAGCGGCAGATACAAAGATAAGGAGCAGAGGATCTCACTTTTGTCTGCAGGATTGTTTGGCAAAGTCTGGAAAGGAAAGGCCATGCTGTCAGACGGAAAGGAGCTGCCTTTCACCCTCACACCCGCTGTATCGGAAAGCTCTACAGGCAGTGAAAAGAAGATCCGGGAGGAAGTCCAGATCAAAGATACTTTTGCAATCATCTATCCATTTACGGCTTACGGTCGGTCTGAAAAGCCGGTTCGCAAAAATATTCTATTCAGGAACGCCACCGTATGGACCTGTGAAAAAGAGGGAATCCTGGAGCAATCGGATGTATGGGTACTGAATGGAAAAATTGAAAAGATTGGCAAGAATCTGAAAGTGCCCGATCCACAAACCCAGATCGTGGATGCCACCGGAAAACATCTGACACCGGGTTTGATAGACGAGCACAGCCACATTGCGATTTCACGTGGTGTCAATGAATGTACGGAAGCATCGACTGCGGAAGTGAGGATCGGCGATGTGATTAATTCAGAGGACATCAACATCTACCGCCAACTGGCAGGGGGACTCACTACGGCACAGCTCCTGCACGGATCCTGCAATCCGATCGGAGGTCAGTCGGCCATCATCAAACTTCGTTGGGGCTCCACTCCGGAAGAAATGAAATTTGAAGGTGCAGACGGATTTATCAAGTTTGCCTTGGGAGAAAATGTGAAACGTTCCGGAGGACAATCCAATCAAAGATTTCCGGACACCCGCATGGGAGTGGAACAAGTGTATATGGATTACTTTACCCGCGCCCGAAAGTATCTCGACGATATAAAGTCAAAGGGTATGGCCAACGTGCGCCGCGATCTGGACCTGGAGGCGATCGGAGAGATTTTGGAAAAGAAAAGATTTATCACCTGTCACTCTTACGTGCAATCTGAGATCAACATGCTGATGAAGGTTGCCGAGAGATTTAATTTCAGGGTCAACACCTTTACCCATATCCTGGAAGGTTACAAAGTGGCAGATAAGATGAAGGCTCATGGAGCCGGAGGTTCTTCCTTTTCCGACTGGTGGGCTTACAAGTTTGAAGTATATGAAGCAATCCCTTACAACGGAGCCATATTGCACCGGCAGGGCGTCACGACGGCATTCAACAGCGATGACGCCGAAATGGCAAGAAGACTCAATCAGGAAGCGGCCAAGGCGGTCAAGTATGGGGGATTGAGCGAAGAAGAAGCCCTTAAATTTGTCACGCTGAACCCCGCCAAATTACTGCACATCGATCACCGGGTGGGCAGTATCAAAACAGGTAAAGATGCAGATCTCGTTTTGTGGGATCAGCACCCTTTGTCCGTATACAGCAAACCGGATATGACCCTGGTGGACGGGATCAAATATTTTGATTCGGGCGAACAGGATTCACTCCACAGAATGATAGAAGCAGAAAGGGCCAGGATCATCCAGAAAATGATGAAACTAAAAGAGAGCGGCGTCAAATCCAGCCCTTTCAAATCTCAGAGAAGAAGGCTTTATCACTGCGATACGGTAGAAGAGGAAGAAGAGGATCATCAAGGTCATGGTCATCGATAATTATTAATACACTCACTTATCAGGACTAAAAAAAAAGATCCAATTATGAAGAATGGCATCAGCACGATACCGAAAATATTTTTCACAGTTATACTGTTCTTTTTGATCGCGGTGATTTCAAATGCACAGCTTCCCTCATTTCCCCAAAAGAACAAATCAGCTATTGTCCATGCCCGCATCCATGTAGGCAATGGAGACATTATCGAGGATGGGACCGTAGTTTTTGAAAAAGGGAAGATCCTGTATGTGGGCACGGATGCTCTGGCACATCCCGATGCCAAGGACCGTCTGGATGCACGGGGAGCAGAATTGTATCCCGGTTTTATTGCATTGGGAACTGGTGTGGGTCTCGAGGAGATCTCTCAGGTCAAAGCTACGCTTGATATTCGCGAGCTGGGACGTTATAATCCGAATCTCAGGACGCTCATCGCCTACAATACAGATTCACGGGTCATCCCCACTCTTCGATCCAATGGAGTATTGACAGCTCAGGTTGCTCCGGAAGGAGGCGTGATCTCAGGACAGTCCTCCGTTTTCAAAATGGATGGATGGAATTGGGAAGATGCGGTTCTCGAAGCTGATGAAGCAATTTGGCTGAACTGGCCTCAGATGCAAAATCAGGGAGGATGGTGGGCAGAGCCCGAGCGTTCCAGTCCCAATGATCAGTATCGCGCTGAGTTGGATGGGCTGGTCGATTATTTCAGGAAAGCC
>Ga0116143_10005057_pt1 | contig 12163 bp, 8 predicted proteins | sample AD_UKC034_MetaG_FD_89745 | JGI IMG/M metagenome (GOLD analysis project Ga0116143, IMG submission 89745) | Active sludge microbial communities of municipal wastewater-treating anaerobic digesters from USA - AD_UKC034_MetaG | ecosystem: Engineered > Bioreactor > Anaerobic > Digestate | place: USA...
ATCTGCCGGGTCGTATGCTTCTCGCCGCGCCACGACCTGGGTCTGGCCCAACTGCCGCTGGAGCAGGTGCGGCGCGTGGTGGACACCTGGACTCAGCAGTACTATGAGCTGGGCAGCCTGCCCTTCATCAGCTATGTGCAGATCTTTGAGAACAAGGGCGAGATGATGGGCGCCTCCAATCCGCACCCGCACGGCCAGATCTGGGCCAATGAGAGCATACCCACCGAACCGGCCAAGGAGCATCAGGCGCAGAACGAGTACCTGATGGAGGCCGAGAGCTGTCTCTTGTGCGATTATCTGGCGCAGGAGATCACCATCGGGGAGCGGGTGGTCATCGAGAACGACCAGTGGCTGGCGCTGGTGCCTTTCTGGGCGGTGTGGCCCTTTGAGACGATGGTGTTGAGCAAGCGCCACGCGCCGTCTTTGCTGCACCTCACCGAGCCAGAACGCGACGGCCTGGCCAGCATCCTCAAGCGGCTGACCACGCGCTACGACCGCCTGTTCGGGGTGCCCTTCCCCTACTCGATGGGCCTGCACCAGCAGCCAACGGACGGGGACGACCACCGCGCCTGGCACCTGCACCTGCACTTTTACCCGCCGCTGCTGCGCTCGGCCACGGTACGCAAATTCATGGTCGGCTACGAGATGCTGGCCCAGCCGCAGCGCGACCTGACACCAGAGGCAGCGGCAGACCGGTTGAGGGAAACCCCAGAGGACTAGCTCAACCGCGAACGCGGCAAGGCTACTGCTTCTTGCGCTTGCCGGTCGGCGGCGGGGCTCCGAGCACGGCGGCATGTTTGGCCGCCTCACTCTCAGCCAGCATCTCACGGGCGCTCTGCTGGCGAGCCGCGCCGGCCGGGCCGCCCAGCATCTGCGCCAGCTCGTCCACACGCGCCTCGTCCATTAGCTCAGTCACGCGGGTCACCGTGCGGCCCTCCTGCTCGACCTTGTCCACCTTGAGGTGCACGTCTCCGTAGCAGGCGAGCTGGGGCAGGTGCGTTACGCAGAGCACCTGGTGTGCCGAGGTGAGGCCCCACAGCTTTTTTCCCACCACGCCGCCGGCACGCCCCCCAATGCCCTGGTCGATTTCGTCAAAGATCAGCGTGGGCACCTGGTCGGCGTTGGCCAGCACGGTCTTGAGCGCCAGCATGAGCCGCGAGGTTTCGCCGCCCGAAGCAATCTTGGCCAGGGGCTTGGGCGGCTCGCCGACGTTGGGCGAGATGAGGAACTCGACCTGATCGATGCCACTCGAGTCAAAGGCGTAGCGTTTGCCCTCGACCACCAGGCCGGCCGGGTCCTCCTTCCAGCCGATGTCGACCACGAACTTGGCTTTGGCCATGCTCAGGTCGTGCAGCTCGCACTCCACAGACGAGGCCAGGGCCTCGGCGGCGGCGCGCCGCGCCTGCGACAGAGCGGCCGCCTGCTGCCCCGCTGCGACCAGCAACCGCGCCTCGTCCTTCTCCAGCTCGACCAGGCGCTCCTCGTTGTGCGTTATGGCATAGAGCTCGCGGGCCTTGTCCTCACCGTAGCGCAGCACCTCGGGGATCGAGCTGCCATACTTGCGCTTGAGGTTGTGGATCAGATCCAGGCGGTCGTCGATGGACTGGAGGCGGTCGGGATCCGCCTCGATGCCGTCGCGGTACTCGCGCAGCGTGCGAGACAGGTCATCGAGCTGGTAGGAGGCGTCCTCCACCAGCTTGCGGTGGGCGGCAGCCGGAGGGTCGAGCCGGGCCAGCTCGTTCAGGTTCTCCAACACCGCCTGCAACTGGTCGATCACGGCACGCTGGTCCTCGCCGCCGCCGGCCAATCGCTCAAAGGCCGCGTTGGCCAGTGCCGAAAGCCGTTCGGCGTTGGCCAGCACGCGCCGCTCGGCGGCCAGCTCTTCCTCTTCGCCAGCCTTCAGGCGCGCATCCTGGATCTCACGCACCTGGTACTGCAGCATGTCAGCGCGCCGGACCAGCTCTCTCTCGTCGCGCCGCAGCGCAGCCAGCTCGTCGCGTACGGCGCGCAGCCCGCTAACCAGCTCGGCCACGCCAGCCCGCTGCTCCAGCAGGTTACCGTAACGGTCGAGGAACTCGAGGTGCTCCCGCACGCGCAGCAACGACAGGTGCTCGCTCTGGCCGTGGATGTCCACCAGACGCTCGCCGACCTGGGCAAAGGTAGCCAGGGTCACCGCGCGGCCGTTGACGCGGCAGACGTGGCGGCCGTTGCGCTTGAGCTCGCGGGTCAGGATCAGCTCCGTCGTGTCGCTCTCCAGACCCTGCTCCCGCAGATAGCCGGCCAGGCGCTGGTGCAGCTCGGGGGACAGAGCGAAGGAGCCTTCGACACGGGCCGTGTCGGTGCCGGAACGGATGAGGTCGACGTCGGCACGCCCGCCAAGGAGAGTGCTGACGGCGTCGATGATAATCGACTTGCCGGCGCCGGTCTCGCCGGTCAGAACGTTGAGCCCGGGGGCAAAGGTCAGGCGAAGCGCGTCAATGATGGCCAGGTTCGAGATGTAGAGTTCGGATAGCATGCCGCTCCCTCCCCGCGAACCACGCGGGACTCTGCCGACTGACCTGCAGGACGAGGCTACTTGAGTTTCTGCATCAGGGTCTTGTAGAAATAGTTGTGCTCACCCAGACGCACTAACCGGCAGAGGTGCTCACTGGCGGTCACCACCACCGCGTCGCCGTTGCAGAGCGGGTGGTCCAGCTGGCCGTCGACGGTGAGAGTGCCTTCTTCTTCACAGGAGAGCACCAGGCGCACCCGGGCCCTGGCCGGCAGCACCAGGGCCGTGTCGACGGTCAGGTGCGGCGCGATGGGCACCACGACGAGGTTGGCCAGTTGCGGGTTGAGGATCGGCCCGCCCGCTGCCAGGGCGTAGGCAGTGGAACCGGTGGGGGTGGCCACAATCAGGCCGTCGGCGGCGTAGGTGGTCAGGTACTGTCCGTCGACGTGGGCGGCGATGCGCACGATGCGCGCCACCCGGCCGCGGCTTACCACCACCTCGTTGATGGCCTCGAATTGGTGGGCGTGGGTGGCGTTCTGCTCAGCAGAGCGACCGTCCTGTTCCAGGCTGGCGCGCAGCATCATTCGTTCCTCGAGCCAGAAGCGTCCCTCGGCCAGTGCCGGCAGGCTGTCGATGACCTGGTCCGGCTGCAGCTCGGCCAGGAAACCAACCCGCCCCAGGTTCACCCCCAGAATCGGAGTGTCGGCTCCAGCCGTGAGCCGCGCCAGGCGGACCAGGGTGCCGTCGCCGCCCAGGGAAATGAGCAGGTCCGTTCCCTTGAGCCGCTCGAGCAGCTCCTTTTCCTGCCACGCGGAGCCGCTCCAGGCGGATATGCCGAGCCCGGCCAGACGGTCGGTGGCGGCCTGCGCCAGGCGGTGCGCGGCATCGATTTTGGGGTGGCAAACCAGTCCGACTCGTTTCATCATCTGCCCCGTCATTATAGCTTGGCTGAGTACGGCCAGAAAAGGATGGCGGCCCGTGGCGCCGTCAGAAGCTTTTGGTGAGCGCGCGGATGATCATATGCGCGCCCTGCGGCTGCCAGGAGGTGAACCAGACCGCCTCGTCTGGCGGCAGGCGGATGCAGCCGTGGGAGGCTGGCCGCGTGCCCAGAGCATCGAGCTCCTGGTAGACCTTCTGGTCCCCTTCTTTGATGTAGGGGTTCCCGTGGATCAGCATGCCGCCATAGTGGTAAAAGAGATACCAGCCTTCATCCTGGTACGTCCCAAAGGAGAAGAAAGTGCCCACGTAGCGGCCCACTTCTCCCTCCCAGGCGGGAGTGATCGTCTCGGGCTGGTCGGGTCGGCCAGTGCTTACCGGAATGGTGCGGATCAGCACACCGTCCTGGTAGACATACATCGTCTGCAGGTCCTGATCCACGAGTACCAGGCGTTTGTAGTAGGCCTCCGGCCCGCGCGTGGGGATGGGCGAGGGCACAGGAGTCTCGGTGGGCGTCGGCTCGGGGGTGTGGGTTGGAGTGACGGTGGCGGTGGCGCTGGGCAGGGCCGTCTCGGTGGGCGCGGGTGTAGGCTGAGGAGTCGGGGGCGGCGTCGGAGGATCGACCACGCAGCCCATCAACAGCACCAGACCAAGCAGTGCCAGCAGCCAGGATCGCCGCAGAGAGCGCATCTCAGGCATCGTTCTCATCTTCGTCGTCGCCGAGACTGCCGGTCAGGCCTCCCGCGGCGGGCCAGGCGGCATCGGACGACGGGCTGACCTTGCGCTCCAGTCTGGCCAGAGCGCGCTGCAATGAATCCTGTCTAGCGGCCACGGTGAGGTCGCCGCGCGTTCGCTCGAGCACGCCCCGCACCATATCGGTGGTGCGGCGCAGGCCGCTGGTCACGGCGTCGGGATAGTCCATTGTCACCAGCAGGCTGTAGATGTCCTCCATCGCCTGCAGCATCGACTCGCAGCGCTCGACCTTGCCGTGGCGGACCACGTCGAGCACGTAACGGCGCAGCTCGCCGGCCGCCTCGCCCAGGCCGTTGAGGTACGTGTCTGGCAATACAGCCAGTTCTTCCGGTGTGGGCAACGGACGATCGGTGATCAGGCAGAACGTGATGCTAGCCTCGGCGAACTCTTTGAGGGCGTCCTGAGTGTAGCCGGCGTGGTAGAGGTCCGCGTGACCTTCGAGCCCGGCCACCATATTGGCCGCCGCCTGCCGCGCAGTAGCGAGCAGGTTCTCCGCTTCATCGAACTCGCCACGGTGGGTAGCGCGGATGGTGTTGGCGCAGTAGCGAATCAGCTCGCGCGAGCGGGCCAGAGCCACGTCCCGCGCCGCGTTCTTGCCATCGAGATAGAGACGAGCGCGTTCAGCGATGCCGTCCAACCTGTCCAAGAGCAACTCCTCTGTTCGGGATTGGGTGATTCTAGCCGTGGGCGGCCGGTTTGGCAAGCAGCCCGGCGCAGCGAGAACGGCGTTTGGGCCGGGGAAGTGCAGCCTGGATCAGCTCTGGCCACACCAGGTACTCGCCGTGAAAGCCGTCCATTCTGCCGCCGGTGAGGAGCTCTCCCGTTGCCACCCAGGCAGATACCAGAGGGGTGAACTCGGCCTTGTCCCAGCCAAAGAGCGAGGTCAGGTCGCTCAGGCGTGCCGCGCCGACGTTCCGCAGGTGCGCCAGCGTCAGGCGGTGTTTGGCCTCGCGGCTCGAGATCGCTCCGGCCTGTTTGGGCAGGTCGGGCCAGCGCCGCAGCACCACATCGTAGACGAAGCAGTAGCCCCAGCGGTTGGCGTCGGAGATTCCGGCCACGGCGATCTTCATGCTGATCTGAAGCTCGCGCACCGCGCGGTCAAAGCGCAACGCGTTCCGCTCGCCTTCCAGCCCGGCCTTGCGGCGCAGGTGGCTCGTGGGCATCGCGCCCTCGCTTAGCAGGGTCTCGTAGACTCGCCGCGCCTCGTCGCTGAGGTGGCCCTCCTGGTACTCGAGGATATAGTCCTCGATGTCCCCATAGTTGGGCGACAGGGCGTAAAAGTACGGCAGCAAGTCCAGCGAGATGAGGGTCGGCCTCTTGCGCAGCAGCTTGGCGTAGTAGACGGCGCCGCTCGCCGGCAGCTCGTCCTTCCAGTGCCAGGTGCGCCCCAGGTCCGCGTCGTCGTGCACGGTCACAATGGCGCGGCGCTCGCCGCAGACCGCCTCGAACAGGCTGGGTGCCTCGGCATCGCGGCCGTGGAAGGTGAAGCAAAAGCCCACATCGTTGATAAAGGCCAGGGCCTGGTCGCGGCTGCGCAGCCGCAGGTCGGGGCGCCGGCGGTAGCGCTCGTTGCGCCAGTCATCCAGGGTTTGCAGCTTGAGGGAGACCGGCTCAGGAGAGCCAGGGGTTGTTGGCGCGCTCATAACCAATCGTGGTCTCCGGGCCGTGGCCCGAGTAGACGACCGTGTCGTCAGGCAGGGTGAACAGCCGCTCGCGGATGGATTTGAGCAGCACCGGCATGCTGCCGCCGGGGAAATCGGTGCGGCCGATGCCCATATTGAAGAGGACATCGCCGCTAAAGACGACCTTTTCCTCGGCGTTGTAGAGGCTGATGCTGCCCGGGGAGTGCCCGGGAGTGTGCAGCACCGTGAACTGAATGCTGCCCACCTGGACGACCGACCCCTCGACCAGCTCGACCTCCGGTGCCTGGCTGGGACTCAGCGCGCCGGCGAAAACGGAAAAGCTGCGCAGCGGGTTGGTCAGCATGGGCGCATCGTCCGGATGCACGGCCAGGGGCGCTCCGGTAGCCTCAACCAGGGCTTTGTTGGCCATAATATGGTCAAAATGGCCGTGCGTGTTGACGATCATCTTGACCGTCCACTTGTGCCGCTTGATGGTATCCAGGATCAGCGCGGCATCTCCGCCCGGGTCGATGACGATGGCTTCGCGGCTCTGGTCGTCGGCCACGATGTAGCAGTTGGTTTGCAGGTCGCCTACGGCGAGGGTCTCGATGCGCACAGAGGCCTCCTCAACAGGGCAGGAACTGATTACGAGTGGGAGTATACCATAGAGCCCAGGAGCCCGCAACCGCTGCCGCTGACAGAGCAGCGGATCGAGGTATAATAGCCCAATTCGTCGATGGAGGGCGCGAGTATGAGGATGTCGAACCTGTTCGGCCGAACGCAGCGCGAGGTGCCGGCAGAGGCCGAGCTGGTCAGTCACCGGCTGGCGCTGCGCGCTGGCCTGATCCGGCCGCTGGCGGCCGGCATCTACAGCTACCTGCCGCTGGGCTGGCGCGTGCTGCAGCGAATCGAGCAGATCATGCGCCAGGAGATGGACGCCATCGGCGGGCAGGAAATCAACATGCCGGTGGTCAATCCGGCCGAGCTCTGGCAGGCTACCGGCCGCTACCAGGCCCCGGCGCCCGGAGCGGCGCTGGTGCGCTTTCAGGACCGGACCGAGCACGACCTGGTGCTGGCGATGACCCACGAGGAGGTCGTGGCCGACCTGCTGCGCCAGGAGATCCGCTCCTACCGCCAACTGCCGCTGATGATCTATCACATTCAAACCAAGTTCCGCGACGAGCCCCGGCCGCGCGGCGGCCTGATGCGGGCGCGCGAATTCACCATGAAGGACGCCTATAGCTGCCACACGGACGCCGCCTCGCTGGACGAATACTATCCGCAGATGTATGAAGCTTATGTCAACATCTTTGCGCGCTGCGGCGTTCAGGCCGTGCCCGTGCCGGCCGATTCGGGGGTGATGGGCGGCAGCACCTCGCACGAGTTTATGCTGCTATCGGAGCAGGGCGAGGACACACTGGCCCTCTGCCCGGCCTGCGGCTATGCCGCCAACCTGGAGCGGGCCACCTTTCGCAAGCAGCCGAGGGTGGTTGAGCCGCCAGCGCCGATGGAAGAAATCTCGACTCCCGACACCAGGACCATCGCCGAGCTGTGCCAGCTCCTGGGCATCACCGCGGACCGTACGCTCAAAGCCCTCTTTTACACCACCGGAGAGGGTGAGGTAGTGATGGCCGTCATCCGCGGCGACCTGGAAGCGAACCTGACCAAACTGTCGAACGCGCTGGGCGGCGCCGAGCTGCGCCTGTCCACCGACGAGGAGTTGACCAAGGCCGGCATCGTGGCCGGCTATGCCTCGCCCATTGGGCTCAACCTGCGCGTGGTCGGCGACGACTCGCTCACCCCGGGCAGCAACTGGGTGGCCGGGGCCAACCGCGCCGGCTATCACCTGCGCAACGTCAACTACCCGCGAGATTTTCAGGTGACGGTAGTAGCCGACATCGCTGCGGCCCGCTCGGGAGACGCCTGCCCCGAGTGCGGGGCACCGCTGAGTATGGCCCAGGGCATCGAGGCCGGGCACCTGTTCAAGCTGGGCACCCGCTACAGCGAGGCTCTGGGAGCGCGATTTCTGGACCGCGACGGCCAGTCGCGGCCGGTGGTGATGGGCTCTTACGGCATCGGCACGGGCCGGCTGATGCAGGGCATCATCGAGCAGAACCACGACGAGCATGGCATCATCTGGCCGCCCGCTGTGGCTCCCTACCAGGTGCATCTGGTGGCCCTGGGGATGACCCAGCCCGAGGTAGTGCAGGCCAGCGACGAGCTCTACGCCCGGCTCGTGAACGGCGGTTTCGAGGTGCTTTATGACGAGCGCGACGAGAGCGCCGGCGTCAAGTTCAACGATGCCGACTTGATTGGCCTGCCCTGGCGGATCACGGTCAGCCGCAAGACCGTTGCCGCGCAGAGCGTCGAGCTTAAAGGCCGCCGAGATGCCGCTCCGCGACTGCTCGCTGCCAGCGAGTTGGAAAACGCCCTTTCCGCCGCCGGAATAGTGCCCCGAAAGGATTGACATTTGCACAAATTGGATAACGGTGCTATAATCGGGCCAGCTAGAGAGTCTCCGCTGAAAAGTGGGTTGTGCCCACTTTTCTTCTTGTAATGGGTGTCCATCACCCGCGGAGAGGGAACAAGAACGCGGGGGCGGGCAGAGAGACCCGCCTCTGTCATCAGCAGTGGATGTGTTTGAGGTCGCGCGAGTTTGCGGGAGGGGTTGACCCTTGAAGAACGAGTTTCTCATCGCCATAACTCAGGTGTGTGCCGAACGCCGTCTGCCCAAAGAAGTGGTGCTGGATGCCATTGAGCAGGCGCTGGTCCTGGCCTACAAGCGAAACTTTGGACCGGGCTTGAATATGCAGGTCAAGATCGACCCCCAGACAGGCAAGGCACGCGTTTTCGCTGACAAGACCATTGTCGACCCGGTGGTGGATGCCCAGACCGACATCTCGCTGAAAGAAGCGCTGGCGGTGGATCCGACGGCTCAAGTTGGCGGGACGGTGCGCGTGGAGATGACCCCCAGCAACTTTGGCCGCATCGCCGCTCAGACGGCCAAGCAGGTCATCTTGCAGCGCATCCGCGAGGCCGAGCGCGAAACACAATACGCCGACTGGTCCGACCGGGTGGGCGAAGACGTGCTGGGCACGATTCGCAACATCGATTCGGCCGGCAACGTGGTTCTATCGCTGGGCCGCGCCGAGGCGGTAATGCCGCGCAGTGAGCAGATCCCCACCGAGCACTACTCGGTGAACGCCCGGCTCCGCACCTACATCTATGAGGTCGAGCGAACCAGTCGCGGTCCGCGTATCAAGGTCTCGCGCTCGCACCAAAAGCTGCTGCGCCGGCTGCTGGAAAACGAAGTCCCGGAGATCTTTCAGGGCACGGTGGAGATCAAAGCCATCGCCCGTGAACCAGGCTCGCGCTCCAAGGTTGCCGTGTCGGCGACCCAGGCCGGTGTTGACCCGGTGGGCTCCTGCGTGGGCATGAGGGGCGTGCGCATTCAGAACATTGTCAACGAGCTCAACGGCGAAAAGATCGACGTTGTGGCGTGGGCGCCGAAGGAGACCGATTTCGTAGCGAACTCCCTCAGCCCGGCCAAGGTCGAGCAGGTGTGGCTGAACGAAGAGAGCAAGACCGCCACCGTGGTCGTGCCCGACAACCAGCTTTCGCTGGCCATCGGCAAAGAAGGGCAGAACGCCCGGCTGGCAGCCAAGCTGACCGGCTGGAGAATCGACATCAAGAGCGTGACCGAGTCGGCCGGCGAGGCTGAGCGCAGGGCGCAGGAGGCGGCTGCGGCCGCTGCCCAGGCCGCCGAGCTGGCTGCCAAGCGTGAGGCGGCCGCCGCGCTGCTGGCCGAGGCCGAGCGCGCTCTGGCCGAAGAAGAAAAGGCTGCCGCTGCAGTGGAGGCCGCGACGGTGGCGCCAGTGGCCGGTGAGCCAGAGCCGGTGCACGTTCCCACTGAGCCAGAGCCCCTGGTCGCCGTACCCACTGTCGAGGCCGAGCCAGAGCCAGGTCAGGCCGCGCCAGAGGAGGCTGCCGTAGCTGCGGCCATCGCCGGACTCAAGTCGGAGACCGAAGAGGAAGAGGACTTGGAGCTGGACGACAAGCGCAAGAAGGGCAAGCCAGCCAAGAAGAGCCGCACTCAGAAGGGCCGCGCCAAGAGGCGCCACGAATGGGAGGACGAACTCGCCGAGTGGTAACACTCCGAGTTCGCGATGAATGATGTCGCCCAAGCATATCCCCCTGCGGACCTGCGTTCAGTGTCGGCAGGTGAAGCCAAAACGCGAGCTGGTTCGCGTTGTTCGCAGTCCGCAGGGGACAGTAGAGGTTGACGAAAGAGGAAAAGCGGCCGGACGGGGAGCATACCTGTGCCGGAACCGCGTTTGCTGGGAACGGGCGCTGGCCGGCGACCGGCTGGGCCACGCGCTTGAGATCAAGATCAGCGCGACGGACAGAGAGCGTCTCGCCGAGTACTCGTGCCGGTTCCCGGCCGTGGAACAAGAACCTGCTGACCGAGAGAAAGGAGAGAGGGCAGCCGCTTTGGCTGAGAGCTAGACGCGCAAAGCTATGCTCAAGACCGTTATGCACCGCAACCCAATAGGGGCGCGACACGGAGCGCCGGGCACGACGAACCGTGAGGGGAAACACATGGCCAATTAGCCATTGGCACAGCCGTACAGGCCACCCCCTCGCTCGTCTCCCCGCTCTACCCCGCCCGCGCGGGCGGATGATCGTTTCTCTCACGTGTCGCTACCTACCGGAGTATCATCGCCGGGCAGTTCACTCGTCACGGCAACCAGCGCGTCTGGCCATCGTTTTCCCTTGCTCTCATTCCGGTCAGCCAACAGCACCGCGCCGCAAGGCCGGGGCCGCACCGCCCTGCGTAGACAGGGCCGGCGGCGAGGCGCAACGACGGGCGAGAAAGGGCACGTTTATGGACAAGACGAAACCGACTCGAACCACATCCGGTCCCGCTCACGGGACCAAGACCACAGCCACGACGGCGGCGGAGCGCAAACCAGCTCCGGCCGCGCCAAAACCACAGCCGGCGGCCAGGCCTACCGCTCCAACGAGCCCCAAGCCAGAGCCCAGGGCCACGCCAACGTCCAAGCCGCAGCCAGCCACGACTCCACCGCCTCCTGCTCCCAAACCGGCCGCTCCGACGGCCAAGCCGGCCAGCGGCAGATCCGACCCTCGTGGCCGGGTGCAGACGGGCACGGGCGGAGCTCCCAGCAGCGGCAGCAGGAACAAGCCCTACGGTGGTGGCTACCGTGGCCCGCAGCGCGGGCGTTCTTCCGGCAGACGCGGCCGCGCCGCGGCATTCCGCAATGCCGAGCCGCCTCCAGCGACGCCGACGCCTGCCGCGGCCCCAGCCACGGCAGCCGCAGCGCCAGGAACTACGGGTCCGGCCACTCCGGGCGCTGCCAGGCCCTCGGCGACTGGCGCCAGGCGCATCACCCTGCCCAACGTGATCACGGTGCGTGACCTGTCCACTCTGTTGAGCAGCAGCCCGATCAACATCATTCGCGAGCTGATGAAGAACGGCGTGATGGCCAACATCAACCAGGAAATCGACTATGAAACGTCGGCCATTGTCGCGGCCGACCTGGGCTTTGAGGTCGAAGAGGCCAGGCCGCCAGAACCAGAACCGGTCGAGCCAGAACAGCCCGTGGCGCGCAAGCGCAAGGAGTACAGCGCTGAGGAAAAGGCGCGGCTGACCACTCGACCGCCAGTGGTCACCATCATGGGCCACGTCGACCACGGCAAGACGTCGCTGCTGGACAACATTCGCTCGAGCAACGTGGCGGCCAGTGAAGCCGGCGCCATCACGCAGCACATCGGCGCCTACCAGGTGCGCAAGCAGGGCAAGCTGATCACTTTCCTCGACACGCCTGGCCACGAGGCCTTTACCTCAATGCGCGCGCGAGGGGCAATGGTCACCGACATCGCCGTGCTGGTGGTCGCCGCGGACGACGGCGTGCAGCCGCAGACAATCGAGGCCATCAGCCATGCCAGAGCTGCCCAGGTGCCCATCGTGGTCGCACTGAACAAGATCGACAAGCCTAACGCTAACCAGGATGCTGTCAAACGCGAGTTGTCGGACGCGGGAGTGCTCATCGAGGAATATGGCGGCGACGTGATCTGCGTCCCCGTCTCGGCCAAGCTCAAGACCAACCTGGATACGCTGCTGGATATGATCCTGCTGGTGGCCGAGATGGCCGACCTGCGGGCCGACCCTGACGCAGCGGCCAGCGGCACAGTGGTGGAGAGCCGGATGGACAAGGCCAAGGGCCCACTGGCCACTCTGCTGGTACAGGAGGGCACCCTCAAGACCGGCGACTATCTGGTCATTGGCGATATGGTTGGCAAGGTCCGCGCCATGTTCGATGACAAGGGCAAGCGGCTCGAA
>Ga0116143_10005059_pt1 | contig 12159 bp, 7 predicted proteins | sample AD_UKC034_MetaG_FD_89745 | JGI IMG/M metagenome (GOLD analysis project Ga0116143, IMG submission 89745) | Active sludge microbial communities of municipal wastewater-treating anaerobic digesters from USA - AD_UKC034_MetaG | ecosystem: Engineered > Bioreactor > Anaerobic > Digestate | place: USA...
ACAGCCCGCGGCAGAGTAAACCACGCCACAGCGCCGCCGCCGGCCCGGTCGTCGATGCCCCAGCGGCCGCCGTGGCCTTCGACGATGGCCTTGACCACCGACAGGCCCAGCCCAAAGCCGCCCGGGGCATCGCTGCCGGTCCCGGCAAAACGCCGACCCTGCAACAGCGCCGCCCGTTGCTCCAGCGGGATGCCCGGTCCCTGGTCGGCCACCAGCACCCGCACGGTCTGCCCGTCGGCTTCCAGCAGGGCGCTGATGGTGATCTGGCTAGCGGCCAAGCCGCGCTGGGCGTTGCTGGCGTTGGAGAGCAGGTTGACCAGCACCTGCACGATGCGCCGGGGATCGGCCATGACCACCGGGATGGCCGCGGGCAGCTCGACCACCAGGCGCTGGCCGTGCCGGTCCAGCAGCGGCTGCATAGTGGCCGCGGCGTTGGCGATGATCTCGCCCAGGTTGGCCGGGCGCGGGCGAGCACGGAAACGGCCGGCTTCGATGTTGGCGCTCTCCAGCAGGTTATCGACCAGCTTGTGCAGATTCAGCACGCCCAGGTGCAGCGTGGTGAGCAGCTCTTGCAGCTCTGCGGGGCTCAGCTCGGCGGCCTGGTCGATCAGCAGCTCGACCGATGCGGCCACGGCTGTCAGCGGCGTGCGGAATTCGTGGGAAACGTTGGCCAGAAAGTGGTCGGTCAACGCCTTTTCCTGGCGCAGCTCGGCCAGGCTGCGCTGCAAATCGGCGCGTGTGACCTCCAGCGATTCTCCCAGCAGCGCCACTTCGCGCACGCTGGCGTCGAACGCGATCGGGCTGGACAGGTTGCCGCTGCGCATGGCCGCGGCGGCGCGGGCCAAGTCAGCCAACGAGCTGCTGATGCGGCGCGCCAAGGCCACGGCCAGCCCCAAGCCCAGGACAGTCGCCAGAGCCATGCTGGCCAGGAGCAGGCGCAACAGCCGTTGCTCAGCCGCGACCAGCCGAGTCACATCCAGCGCCCCTTCGACCGTTGTCGTCGTCCCGTCGTGTTGCGTCGCCAGCGTGAAGCGATCGGTGTAAAAGGGTTGCCCGTGCCAGGAAATGCGACTGCGTCCTGGTTGGCCCGACGTGTTGCCCGACAGCGACGCTTCAGCATCTTCGACAAGGCTGCTCACCACAGGCAAGTCGCCCACCAGCAGGGTGTGTTCCAGGCCGGTCTGGCTGCGCATCTCCTGCGTGTGCGCCAGGTCCAGCCAACGCGCTGTGACCACCATCCCCGCGACAGCATCAGCGCCGGAAGCCAGGGGCTGGGCAGCCACCAGCCAGACCTGCGGCAGCACGCCCGATGGTTGGGTGACCAGCACCGTGGCGCCGGCCGCCAGCGTGCACAGCGGCGGCAACTGGGCGGCGCCGGCCGCGTCGTCGACCTGGGCCAGCGGCGCGCTCGCTTCATCGCACACGGCGATCAGGTCCAGATCCGCGCCGTCTCGCAGTGTGTCGAGGTAGGTCAACAGATCGTCGTCGGCTGATCGCGGCGCGTTTTGTGCTTGGCGCAGCAAGGCAGCCAGCGATGGACGTTCGGCTGTCAGGGTGGCCAGGCCGGCCAGCTCTTTCAGTTGGACGGCGTAGAGCGCCTGCGAAGCTTGCATGCCCTGCTGAAGCTGGGCCCGAGCCTGGCTTTCGAGCTGGTTGCGCACCAGCCAGATGGCCGGCAGGCCCACGACCAAGGTCGACAGCAACGCCAGCGCGGCCAGGCTGATCATCATCTGCGCCGCCAGGCTGAGGGGCGCCGACGCGGGCGCGGAGTCCTCAGTCATGATGCCGTTGCGTCACTCTGCCACTAGCTGCTCCAACCGGTCGATCAGGCCGCTCAGCACCTGGAAGGTCTCCTCCACCGGCTGCGGGCTGGCCAGGTCAACGCCGGCACTGCGCAGGGCGTCCAGCGGGTACATGGATCCGCCGGCGCGCAGGAAGCCCAGGTAGTCCTCGGCCGCGCCCGGCGTCCCGGCCAGAATGCGGTTGGAGAGGGCATGGGCGCCGGAGATGCCGGTGGCGTACTGGAAGACGTAGTAGTCGGCGTAGAGGTGGCCAAAGGTGGCCCAGCCGATGCCGACCCGCTGCCGATCCAGCGCCATCTCAGCGCCGAAGCCTTCGGCGCTCAGGTCGGCCAGCAGATCGATCATGCCATCGGCGGTGATCCCTTCGCCGCGCTCGACCCGCTGATGCACCTCCAGCTCGAAGCGGGCCAGGGTGGGCATCACCAGGAAATAGCGATGGAAGTTGCTCATGGCCTCTTCGATGACGCCGATCTGCACGTCGCGCGGCAGATCGCGCTGCGGATCCAGCAGATAGGCGCGCAGCATGGCCTGGTGGAAGTTGGAAGCCACCTCGGCGGCGAAGAGGGAATATTCGCCGTAGATCAGCGGCTGGGTCTGCCAGGCCAGGTAGGAGTGCATGGAGTGCCCCAGCTCATGCGCCAGCGTGCCCAGGCTCTGGGTGTCGTCGGTGTAGCTCATCATGATGAAGGGGTAGGTGCCGGGCGAACCGCTGGAAAACGCGCCCGACGACTTGCCTTGGCTGGGGTAAACATCGACCCAGCGCTGCTCCTGGCAGCCGCGACGCAGCGCGTCCACGTACTCCTGGCCCAGCGGCGCCAACGCCTCGCTGATCCACGCCACCCCCTGCTGATAGCTGACCGTGGCCGGCTGTGCCGTCAGCGGCGCCCAGATGTCGTAGGGGTGCAGCATCTCGACCCCCAGCGCCCGCCGTCGCACGGCCCAATAGCGATGCCAGACCGGCAGGTGCTTGCGGAAGGTCTCGATGAGATTGTGGAAGACGGCGGTGGGGATGGCGTTGTCGAACAGCGCCATTTCCAGCGTGGAGTCGTAGCGCCGCGCCCGCATCTGCAAGGCATTTTGCCTGACCGAGGTCAAAAGATTGCTGGTCAGCGTGTTCTTGTGTGCCAGGTATTGGTCGGTGTAGCGCTCCCAGGCCGTGCGCCGCACCTGTCGGTCTGGGCTGGTCAGCAGCCCGTCATAGGTGCTCTGGCTGAGGGGCAGTTCAGCGCCGTCGCCGGCCACGGCCGGCTGGAACTGCATGTCGGCGTTGGTCAGCATGTTCCAGGCCCCGTAAGCGCCGGCGAACGGTTCCGCGGTCAGACCCAGCAGCTCCTCGACCTCGACCGAGCGCACGTGGGCCTGGCGGCGGAAGAGATCGGCGAAATAGTGGGCATAGAGCGCCAGCCGGGGCTCGTCGATCATCCACTGCTGCAAGGTGGGCAGGCCGATGGCCAGCAGCTCCGGCGCCGCGTAGGCTGAGACGCCCATGAACTGGCCGAAGAGGCCCTGCACGCGGCCATCGCGCTCGGTCGCCGTCTGATTGGTGGTGTCGACGGCCGCATCCATGCCGCTGTAGACCGCCAGGCGCCACAGCCGCTGCTCCAGCGTCTCGATGGCGGTGCGGGCAGCCAGCAACTGCGCCGGGCCTTCGGCCAGCCGTCCTTCGAAGGCGCGCAGGCCGGGTAGGCCGGCCGCGACGCTGGCAAATTCCTCCTCCCAGGCCTGGGCAGTGGCAAAAAGGCTCTCGGCATTCCACGTGTACTGCCGGTCGATCTCGCTGCGAGTGGGCAGACGACTCCCTGTCATGCTGAGGGCCGCCGAAGCATCTCCGCTCATGGGTAGTTCTCCTCGTTGAGTGTTGGTTTGTTGCCAGATCAGCTCCGCCAGGCGGCGGCTGATGTCCCGAACAATGGCGTCGGGCACGCCATCCAGGGCCTGCGACTGCAAGCGCAGGTCGATCTGGTCGTTGACGTAGTCCACAGCCAGAAACTGGCCACCGGCCGTCAGCGCGATCTCGGTGGAAAAAAGGTGCAGGCGCGAGACGTTGGCGATGCGCACCGCCATGTCGTAGAGCTCGCCCAGGCGCAGGCTGATCACCTCGTCGGACTGCACCGGGCGGAAGACGTGGGTTTTCGGCGGCCACCAGTTGGCGTAGATCTCCCCCAGGCAGTAGATGACCCGAAACCAGGCCGGCTGGCCGGCGATCTCCGTCGGGGTGACATAGGCCTGCAGCAGGTACTTGTCGTGGGGGAATTGCCGGCGCGCCTGCGCCACCTGCTCCAGCGACGTCGCCTCGCAGATCACCCCCTCGCCGCCGCCGCCGTTGGCCGGCTTGATGGCAAAAGCCGGGCCCAGCGGGCTCAGGTCGAGCTCCGGCAGCTCCGGCTGTTCGTTGTGCGGGGCGAGGATCAGGCTGTAGGGGGTGTGCAGGCCGTTGGCGATCAGCTCCAGGTGCATGGTGGCCTTGTCGGCCGTGTAGGTTTCTCGCTCGTGGGGGTTGATGCGAAAGACGTCGTTGAGGCGCGCCCAATCGACGAGCTTGAGGAAAGCTGGGTCAGTGTCGGCGGCCCGGTTCATGAACGTATGGAAGTTGAGATCCCCGGCCAACAGCGCCTGATGGGCGGCATCCAGGTTGTCCGGCGTGACGTGCAGCACCGAGAGGCCCCGCTCCCGGCACGCCTGCTCCAACAGTCTCACAAAATCGGCGTCATGCGGCCAGTTCCAGGCAATACACAGGTCGTAAGTCGTCATGAAGCGGCATTGTACCGCACACTGCCCCCTGTAACAAGTTCGTGCGGCGTTTCGCAGGTCGCGTCGGCGTCTGCGCCGCATCGAGCCCCGTCAGTGCTCAGAAATGCGACGTGTGAGGTAGCAAAAGCTGCCTCACACGCCACACCCCCATGTTGTGTCAGACCCACCGGGCGGGCCTGGGCTGGGCCTGTCAGACTCAGCCCGGGCCCGCCGTGGGCCGGCGGAAAGTGTCAGATGTTCAAGCTGACGCCGGCGCTATGCATTGTAATAGAGCAAGAACTCATACGGGTGCGGCCGCAGCGCCACGGGGCCGACCTCGGTTTCCCACTTGTATCGGGCGAAGGCTTCCAGCACGTCGGGGGTGAAGACGCCCCCTTCCAGCAGGAAATCGTGGTCGGCGGCCAGCGCGTCCAGCGATTCGTTGAGCTTGCCGACGGTGGTCTTGACCTTGCCCGCATGTTCGGCGTCGAACAGGTCCACCTCAGCCGGTTCGCCGGGATCGATCTGGTTCTTGATGCCGTCCAGGCCGGCCATCAGACAGGCGGCGAAGGCCAGATAGGGGTTGGCGGCCGGGTCAGGGCAGCGGAATTCGACGCGCTTGGCCTTGGGTGAGTTGGAGTACATGGGAATGCGGCAGGCGGCCGAGCGGTTGCGGGCGGAATAGGCCACCACCACCGGCGCCTCGTAGCCCGGCACCAGGCGGCGATAGGAGTTGGTGGTCGGCGCACAGATGGCCAGCAGCGCGTTGATGTGCTTGAGCAGGCCGCCGATGTACCACAGGGCCATCTGGCTCAGCCCGGCGTAGCCGTCGCCGGCAAAGAGCGGCTGGCCATCCTTCCACAGGCTCTGATGGGTGTGCATGCCGGAGCCGTTGTCGGCGTAGATCGGCTTGGGCATGAAGGTTGCAGTCTTGCCCGCCTTCTGCGCGACGTTCTTGACGACATATTTGTAGATCTGCACCTGATCGGCCATGCGCACCAGCGGCTTGTACTTCATGTCGATCTCGCACTGGCCGGCTGTGCCCACCTCGTGATGGTGCAGCTCGATATCGACCCCTGAGGCGATCAACGTGCGCACCATCTCCGAGCGCAGACCTTGCAGGGTGTCCAGCGGGGGCACAGGGAAGTAGCCGCGCTTGTGCGGCACCGAGTGGCCAAAGCCGAAGATGCCGGAGTTCCACGGCCCCTCGATGCTGTCGATCTCGTAGGCCGAGGAGTACTCGCCGGCCGAGAACATCACCTTGTCGAAGACGAAGAACTCAGCTTCCGGGCCGATGTAGACCGTGTCGGCGATCCCGGTGCCCTTGAGGTATTCCACCGCCTTCTTGGCGATGAAGCGCGGGTCGCGGCTGTAGGGCGTGCGGGTGATCGGATCGTACACGTCGCCGGTCATGCTGAGCGTCGGCAGCGTGCAGACCGGGTCCACCATGGCCGAATCGGGGTCGGCCAGGAGGACCATGTCGCTGGATTCGATGCTTTGGAAGCCGCGGATCGATGAGCCGTCGAAGCCCATGCCCTCCTCGAAGGCGGCCTCCTCGGAGAAGGCCTCGACCGGCAAGGAAAAGTGCTGCCATTCGCCGAACAGGTCAGTGAATTTGACATCGACCATTTTCAGATCGAGGTCTTTGATCATTTTCGAGACGTCTTTGGGGGTTGCCATGGGGTTATCTCCTTCTGCGAGTTGCTTGGTTTATTGCTCTATCTGTGGAATGATGAACGATGCGCACGGGGCATGGCTGATCATTCATCGCGGCCGAACGTCGATGTCGTCCGGGTACATCAGCGCGTCGTGGCCGCGCTCGCCGGTGCGGATGCGGATGACGTCTTCGACCGGGTAGACGAAGATCAATCCGTCGCCCACGCTGCCCGTCTCCGCGGCCTGGCAGATGGTCTCGATGGCCTTCTCCAGGTTGTGATCGCTCAGCACGATGTTGACTTGCAGCCGGGGCAGCAGGTCAACCCGGTAGGGGCCGGTGCGGCCGACCAGCTCGATGCCGCCCTGCCGGCCGTGACCGCGACATTCGGTCACGTTCATGCCCACGATGCCGATCTCTTGCAGCGCCATCTTGACGTCGTGCAGCTTTTCTTCACGGATGATCGCCTCGATCTTCTTGGTCATGGTGGTAGCTCCTGGGGCTCGCGCCCGACTAGGCGTAGGCCCGTTCGCCGTGCTCGGCGATATCCAGCCCGATCTGCTCTTCGGTGTCCGTCACGCTGAGGCCAATCGTGCGCTTGAGCACGTTCCCCAGCAGCCAGGTCACGCCGAAGGCAAAGACGATGGTGACCGCGACGGCCAGCGCCTGCACCGCCAGTTGGCCCGGATTGCCGTAGAACAGGCCGTCCGCGCCGGCGGGGTTGACTGCTTTCGTGGCGAAGAGGCCGGTCGCCAGCGCGCCCCACACGCCGCCCATGCCGTGACACGCCCAGACATCCAGCGATTCGTCCAGGCGGCGGCTCTGGCGCAGCTTGATGGCGAAGAAGCTGATGGGGGCGGCCAGCGCGCCGATGGCCATGGCGCCCATGGGGGTGACGTAGCCGGCCGCGGGGGTGATGGCCACCAGGCCCACCACGGCGCCGGTGATGATGCCCAACACGCTGGGCCGGCTGTCGCGCCAGCTCAGCAGCATCCAGACCAGCGCGGCCGCGGCCGCGGCCGTGTTGGTGTTCACCAGCGCAGTGACCGCCAGGCCGTTGGCGCCCAGCGAACTGCCGCCGTTGAAGCCGAACCAGCCCATCCACAACAGCCCCGCGCCCAGCACCGAGAAGGGGATGTTGTGCGGCTCCATGGTGCCGTTGTTGAAGCCCTGGCGGGCGCGGATCACCATGGCCAGCGCCAGCGCCGAGAACCCGGCCGTGATGTGCACCACCGTGCCGCCGGCGAAGTCCAGCGCACCCATGTTGCGCAGGATGCCGCCCACGCCCCACACCCAATGGGCCACCGGGTCGTACACCAGCGTTGCCCACAGCAGGCTGAAGATCAGGAAGGTCTTGAAGCGGATGCGCTCCACGAATGCGCCGGAAATCAGGGCCGGGGTGATCACCGCGAACATCATCTGGTAGGCGGCGAAGAGCAGGAAGGGGATCGTGGCGGCGTAGTCCGGGTTCGGTTCCGATCCCACGCCGGCCAGGCCCAGAAAGTCCAGCCCGCCCACGAATCCTCCCATGTCGGCGCCGAAGGCCAGGGTGAAGCCGATCAGAATCCACTGAAGGCTGATCAGCGCCATCATGATGAAGCTGAGGTTCAGCGTCGAGAGCACGTTCTTCTTGCGCACCATTCCGCCGTAGAAGAACGCCAGCGCCGGGGTCATCATCAGCACCAGCGTGGTGGAGATCAGAACCCAGGCGGTATCGCCCGTGTTGATACTGTCCATGGTGTAACCTCCGTCGAAGGTCTTTCGGCTAGTCGGGCGAATCCAGCCCGACAGTCAACTGACACAGGCAGTATAACAGGCACGCTGTGCAGGGTCTATGACCCAAACGGGTCATTTTTCCGGCCCGGCGCTCCCCGCCTGCGTCGGAAAAGGGATGAAGGAATTGGGGGAGCGCGGCCTGGCGTCTTCGGCCGGACCCGGCTAAAGCCTCGACTCCGCCCATGCCCCGGCTAAAGCCTCGACTCCGCCCATGTTTGATAGCTGCAAAACTGGAGTCGAGCCTTCAGGCGGGTCGGCGCGCTCGACTCACGGCGGCCGGACCCGGCTAAAGCCTCGACTCCGCCCATGACCCGGCTAAAGCCTCGACTCCGCCCATGACCCGGCTAAAACCTCGACTCCGCCCATATCTGGAATTGCTGTTGCAGCAGCAGCAAGGTCGGCAGAACGGGGGCATCTGTGGTAAAATAGCCTCAGCTCGCGGCCGCGGGCGAGCGTCCACCTCCTTTGCACCCCAGGGAGCCGACTATGGAAGTCCTCGAATCCCGTATCGACCCACAAGACCCCCAGTTTCAAGTCAACGCGGCCCACAACCGCGCCCTGGCCGAGGAGCTGCGCGACCGGCTGGCGCTGGCCCGCAGCGGCGGCGGCGAGCGGGCCAGGCAGCGCCACGCCGAACAGGGCAAGCTCTTCGTCCGGGAGCGCATCGACAAGCTGCTGGACCCCGGTTCCCCCTTTCTGGAGCTGTCGCCGCTGGCCGGCCACGAGCTTTACGACGGCGACGCGCCCTGCGCGGGCATGGTGACCGGCATCGGCAGCGTGGCCGGCCGCGAGTGTCTCATCGTCGCCAACGACGCCACGGTCAAGGGGGGCACGTATTATCCCATGACCGTCAAGAAACACCTGCGCGCCCAGCAGGTGGCGCTGGAGAACCGCCTGCCCTGCATCTACCTGGTGGATTCGGGGGGCGCGTTCCTGCCCATGCAGGATGAGGTCTTTCCCGACGTGGACGACTTCGGCCGCATCTTCTACAACCAGGCCACCATGAGCGCGGCCGGCATCCCGCAGATCGCGGCGGTGATGGGCTCCTGCACGGCCGGCGGGGCCTATGTGCCGGCCATGAGCGACGAGACGGTGATCGTCAAGGGCACGGGCACCATCTTCCTGGGCGGGCCGCCGCTGGTCAAGGCCGCCACCGGCGAGGAGGTGACGGCCGAGGAACTGGGGGGCGCGGACGTCCACACCCGCATCTCCGGCGTGGCCGACCATCTGGCGCTGGACGACGAGCACGCGCTAGAGATCGTGCGCGGCATCGTGGCCACCCTCAACACGCGCAAGCAGATCGCGCTGGAGATCGCCCCGCCCGAAGATCCGCTCTACGACCCGACCGAGCTCTACGGCGTGCTGCCGCGCACCTTCCGCGAGGTCTACGACGTGCGCGAGGTGATCGCGCGCCTGGTGGATGGCAGCCGCTTCCGCGAGTTCAAGGCGCTCTATGGGACGACGCTGGTGACCGGCTTCGCCCGCATCTGGGGCTATCCGGTGGGAATCGTGGCCAACAACGGCATCCTCTTCAGCGAGTCGGCGCTGAAGGGCGCGCATTTTGTCGAGCTGTGTACGGCCCGGCGCATCCCGCTGCTTTTCTTGCAGAACATCACCGGCTTCATGGTGGGCAAGCAGTACGAGCAGGGCGGCATCGCGCGCGACGGCGCCAAGATGGTGCACGCCGTGGCCAACGCGGCCGTGCCCAAGCTGACCGTGGTGATCGGCGGCTCCTTCGGCGCGGGCAACTACGGCATGTGTGGCCGCGCCTATGGCCCGCGCTTCCTCTGGATGTGGCCCAACAGCCGCATCAGCGTCATGGGGGGCGAGCAGGCCGCCAACGTGCTGGCCACCGTCAAGCAGGACCAACTGGCCCGCCGCGGCCAGCCGTTGATGACCGCCGCCGAGCTGGACGAGTTCAAGCGCCCCACGCTGGAGAAATACGAGATCGAGGGCAGCCCCTACTACGCCACCGCCCGCCTGTGGGACGATGGCATCCTCGACCCGCCGGAGACGCGGCAGGTGCTGGGTCTGGCGCTTTCCGCCTGCCTGAACGCGCCGGTGGAGGAGACGCGCTACGGCGTGTTCAGGATGTAGCGCCAGCAAAGACCGGCGGCGACGGCATCAGCGCGTTGAACAAGCCATGCGCCCGATCAACATCGTCGGTCCTGATTTGGTGAAGGAGGAAACAGTTATGAGCGCAGTACCGAAACTCTACCTGACGCCGACCGAATACCTGGCCTTCGAGCGGCAAAGCGACATCAAGCACGAGTATTTCAGGGGCGACCTCTTCGCTATGGCCGGCGCCAGCCGACAGCACGCGCAGATTGCACCTAACCTGGCTTACCTGTTTGTGGGTCAGCTAAAAGGTCGCCCATGCGATGTCTTCAACAGCGACATGCGGGTCAAGGTCAGCCCCACCGGCCTCTACACCTATCCCGATCTTGCCATCGTCTGCGGCCGGCCGCGTTTCGAGGACAAGGAACTGGACACCCTGCTCAACCCCACCGTCATCATCGAGATCCTCTCCAAGTCCACCGAGGCCTATGACCGGGGTGAGAAGTTTGTCCAGTACCGCACACTGGAGACGCTGACCGACTACCTGCTGATCTCCCAGGCCCGGCCCCACATCGAGCGTTTCACGCGTCAGGAGGGCGGCCTGTGGCTCCTCTCCGAAAGCATCGGCCTGGACGCCGTGATGCCCATCGAGTCGATTCAGTGCCAGCTTCCCCTGGCCGAGGTCTACGATCGGGTGGAGTTCGAAGAGGCCTCCTCCACGCCAAAGCTGTCGCTGGTCAAGGAGGAAGTGGAAGCCTATGCGCCGTGAAAGATCGAGATGGACAGATTCCAAGTCGCAGGTGCGGTTCTCAGCCGGACATCTGGCCAAAGCGCACGCCCGGTTGACAGCCGCACCTGCGCGGCTTAATTCCTCAGGAGCAGCGGCAGGAAGACCCAATCCACCATCGGCTGCAAGACGAACAGCCCGCTCTCGGTGTCGCTGATCGTCACCACGCCGTCGGGCCAGACGTAGGGCGCGAAGGCGCCGGTGTGGCCGATGCTGTCGCTGTCCGGCACGGTGTCGAAGTAGCCCAGCTCTTGCCAGTCCAGCCCCGGCAGCGCCGCGATGTCCAGCACCCGCAGCCCGGCCCGCCAGTTGGCCTGATAGACCCGGCGGCCCACGATCTGCAGGTCGTGATCGATGGCTGTGGTGGGGTGGCTGAAATGTCCCAGCACCACCGGCTGGTCCAGGTCGGCGACGTCGAAGGCGTAGGTGCGGGTGTCGAAGCCGTAGTGGTGTTCATCCATCATGTCGCCCATCAGCCAAAAGCGCCCGTCGGCCGTCAGGTCGCCCTGGTGGGCGCGGGCGATGCCGGGATAGGTGAAGCTGGCCACGCGCGCCGGCTGGCTCTTGTCGGTCACGTCGAAGATGCTGACGTTGTCGTCGCTGCCCACGAAGCAGATCTCCCGGCCCGTGTAGTCCGTGTCCGGCCCGTCGTACAACAGGCAGACGCCGGTGGAGAGGGGCGTATCGTTCTGGCCAAAGCAGCCGGCGAAGCTGGGCTGCCACGGGTTGCGCACGTCGACCACATGCACGCCGTTCTGGCAGGCGTCGCCAGTGGTGCGGAAGATGGCTAGATAGCCGCTGGCCTCGTTCATCCAGAGGCTATGGCCGGCCGTGAAGCCGTCGTAGTGCGCGGTTTCGGCAAAGGTGACGGGCGGGCTGGCCACGCTGCGCAATTGGCGCAGATCGAAAATCTGCAAGCCGTGCGTCGTGGGCGTGTCGGCTACCACGTACAGGGCATTGCCGTAGACAGCCATATCGCGGTAAGGAGAAGCGCCCTGGTGGCTGGGCAGGTTGCCGACCAGCACCGGATTCTCGCGGTCGGTGATGTCCACGAAGGAAAGCGCGTTGGTCAGGCCGAACAGCACATAGTCGCGGCCGGTTTGCGGGTCAGTCCACCCCCAATGCTTGTTGGCCTTGATGGCCGCGGAGGACGCGCCCAGCCCGGAGAGGGGCAGATGCGACAGCAGGTTCACGTTGCGACAGGGATAGCCGGCCGCGCTGCCGTTGCTGCACTGCACCCGGCCGCTGGGCACAGCCGGTGCGGCCGCGATGGGCATGGTGGTCAGAACCAAGAGGGCGGCGATGGCCGTCAACAGTTTTTGCATTGGGGTTCTCCTGATGGTATGCTCGCC
>Ga0116143_10005066_pt1 | contig 12143 bp, 7 predicted proteins | sample AD_UKC034_MetaG_FD_89745 | JGI IMG/M metagenome (GOLD analysis project Ga0116143, IMG submission 89745) | Active sludge microbial communities of municipal wastewater-treating anaerobic digesters from USA - AD_UKC034_MetaG | ecosystem: Engineered > Bioreactor > Anaerobic > Digestate | place: USA...
CGCTCACCAACTGCATCTACAAAATCAAAAATATTCCCTTCTGACAGTCCATATATATTTTTTATAAGAATTTCTTTATTTATTTTGGGAATAGAGTCGCCCAGAAAAGTAAACAATTTTTCTAGTTCATTACAAATCAGAGCAAAATCATTTTCTGTTATTCTCTGTAAGTAATAGATTGCTTCTTCATCTATTTCTTTATCTGCTTTCCTGCACTTCTCTTCAATCCATTGCCTGGTCTGAGTAACACCTGGTTTGGATAAAGAAACTATTTCTCCATATTTCAGTATTTTTTTAGTATTAATATTTTGAGGTATTTGTTTGCTATTAGAAAAGAGGAGAACAATTAAATTGTCATCACTAAAAGATAATTCATCTATTATTGAATTCAATCTCTGAAGGGAAGGAGCTTTTATTCTGTCTAATTCCCTGATAATAACACATTGACTGCTCACACCCAGAGGCAAAGTGTGCAACGAATTTGCCAATCGGTTAAAATCCAGGTCTTCACCAAAGAAATTTTCATAGTTAACCGATTTTTTATCCTCAGCAAAACGTATTTTAAATTTATCAAGGGTAATTTTGTGCAGATAACTCTCTTCTCCATAAATCAGGTAGATAGGCTTGATTGGATTATTCTCTATTTCTCTCTGTAATGCAACAAAATTAAGAATGTTCTGCTTTTCAGCCATATTTCTATCTTCACCTTAAAGTTCTTATATAATACTTCTGACCATTGCTACTGATTAAAACAGTTCCATTAAAATCTGTTCTGAATAACCTCTGGCAGTAAACTTCCAATCTCCCTATAACATCCGGATGAGGGTGATTAAAATTGTTTATACCCACTGAAATTACGGCAACTTCTGGCTGAACTTTTTCTAAAAACCGGTCAGTGCTGGATGTTATGCTACCATGATGAGCAACCTTCAATACATCACTTTTTAGAAGATTATCCCAATAAAGCATATTTATTTCTGCCAACTCTTCAATATCAGCGGTAAATAGGAAACTGGTCTTACCATAGAGTAATTTTAACACAATTGAATGATTATTAAAATTATTATCATAGCCATATGTGCTCATATTTGCAGAATTAAGAGCTATTATTTTCAAATCTGGTTCTATACTGATGGTATCCCCAGCATCTACTTGATAATGGAATATATCCTTATTTTCTGTAATTAAAGAGTGAAACTCAGAATAAGTTCTATCTTCTGAACCAATTCCGCTATCTATAACCATTTTCACCTTCATCTCTTTTAAAACGGGGATTAATCCCTTTAAATGATCCAGATCGGGATGGGTTAAAACCATTAAATCAATATTTCTGACTCCCAATCTTCTCAAATATGGTATTACTATCTGTCTACCGACATCAAAATCACCGTAGGTTGCTCCTCCTCCGTCAATTAAAATATTCTTTTTTTGCGGTGTTCGGATTAGGATAGAATCTCCCTGTCCTACGTTTATAAAATGAATAGAAAGTAAATTCGGAGAAAAGGCAGCTGTGGTAGTTAAAAATATAGTTAAAGAAACAAACATTACCCAAAATATTTTTTTCTTTTTCTCCATATTTAATTTGAACCAGTAAGATAGAATAAGGGCAAAAGATATAATAAAAAGATAACAATAAATAATTTGATATATTTTTGGTTGAGCCAGATATATAGCGGCAAATGGTAAAGAAGTGAATACTTTAGTAATCTGTATTAAAAAATTGATAAATATTTGATTTAGTAAAACAAATAATCTTGCAAAAGGAAGATATATTACTGAAAAGCCAATTGAGATTATTCCTAAAACTAAAATTACACTGATTAAAGGGACTATAATCAAATTTGATAAAAGAGCAATAAAAGAGACCTTATAGAAGAAATAGGCAGATAGCGGAGCCATTCCCAACCAGGCAGCTGTGGAAACTGCCAATGGCTGAGAAATACAAAGGGGCAGGAAATTTAATTTTTCTTTTATTATCGGGTAGAGAAAAATAATGAAAAAAGTTACAGTAAAAGAAAGCAAAAAACCGGCATCAAATAATAACAAAGGTTGATAAAATAGTAATAAAAATGCTGTCCAATAAAGACTATTAGAAAGGTGGTATGGCCTGTTAAAATATCTGGCACCAAGCATAGTAATAAACATCAAAGTAGCTCTGTTGACTGAGGGACGGAAACCGGCTATGGCAGCATAGCCCAGCAGGAAAACAATAATAAGAGTATAACTTAAATTTTTTCTTCTGCCTAAATAGGGAATTAATTTGAAAATAAAGAAAAGTACTGAGGCAATTATCCCAACATGTAGCCCTGAAATTGCCAGTATGTGCATAGTCCCGGCATCTTGAAAAATTAGTTCCCATTCTAAAGGAATTTCTTTTCTGTTGCCTGTAGTAACAGCTTTTATGAGCGCATTATAGGGATAGCGGTAGAGAATATCAATTTTATTTTCTATTTTATTTCTCAAGGAATTTTTTAAATAAGGTAGGCCTATTTGTCTCTTACTGGTAATCAGAACTACCTGATCAATATTAATACGGTCTGTTACAAATATTTTCTGCCTGGCTAAATATTCCCGGTAATTAAACTCGCCAAAATTATTAGGTAAGGGAGGTTCTTGTAATACTACTTTTGCCTCAATCAGATCTCCGTATTGCAAAGAAGACCCATCCCCATTGATTATAAGCAGGACTTTGCCTTGTACAGCATAATGCTGGTCATATTCTTTAAAGGATTGGACAGAAAGTAATATTTCCAGATACTGATGGTTTGAATCGAATTTTGCCTCACAAATTCTACCAGTCAAAATTCCCGGTTTGCTTACAAACTGATAAATATGATTAGAGCCTAGTGGTTGGCTTTGAAAGGAGGTGTTCAGCATTCCGAATAATAGAAAACAGAGTAGCAAGAATACACCCGTTAAATTCCAGCGCCTGCCATAGGAGATAAAACTTAAAAACAGGACTATAAGGCAGAATAAAAAAAGGGATTTGGTAGTCAGAATAATACAATTTCTTTGAATTATTATTCCAATAATATAGGATATCAGCAAAGATAGCAGCGGTACCTGAAAATTGGATAATGGATATATCTGCTTAGTAGACAGTTATCATCTCCTTAATTGCTTCAAATCTTTTTTCACCGATTCCCGGGACTTTTCTGATATCTTCTATCTTGCCAAAAGGGCCATTATTTCTACGATATTCCACAATACGTTCTGCTAAAACAGGTCCTATACCCTCCAAAGATTCTAATTCCCGGGCTGAACAGTTATTAATATTTATAGAACTACTATCTTTAAAAGAAAAGTTTGTAGAATAATCTATACCTGAATTACCCTTCATCTGTAATTCATTATCCATACCTTCAGCTGTTATAAGATAAGGTATGATTATCTTTTGGCCATCGTATACAGGTGCCGCCAGATTTACAGCATCGAGATTAGCTTTTTCTGTAGCTTCGCCTGCCATCTTTACGGCATCAATTATGCGCTTACCCTTAGACAGCTGGTAAACACCCGGCTGGTTTACCGCTCCGGAAATATGTATAATACATATTTCCTCTTCCGCAATATTTTTACTGCCAGTATTGGTCTCACTACTTTCCTGAGAGGCAGATATGATTGTGATACCTTCTTTTTCCTGAAGGTACAATTTCCAAAAGAAGAATATTATCACAACAGAGACAATTAACAACAAAACTATTTTTTCCTGTTTAGAGAAAATAATCAAAACTAATTACCCCTTTTTTAAATTTTTTTCTTCAAGAAAATAAGTTTTTGCCTCACCTACAGTATACAGTGAACCGGTTATGCAGATTACATCATCTTGCCGTGCTATTTGAAACGCCTTCTTTATGGCAGCCGAAACTTTCCTGGTTTCAAAGATATTCACATCATCAATATAATTTTTGACCTCCTCAGCTAAGATTTTGATGGGAGTAGCGCGTGGATTATCAGCCATGGTAAGAATTACCTGATTAACGTGAGGAACAATGGTTTTTAAAATGGCCATATAATCTTTATCCTGAAAGACACCCAGTACGGCAATTATTTTCTTGTCCGGTACCAATTTTTTTAAATTGAGAATAAATTGTTTGGCTCCATTGGGGTTATGTGCTCCATCCAATATAACCAGTGGTTTTTCACTTATAATTTCAAAGCGGCCAGGCCATCGGCTATTGCTTACACCTCTGATAATATCATCTTCAGTTACCATAAAACCATTGTCATTGAGCAGTTCTGTGGCAGCTATAGCCAAAGAAGTATTTTCTAGTTGAAACTCACCTGCTAGGGGAACATATAAATTATTAATTCTATTATAAATTCCTCTATAATTAAAATAGTTTCCCTTTAACTGAGAACTGATAAGGGTAGTATTAAACTCTTCTCCATAAGTATACAAGGGAGATTTTTTCTCTCTGGCAATCTTTTTTATTACCTCTTGAGCTTCAGGGAACTGATCTGCACTTACCACGGGTGTATTTTGCTTAATAATAGCCCCCTTTTCCCCGGCAATTTCAGCCAGGGTATTACCCAGTCTATCCATATGGTCAAAATCAATATGGGTAATGACTGAAACAAGAGGCTGACTGACATTGGTGGCATCCATTCTTCCGCCTAAGCCCACTTCCATAACAGCAAAATCAACCTTTTTCTCATAAAAATAGAGAAAAGCCATAGTAGTAATAACTTCAAAAAAAGTAGGATGTTGACAGCCCCTGGTATGGGCAACTTTATTGATAGCCGGTTTCAGTCTATCCAGTAGACTGCAAACCTCCTCAGGAGTAATATATTCTCCGTTTATTACCATTCTTTCCTGAAAAGAAACCAGATGCGGGGAGGTGTATAAGCCTACCTTAAACCCGGCATTTTGTAATATGGAATGGGTAATGGCAGAGGCAGAACCCTTTCCATTGGTACCAGCTACATGAATTATATTAACCTTTAAATGTGGGTTATCAAAAAGTGAGAGTAAACAGGTGATATTTTTAAGACCTAATTTTATACCATATTTATTGAGATTATAGATATATTTAATTGCTTCTTTATAACTATTTTTCATATACTATTACTATTTTATGGTCTTCAGGTTTCGGGAAACCCTGTCCCTTATATCTGCCAATTCATCCATCTTTTCTTTTTCTCTATTTATAACTTCTTTAGGCGCTTTTTCAATAAAATCAGCATTGTTTAATTTCTTATTAATAAGGATTAATTCCTTTTCAATCTTTGCTAATTTGTGTTCTAATCGCTTCACTTCTGCCTCAATATCAATAACATTCTTTAGTGGAATGAAAATTTCTATATCCTCTAAAACACCGGTAGCAGAATATTCTGGTTTTTCTAAAGCACTACTCGTGAAGATGGAATTGATATGTGCCAAACTCTTGATATAGGGCAAGCTTTCCTTTAAAATTTCTTCTTTTTTATTATCTGTTACTTTGATATGCAAATCCACTTTCCTGGTTAAAGGAATATTCATTTCAGCTTTAATATTGCGAACTACCTTAATAACTTCCTGAATGACGGTAACTTTCTCTTCGATATTCCGCTTAAGGCTTTCTTTTTGGTATAGAGGCCAGTTGCTGATAGAGATGCTCAGTCCTCTGTGAGGAATTTTCTGCCAGATTTCTTCAGTTATAAAAGGCATAAAAGGGTGTAATAGTTTTAAAATGTTTTCCATAACATACCAGAGAACGTATTGGGTAGTCTCTTTCTCAATACTGTTTTCTTTTTGATACAATGTTTCTTTCACCAGCTCTATATACCAGTCACAAAAATAATTCCAGGTAAACTCATATATTGCCATAGCTGAATCACTAAATTTGTAATTGTTCAGTCCTTCTGTTACTTTTTTGATGCATTTATTCAAATGGGCCAATATCCAACGGTCAAATATATTGAATTTCAGTTCTTCTTCCTTTATATTCAATGGATTGAAATTTTGTAGATTAGTTATTACGAAGCGGGACACGTTCCATATTTTATTAGTAAAATTGCGGTATGTTTCAATCTTATCTTTTGATAAACGAATATAATTTGCCTGAATGGTCAGAGAGGCCAAAGTCATCCGTAAGGCATCAGCGCCATACTGGTCAATCACCAGCAAGGGGTCAATAACATTGCCCCTCGACTTACTCATCTTCTTCCCTTCTATATCTTTGATGAGAGGGTTTATAAATACCTCCCTAAAGGGCAATTCTTTCATAAATTTAAGCCCCATTATCATCATTCTTGCCACCCAGAAGAAAATAATATCAAATCCGGTTACCAATAGATTGGTGGGATAAAAATCTTTCAGATCTGGTGTCTCTTCAGGCCAGCCCATAGTCGAAAAGGGCCATAGGGCTGAACTAAACCAGGTATCGAGGACATCTTTATCCTGTACCATATTCTTGCTATGACATTTCGGGCATTCCTGGGGATCTTCCATCTCCACGATAAATTCTGAGCAGTCCTGACAATACCATACAGGAATTCGATGGCCCCACCATAACTGTCTTGAGATGCACCAGTCTTTAATATGGTACATCCATTCAAAATAGACCTTGGACCATCTTTCCGGAACGAAATCAGTCCGCCCCTCCTGGACTGCCTTAATTGCCGGCAAAGCCAGTTCTTTCATTTTAACAAACCATTGCTGAGAGAGGTATGGTTCAACAATGGTATCACAGCGATAACAGTGGCCTAAGGAGTGTTTATAGTTTTCTATCTTTTCAATATATCCCTGTTCCTGCAAGTCTTCCAGTACTCTTTCTCTGGCTTGTTTTATAGAAAGATGGGCATACTTGCCAGCATTATTATTAGTAGTGCCATCATCGTTAATTATATTTATCTCCTGCAGGTTATGTCTCTTGCCAAGTTCAAAATCGTTTAAATCATGAGCCGGGGTTATCTTCACGGCACCTGTCCCAAATTCCGGGTCAACATATTTATCAGCAACAATGGGTAGTTCCCTACCTACCAGAGGCAGTATAGCTATTTTACCAACATAATTTTTATACCTTTCATCATCAGGGTTTACCGCAACGGCAGTATCCCCAAGCATAGTCTCGGGTCTGGTTGTAGCAACAGTAATATACTCTGTAGCTGAACCTTTCAAGGGATATTTTATATAGTATAACCTGGCATTTTCCTCTCTCTGTTCCACTTCAATATCTGCTAAAGCGGTCTGACAGCGGGGGCACCAATTAATAACATAATTAGAACGATAAATCAGTCCTTCCTTAAAAAGAACTACAAATACCTTTCTTACTGCTTTAGATAATCCTTCATCAAGGGTAAATCTTAAACGGGACCAATCGCAGGAGCATCCCATTTTTTTAAGCTGATTTAAGATATTAGAACCGTATTCATCTCTCCATTGCCAGGCACGCTCTAAAAACTTCTCCCTGCCCAAATCATATCTGGTCTTTCCCTCTTTAGCTATCTCTCTTTCCACTACATTCTGGGTAGCTATTCCGGCGTGGTCTGTTCCCGGAAGCCATAAAACATTGAATCCCTGCATCCTTTTCCAGCGTATCACAATATCCTGCAGGGTATTGTTCAGGGCATGACCAATATGCAGTGAACCGGTAATATTGGGAGGCGGCATTACGATAGAATAATTTTTTTCCTTCTCTCCATTATTTCTAACTTGAAAAAGATTATTAACTGTCCAGTACTGATACCAGTGGTCTTCTACTATTTTTGGGTTATAAACCGTTGATAAATCACTTTTTATATCTTGTTCATTTTCCATAGGAATTTCTCCTCAGAATTATTAAAAAACCCTTTCCATCCTTCATAAGGACGAAAAGGGTTCGTGGTACCACCTTAATTCCTGTTCTTTATACTTGTTAATTTAAGTTATAGAACAGGCTCTTCTAATAGTGTTAACGGTTCTGCCGTTGAAACTTACCCTCGTTTCAGTAAAAGGTTCCGGGATGACTTTCAACAAAACCAGCTAACCAGTTTTATTTACTCTTCCCTTCAATACCAATCACTAATAGATTTATTTGCTCTATATTACTATCAATATTTTAGGATGTCAAGCAAAAAAGCGATAAAGATAAGTTTTTGATTATTAAGCAGTTTCTTTTATTTGCTTCTTTTCCTTTTCTCTGATAGCAATGGGCATTTCATTGTTTTTAATAACCTTATCTGTTATGGTGCATTCTTTTATATTCTTATGGGAAGGTATCTCATACATAATATCAAGCATAGATTCTTCAATAATCGACCTTAATCCCCGGGCACCAGTGTTTCTGCTTATGTCCTTCTCCACCACTGCTTCCAGGGCTGACTGAGTGAATTTCAACTCAACTCCCTGATTTTGGAAAATCTGTTTGTACTGCAAGGTAAGGGCATTTTTAGGTTTAATTAAAATATCCATTAAAGCATTTCTATCAAGGTCTTCAACAGTAGCAATGATGGTCAGTCTGCCTACTAATTCCGGTATTAAACCAAATCTAATCAGATCTTCCGGTAAAACCTGTCTTAAAATCTTATCTTTTTCCCGCTTCTTTTCACTGCTAAAAATATCTGCATTAAAACCAATATGGCGAGTCTGTAATCGGCTTTTGATAATATTTTCCAATCCTTCAAAGGAACCTCCACAGATAAATAATATCTGGGTGGTATCAATATCAATATTTTTCTGATGCGGATGCTTTCTTCCTCCCTGCACGGGCATTGTTGCACTAGTTCCTTCCAGTATTTTCAATAAAGCCTGCTGTACACCTTCTCCGGATACATCACGGGTAATAGAGGGATTTCCGACTTTCGGGTAATCTTATCTATTTCATCGATATAGATAATACCCATTTCTGCACTTTGTATATCTTCACCCGCAGCATGATATAACTTCAGCAATACATTTTCCACATCATCTCCCACATAACCGGCCTCGGTAAGGGTAGTAGCATCAGCTATAGCAAAGGGAACTTCTAACTTTTCTGCTAAAGTCTTGGCTAAAAGTGTTTTTCCGCAACCACTGGGACCCAGGAGCAAGATATTGCTTTTATCCAATTTTACAAAGTCTTTTGCTGTTTTCTTGCCTGTTTTCCTATCCTTTCTGAAAAGATTATTATCTATTCTCTGGTAATGATTATAGACAGCTACGGAAAGTATTTTTTTTGCCCTCTCCTGCCCTATCACATATTGATCTAAATACCTTTTTATTCCCTCAGGAGTAGGAATATTCTTTATTGAAAAATTCTGTTTTTCTTTTTTAATTTTTTCTTCACTTAGAATGTAGTTGCAAACCTGAATACATTCACCGCATATATTAACTCCATCGGGTCCTGAAATCATCTTTCCAACTTCAAGCTGGTCTTTTCCGCAAAACGAACATTTCATTCTGAACTCCTCAAGTTATTTCTTTTCAATATCACTGCGTTTCTTAATAACTTCATCCACAATCCCGTATTCTTTGGCTTCATCTCCGGTCATAAAATAATCACGGTCAGTATCTTTTTCGATTCTATCCAAAGGCTGATTGGTGTGATAGGCTATTATCTCATTTATTTTCTTCTTGATTCTCAGTAGCTCCTTAGTCTGAATCTCAATATCAGATACCTGTCCCTGGGCACCTCCTAATGGCTGATGCAGCATAATTCTGGAATTGGGCAAAGAAAATCTCTTCCCCTTAGTACCAGAGGCTAAAATCAAGGCAGCGCCGCTGGCAGCCATACCAAGGCAGGTTGTAGCAACATGGGATTTAAGATACTGTATGGTATCATAAATAGCAATTGTAGAACTTACCGAGCCGCCAGGACTGTTGATATAGATATGAATATCCTTTTCCGGGTCAGTAGCTTCCAGAAACAACAGCTGTGCAATTATTATGTTAGCGGTCTGATCATCAATAGGACTGCCTAAAAATACAATTCTATCTTTTAACAACCGCGAGTATATATCATAGGATCTTTCCCCCTGGGGAGTCTTCTCCACCACTATAGGAACTAAATACATTTTGGATTCCTCCTTATTTTTCAACTATTTTTATCTTTGCTGAGAGTACCGCAATGGCTTTATCTCTTTTAATCTGCTCTTTTAGATTGTCCAGAGTCTTGTTTTTTTCAAACATTGCTCTCACTTTTAACGGTTTTTGATTGGTACTCTCTGCAATTTCCTCAATTTTTTTGTTTACTTCTTCTTCAGTAGCCGTAATTTTATCATCTTGTATAATTTTGTCAATAATGAGTTCCTGTTTTATCTGTTTTTCGGCAATTAAGCGATATTCTTTCCTGACCTTTTCTTCATCAGCTTTGATTAATTTGTAATACTCCTCCAGGGTCATATTTCTTATTTTTAAATCTTCTTTCAAATTATTGAACATATGTTCCAGTTGTTTTTCTATCAGTACTTCAGGAACTTCAAAAATACATTTTTCAGAGACTTTTTCCATTAATAGGTCCTGAAATTCTCTTTCCGTCTGAAATTTTGCCTGTTCATTTAATTGCTTTTCGATATGAACCTTTAAATCATCCAGTTTTTGATAGTCACCAACACTTTTGGCAAAGTCATCATCTAATTCCGGCAATTCCTTCTCTTTAATTTCTAATACTTTTATCTTATAGGTAATTTCTTTTCCTGCTAATTTTTTATCATTTACATTATCAGGATATTTTACTATTATTTCTTTTTCCTCATCTGGTTTTACACCAGTCAGATTTTCATTGAATTCTGGCGGTACCCTTTCCCCAAGCTGAATTATCTGTTTTTCTGCTTTGCTGTTCTCTACTGATTTGCCATTAAGAAAAGCCTCAAAATCCAGTACCAGGAAATCCCCCATTTGTGATTCTCTGTTTTCTATCGCCTTTAATTTAGCATGGCTTTCCCTGAGCTTTTCCAATTCTGCCTCTATCTCCTGTTCGGTTACTTCTTGTTGTTTCTTTTCCAGAGAAATATCACCCAGAGCAGGTATTTCAAATTCAGGCTTTAATTCTAAGATGATTTTATAGATAAAGGGTTTATCCTTTTCAATCTGTATTAACTCAACTTTGGGAACATCAATAGGGTCCAGTTCACTCTCTTCTATGGCTTTACTGTAACTTTCTTTTATCAGTTTTTCAGCAACCTGTTGATTTATATATTCTTTACCTAAATTCATCTCCAGTATATTAATGGGCACTCTGCCGGTGCGAAAACCGGGAACCTTAACCTTCTGAGAAAATTCATGGTATATTTCCTTAAATGCCTCATCAACTGTATCTGGCTCCATAGTAACTTTTAATTCTATTTGATTCTCTTCCCTCTTACCTTTTTCAATATGAAACATGCTTTCCTTCCTCCACAGCTTCCACTTATCATAATAAAACCGCAAAATTTCTTTGCGGTCAGATTTTTTGGTGCGAGAGGCGGGACTCGAACCCGCATGGAGTTACCCACTGGATCCTAAATCCAGCGTGTCTACCTATTCCACCACCCTCGCTAATTTTTGAAATATTGGTGGGCCGTACAGGACTCGGACCTGTGACACCCTGATTAAAAGTCAGGTGCTCTACCACCTGAGCTAACGGCCCACACACTTTTATATCATCAGTATATAGTATATATTATACGATATACTTCTGTTTTATCTCAATTCAATGTACACTAAAATTAGTCCAATTGGGTTCAGGTATGGGATAGCAACCTCTTCTATTTATTCCCGCATCAATGCTATATATTATATCATAACTCAAAACAACAGTAATTGACTACTGTATTTTTTCACTATAGGCGCGCTCGGAGGGAGTCGAACCCCCAGCCTTTGGATCCGAAGTCCACAGCTCTATCCGATTGAGCTACGAGCGCTCATAAAGTGGGGTGAGCGATGGGATTTGAACCCACGACCACTGGAGCCACAATCCAGTGCTCTAACCGGACTGAGCTACGCCCACCATTATACTTTCAAGGCGCGCCTGGAGGGAATCGAACCCCCAACCTACGGATTAGAAGTCCGTTGCTCTATCCTATTGAGCTACAGGCGCAAACTTCTAATTTAAAATTTTAAAAAATTTGGAGCGGGAAACGGGTCTCGAACCCGCGACAACCAGCTTGGAAGGCTAGTGCTCTACCAACTGAGCTATTCCCGCTCATGGTCGGGGTGAGAGGATTTGAACCTCCGACCCCCTGCTCCCAAAGCAGGTGCGCTAGCCAAACTGCGCTACACCCCGAAA
>Ga0116143_10005069_pt1 | contig 12141 bp, 10 predicted proteins | sample AD_UKC034_MetaG_FD_89745 | JGI IMG/M metagenome (GOLD analysis project Ga0116143, IMG submission 89745) | Active sludge microbial communities of municipal wastewater-treating anaerobic digesters from USA - AD_UKC034_MetaG | ecosystem: Engineered > Bioreactor > Anaerobic > Digestate | place: USA...
GCCGGTACAGCATATTGTTGATGACCTGCGCCGCGCCCGGCGAGGGAAACGGCCCGATGTTGAAGATACGGTCGAACAGCGGCAGATAGCCGAACGGATGCTTGAACTCCATCGTATGGAGCGCGCCCCAGGTCCACCGCGCGGCATCGGGGCCGATGCGCGCATCGAGTTCCGCCTGCGTTTCCTTCAGCGCCCGCAGCAGAATGTCCGACCGCGTCTCGATAATGTCCGGCGTGGCGATATCGTCCCAGAACGGCGACGCCTCGTCGTGGATGAAATGCTTGAAGAAGTTCCAATGGTCCGCGACCGTCATGTACGTGGCCAGATTCTCGGGGCCTAATTCGTCCTCGATGGCATGCTTCAGCGTCAGGGACCAGAGTATCTCGTAGATGACCGCGCCCTGTGACTCGATGTTGTGGCGGTAGTCCCACGCTTCGAGCAGCGCGAGCGCCTCGCGCTGCCGCTCGCTGAGCAGGTCTTCGCGGGCGCGCAACTCGCGCGTCAGCACCGGCACGATTTTCGGCGCGGCCCACGCCGTGTCGTCCATCTGCACGGCCTTCAAGTCCTCGATGGTCCAATCGTGACGCGGCGACAGCAGTTCGACGATGCGCCCCGCGCGGTCCGCCGGTTGCCAGTAGCCCTGCAATTCGGGGATCACCTTCGGCGACTCGCCCAACGGCTTGAGCGTGGACATATTATTCGCGGTTACGATGAAGCCCCATTCCGGGTTGATCAGATGCGGGTTGTGCGCGCGGGGCAGGTAGTCGTCCGGACCGATCTCGTCGCGGCCCGACGCGCCGTCGAGCAGCGCCTTGGGGTTCACATGATCCGGCCTGATCGGCAGCAGCCCCGCCGCCCACCACGCGATGTTGCCCTCTTTGTCGGCGTAAGAGATGTTGATGCCGGGCGACGTGATGAGCGCCACGGCCTGCCCGAAACTCTCGAGGTCGCGCGCGTAGCCCATCTGGTAGACCGCGAGGATGTCCGTGTAGGGCACGTTCTGCCAGACCCACCGTAGCGACACGGGCGGCCCGTCGTAATGATTGAGTTCGCGCAGGAGGTCAGTGACCACCGGCCCGTGCGGCGTGATCCGCACCTCGCACGTCACGTCGCGCCCGAAGCGGACCCCGATCCGTTCGCGCTCGACTCGCACGTCCACCCACTCGCCGCGGTGCCGGACCTTGAGCGGGTCGGCCGGGTGGAACGTCTCGATGTACATGTCCACGTCGTCGTTCGCGAACATGGTCATGCCCCAGCCCCGGTCCTCGTTGTGGCCGAGCAACGCGAGGGGCACCGGCGCAAGGTAGTAGCCGTAATTCTCGAAGTCGCCGAATTTCAGATGCGCCTCGTACCAGATGCTCGGGTTCGTGAACCCGATGTGCGGGTCGTTCGCCAGGATCGCCTTGCCGGATTTCGTGCGCGACGGCGCAAGCACCCACGAGTTGCTGCCCATCTGCGGCCCGTAATGGTCCGAGACCAATTGCAGCCCGCCGATCCAATCGCGCAGGGCGTCGAACGCCGCAACCGCCTGCGCCGCGCCTGCCTCGCCGCCGAGCCGCTGCTCGATGATCGCGCGCGCCTCGTCGATGTTCTCCATCACCGTCACCGCGTCATACTTGTAGCCCGGAAAGAGCGCGTCCATATCCTTGTCCGGGTGTCGCTGCTTCAGGACCGAGCCCAGCGGGTCCTGCCGGATGCCGTCCGCGAACGTAATGGGCAGGATCGCCGCGACGGCCAGGCAGTCCACCTTCGTAAACGGTCGCGACGGGATTTGCAGCATGGTGAATTCGAGCGGCAGCGGCCCGTCCTGGATGAAATCGTTCACGCCCGCCACGAAAGCGTTCATGGCCTCGTTCAGCGGAGCCGGCAGGGTCTTGGCTTCCGTATCGAGATATTCCTCCGCCTTGGCGCGCAGGCGGAACGCGCGCATGATGCGGTCCACGCGCACCACCGGCGGCCCGAGCAGTTCCGCCAGTTCGCCCCGGGCGAGCCGCCGCATCACCTCCATCTGGAACAGGCGGTCCTGCGCCATGCAATAGCCGAGCGCGTAATAGGCGTCCGCCTCGTGCTGCGCCAGGATATGCGGCACGCCCCAGTAGTCGCGGACGACACGCACCTCGGCCTTCAGCAGCGGGCTGCGCACCGTGGCGTCGAGATTCGGCACGGTGCGCGGCGCGAGCGCGTACAGGTAGCCCGCGACGCCCAGCACCGCCAGAACGATTACGAGGAAGCCCCACGTGAACAGCTTCCAGACGAGACGAAACAAGAACTTCACGATACGCATGGTCCGCCCGCCCTCCTTAAGGCGCCGCGATTATAATGCACCGGCCCCCGTGTCTCCAGCGAGCGGCCGCGCCCTCTTGTTGATGCCTGCGAAGCGCCGCCGCGCGTTTGGACAACCGCCCCGAAATCGAGTACAGTCCATCCACCAATGCCGGATGAAATAGAAGGGAGTTTCTTGCCATGAGCATGCACACGTCACGACGCGATTTTCTGCGGACGGTATCGGCGGGCGCGGCGGCGGCCGCGTTGGGCGGGGCGCTGCCCGCCTTCGCGCAGGCCCCCAAGCGAACCTTCGGCATTTCGCTCGCCTTCTGGTCGTTGCATCGGACCGTAGGCAAGAAGGAAGGACAGGTCTCCGCGCTCGACGTGCCGAAGATGGCCCGCGAAGAATTCGGCATCGACGCCGTCGAACTGGTGAACCACATGCTGGCCTCAGACGAGAAGCCGTACCTCGACGAGTTCGCCAGGAACGCCGCCGCGGCGAACACGAAGATACTGCTCATCATGGTCGACGGCCAGGGCGACGTCGGATCGCGCAGCGAGAACATCCGCGGGCGCTGCGTTGAAAACCACAAGAAATGGATCGACATCGCGGCGGATTTCGGCTGCCACTCGATCCGCATGAACTGGGGCGGCGCGCCGAAGGAGTTCCTGACGAACGCCGAGGAGTTGCAGGCGTTCATCGAACGGTCCGTGCCGGGGTTCCAGTCGCTGTGCGTCTACGGAGAGACGAAGAACGTCAACATCCTGCTCGAAAACCACTGGGGACCGTCGTCCTACCCCGACATTGTCGAGCGGCTCATCGCCGCCATCGACCACCCGCGCTTCGGCATGCTCCCCGATTTCGGCAATTTCCCCGAGGACGTGGACCGCTATGACGCGATCGACCGCCTGATGAAGCACGCGAAAGCCGTATCCGCCAAGTGCTACGACTTCGATGACGCCACCGGCGAGGAAACGACCATGGACTTCCCGCGCATCCTCGATGTCGTCTGCGACAAGCACGGCTACGACGGCTACATCGGCATCGAATACGAGGGCAACCGCCTCCCCGAGCGCGACGGCATCCTCGCGTGCAAGAAACTGCTCGAAAAGCTCCGCGGCTGACCATAGGAGCGGGGGCGTCCCGCCCGTGATTGCACCGGGTGTGCCCCCCGATGAAAGCGTGAACTACGCGCGGCGTGGCGCGCGCTCGTGAATCCTGTCCTTGGCGCGCGCCCACTCGTCGAACCGCGCGACGCCCTCGTGAACACGCCGCTCCCTGGCCTCGAGGACATCGCGATGCCACGCGGGGACCGGAACCTCGTCCGGCGTGCGCAGCAGGTCGTCCCAGACCGCCTCCAACACCTGGAGTTTTTCGGAAATGGACATCCGGTCGAGTGGAAGGGTGACTTCCATAACGCCTCCGTTCTCAACCGAATGCTACCACTCGCGGAAAATGACCGCAATTCACCGCTACAATCCCGCGCGGCGGGAAACCCTCGGGACCGCCGCGGAGGCCTCCGGCATCTCGTCCACCTTGCGCCCCCACGCCGGCCGCCCGCCTTCTTCTTGTTCACGCCGCCCCACTGCTTGAAAAAGAACGGCACGCCCGCGTCCGCGCACTGGTCCCGAATCTCACGCACCCAGCCCGCATCCATCGCCCGCGCCTTCGGCCCCGACTCGCCCCCGACGATCACCCAGTCAATCCCGCGTAAATCGAGGTCCGGCAACGGGCCGAGCAGCGGTTCGAGCGACAGGAACTTCACGTGCGCGCCCGTCTCGCGCAAGTCGTCGATTCGCCGCGCATACGCGCCATTCTCGACGCTCACGCCCATCCAGATGTGCCCCGCCCACGGCAACTCCCCGCTCAACGCGCGCAGCCGCGCCGACCGCTTCGTCAACACCTGGTACCGGTGCCAATGCGCGCGGTTCATCACGTCGAACACGCGCAGCACGAACGACGCCGGCACCTCCTGGTGGAACAAATCGCTCATCGAATTCACGAATATCGTCTGCGGCTTCCGCCACGACAACGGCAACGCGAGCGCCTGCTCATGCAGCGTCAACCGGAACCCGTTCGCGTAATTCGCCGACCCCATCGCCGCCAGCCGCTTCGCCATCCGCTCGGCGTAACACATCTTGCAGCCGGGGCTGATCTTCGTGCACCCCGTCAGTGGATTCCACGTCGATTCCGTCCACTCTATCGCCGAGGTCTGGGCCATAACCTGTTCCTACCTTGCGCATCTATTATACACGTTGGTACTCATGACTGCTCGTTATGCGACTTTCCGGATGTCTCGTTGAGCCCTGCTGTCTTGTAAGACAATCTGACCCGTGGGGACGACGACTTGTAATATTTCCAGGCCAAGTAGAAGGAATTCTTTCGAGCGTTCTTGCCGCTTTCAAGATCGGTCACCAGCAGCACATCTTGACCTTGAAGCTCTCGGAGGATAGCCGTCGTGTGCTTCGGCAAGAATCCGCTCTCAAGAGTAAACCGATATATCGCTCGATTATCGGGACTACAGTCTCCGATGAATGCAATCACATCCTGTCGAAAGACATCCAGCTTCTTTGCATCTCTATCTTCAGGAAGCAGAGGCAGGTATCCATACCCTATTAGGTCATCATCAATACTATAATTTGCCTCACCCGTGACTGTGTCTTGGCGCCAGCACACTTCGAGAAACTTTTCTAGTCCAAGAAGCACGCTGCTTCCGAATATTACGCCATAGATGTTCGCGCCGGCATCTTTTTCGATGGAAAACGGCGCCACAAAGTAGTCACAGTCATGCGGAATCTGCTTCCGATAATATTCATGGCATATGTATCTATGTATATGCTTCGATTTGACTCCACGCATCGTTTCCTCGGCAATTGGGAAATACTGTTGAATAGAGCCCTCAGTAATGAAGCGTCGGATAATGCTCGACGAAATAAAGAAAAGCAAATCCGTTGTGGAACATTGAATCAGAAGTCTAAATATCGACTCGTTTACTTCCTTGATGCCGCATTGATCTATGATAACCAGATTGGCTGTGTGTCTGTCCTGAATCAAGGTCAGATTGTCTTCGAACGCCTCCGAGAACGGCTTCCGCGAATATTCCACTTTACACCGCAAATCGGCTAGTCGTCGGTCTACCAGCGCCTCCAGAGCATTAATCTTGTCTGGGTCGACATCATTGAAGTGGACGTGCACGGGGATAGCACAATTCTGAGAGTCGCTTGAGACTGAGAGGTAAGGGCGTAATTCATTAAGAATAACTAGTGGCGATCCGGGGTTTCCGGCGGCATCCATCCCAGGGCCAGCGAAGAAATCATAAATATGCACCTGTTCAAATTGCTTCTTGGAGAGAAATACTGGTAGCCACTCACGAACGTACCCTCGAAAGATCTCTAGCTTTAGCAGTGTCGCCGCATCGTAATCGCGCTCGTGAAAGCCTATTCTTTGCATGTTATCTTCCCCCTTCGGCTATGCCGACGTCCAGTCGTGACTGATGCCCGATAGTTCATTTTTCGATAAGCCCGTGCTTGCACAGGCGGGATCGTATGCCCCCGGGCTGACGCTGGAGATGCGCCGCAATCTCCGCAATTGTCTGTCCCTCGTGAAATGCGGAGCGCAGCACGTCGTCTTCCTCGACGGTCCATTTCTCGTACGCCCGAGGATGGGTCTTGCGAACTTGTCGTAGAGACTTCTCGTCGACGGCGCTGTCTCGCTTCCGGTCACGGTGCCGGCGGACGATCAGGACGTCCTTTTCTTCTTTGACCGTTGCAACGCCCGTGGTCTTTTCTTCTCTCTTGATCTCGGAGAGCGCGGCCTGAAGTTTTTCAACCGCGGACGAGAAGTTCCACGTGGTAAGGCGACTGGCAATGAAATCGAAGCCGTGGGCGGTAATCGAGCGGCTTCCGGTATTTCGTATGTAGTCCAGGACTGCCGGACGCAGTGCGTCTATCTGGGACTCGATTTCGGTAAGCTGCGTCTTCAGATCGAGGTATCTCCTCAGGCGGTCATCAATCATGGTTTCGTTCCCTCTCAATGGCGCATTCCCATAACCGCGAAGGAGTCCCCAGACCCGCGCTCAGCGGTGGCGCGAGCGGTTGCATTGCTACTCTCGGATGATTGCTGAGAAATGGCTTGGTTGTCAAACAAATAGCGCGTCGCGCGCTTTCTCGGGGTGAAGACAGCGGCAACCGCATTCATGCGGGGTGAAAAGAAGACTCCCCTCCGCCAGAGCCCGCTTCAGCGCGGCTTTTCAACCGCTTCAGCACTGAAGCCATCCGGAAAGCGGCGCTGAAGCGCCCTGTCCGGAAAGGCACCCCCTGCACCCCTGCTAAAGCAGGGTGCAAAGAGGAGCGCGCTGAAGCGCGCTGACAAGTCGTCCGCGCTATCCGGGACATGCGGCACGATTCGACCGCGACTCCGTCAAGAATCCGGCAACTCGGCGGTAATAGCGGAACAGCACCCTTTTCAAGTCTGATGATGACGACAAACTCCCCGGAATGTGTCGAGGGTCCAGGGAGCCTGACGTTCACAAGTCGTAGAGCGGGAGTGGACTGGAAGAGAAATGCTTGCGGTTGAAGGTGGCGATGCTGTCGCACCCTTGTGCCGCGGCGAGTGCGGCGATGTAAGCGTCCGCGAATTCCTGGTTATCACGTCTCGCCCGCGCGATCGCCTCGTGAACCAGCGTTGCGTCCACGACCTCCAACGCCGGCAGCGAGAGGGCCGCGAGCAACGCCTGCAAAACGCTCTCCCGCGATGCTCCATATGCGGTGCGCAGGGTCCACGCCACTTCGAAGAAGACCGGCGGGCCCGTAACCAAGCCGACCTTGCCGCGCGCGGCCTCGCGGAACAGCCGCGCAGCCGACGCGTGTTGTCCCTCTTCGTCTCGGGTGAGAAAACGCAGGAACACGTTGGAGTCCACGAACACGCGCTTCATTCACGGACGCCCTTCGTGCGACGCACTACGGCGTCAAGCATCGCCGCCCGCTCCTTGGCCGGAGAGACGCGCTTGCCGAAACAGCCCTCGAGAGCAAAGAAGTCCGGGGCTTTGCGCACCACAATCGCGTCCTGCGCCGCCTCGAGCACCACGCGCTCGTGCGGCTCGATGCCCAGTTGCTTGCGCAACGACAGGGGCAGCGTAATCTGCCCCTTTGCGGAGACGGTCGCGACTTTCATCGGTGTCACGGTCCTTTCGGCGTTTCCGGTGCTTTTCGAGCGGGAGCAACCGGCGTCTTTACTTATTGTATCAGGTAAAGACACGGCAGTCAATCTTTACCTGCAGCCGCGCGGCACCCGAGTCGCGCCGAGTGGAATCCGTTAGCCCCATGTGCGCTTTGGCGGTGTCCTGGCCACATTGCAGGAAGGCAAGATGCGCCGCGCGTGCCGCGGCCCTTCACGATAGCCGGAATTCGGCGACGACCTCGACGTGCGGCGTATGGGGGAAAAGGTCTACGGCCTGCACTTCATGCAGGCGGTAGACTTTCAACAGGTCCGGCAATTCGTGGGCGAGTTGTTGCGGATTGCACGACACGTAAACGAGCAGCGGCGCGCGCAAAGCGCGGAGCCGTTTAATCACCTTGGCCTGCAGTCCCGCGCGGGGCGGGTCCACGACGACCGCGCTCTCGGGCGGCAGGCCCGTCGAACGCTCCAGGTCGAGCAGATACCGCTTCGTGTCGGCGGTGATGAACGCGACATTTGCGACGCCGTTCGCGCGGGCGTTGTCGCGTCCGTCCAGGGTGGCCTGGGCGACGCTCTCGACGGAGTACACCCGCTCGACGAGGTCCGCGCACGCCAGCGCGATGCCCCCCGAGCCGCCGTAGAGATCGTACAGGAATCGCGGCCGCCACGCCCGCACCGTCGCGCGAATCTTCCCGTACAAGAGTTCCGTTGCGAGCGTGTTGGTCTGGAAGAAGCCGGCGGGCGAAATGTGGAACAGAAGTTCGCGCGGCGCGGCCTCGTCGGGAACGATCAGCCGTTCGCGAATGCGCGGCGGCCCGTGCAACACCTCGACTGTCTCGGGCAGCGATCCGTCCGCCGCGCCGCGATGAACCCCGTGCTGGACACTCGTCGCGGGAAACGCATCCAACACCACCCGCACGAACGACGCCTTGTCGAACGACTCGCCGCGCGTCAGCAGCACGACCATCCGCTCGCCGGTCCGCTTCCCTTCCCGCACCAGCAAAGCCCGCAACGTGCCCTCGCCCGTGCGCGGGTCCCACGCGCGCAGCCCCCGCGCCTCGGCCCACCCGCGCACCGCCGCGAGCAACCTGTCGAGTCCCTCCGGGCCGATGCGGCATTCGTCGATGGCCAGCGGCGCGAACCAGCGCCCCCGCTGCTTGAACCCGAGCACCGTCTCGCGCACGAAGTCCGGCGGCGGCGGCGCGTCATAGCGCTTCCGCGCGAAGGTCGGGTCCACCTTGTTCCGGTAATGCCAGACCGCCGGCGACGGCGTCACCGGTATCGGGAATGGCCAGCACTCGCCGAATAACGCCTCGAGCATGGCCGCCTTCCGCGCCGCCTGCTCCGCATACGGGACGTCCTGCGCCGTGCACCCGCCGCACACCCCGAAGTGGGGGCAGAGGCCGCCGGCGCGGTCTGTTCCGATCTCGTCTTGGGGCGTCATGGTCTTCTCTTACGAATCCAATAGCGCAGCGATCTCCCTCAAGTGCCCGATTACCGCGTCGGGTTCGAGGTCGCCGGGTTGCGGCGCGAACGGTTCGGCGGGCGCGAACTGGGTGGTGTGAATCATGGCCATGCCGGCGCGCTTCGCGCCTTGCACGTCCGCGAGCCAATTATCGCCCACGTAGACTGCTTCGGACGGCGCGACGCCGAGTTGATCGAGCACGGTCGTGAACGTGATCGGGTGCGGCTTGCAGTACCCGAGGTCGCCTGAGACCACGACGCACGCGAACAGGTCCGCGAGGCCGCCGCGCTCGAGCCCTTCGCGGATGGCCGCGCCGTTCGGGTAGTTCGAGAGCAGGGCCAGGGGCCGCCGCGCGGCCAGCCGTTCGAGCACGCCGCGCGCGTATCCGGGTGTGTCGATCACGTCGAGGAACGCCTCGTGGCGCACGCGCAGCAGGTGATCAAGTTCGGCCTCGGACGGGTCCCGGCCATACAGTTCGCGGACCATCGCCATCGTGATGTCGCGCAGGTCGTTTTCCCGATACGCCGGGGGATCGCCCGCGTAGGGGGCCATGCGGTTGCGGTCGCGAATCGCGGCCACGCGCGCTTCGTCCGGCGTGGGATAGTGCCGCGCGAGGCCGCGCGTCAAGGCCGCGTCCAGGCGCGCGATCTCGGGCCGCCCGAAGGGAATGATCGTGTTTCCGTAGTCGAAGACGACGGCCTTCAGGCGTTCGGGGCACAGGGTCATGTGGGGCGTTCCATTCCGGGCCGCGCCGGTCATTGCGGCTCCGACGGCACCGTGACGCCGAACATGGCGACGAGGTCCAGGTGGCGGCGGAGGGTCGAGTAGACGCGCTGCTCGGTGCGGTGTGCGATGAGGGAGGCCGGGTACCCGGCCCAAATCTCGAAGGGGCCGATATCCTTGCTGATGACGCTGCCCGGCCCGATAACCGCGCCCTCGCCGATGGTCACGCCCGGACCGATGTAGGCGTGCGCGCCGATGTAGCAGTTCGGTCCGATGCGGATGGGCTCGGTGATGTGGGGGGTGAGCCGCCAGTGGACGTCAGTCCCGCGCATGACGTGGTTCGTGTCGCGCACCACGCAGTATTCCGAGATGCGCGTGCCCGCGCCGATCTCGAGGATGGTGTTGCAGTGCAGGAGCGCGAAGTCGCCGATCTCGACGTCGTCCCCCAGCAGGATACGACCGTCCTTGTGCGTCCGCAGGACCACGCCCTCGCCGATGACGCAGCGGTCGCCCGCCTCGACGGGACCCTTGATCTCGATACGGCCGCCGAGAAATTGGACGTCGTGCCCGTGCCGGGCAAACTGCCGCCCGAGCCGCCAACGCCGCCACCATTGTCTGAACCCTGCCATGAACGTCTCCGAAAAACCGCCGGCGTAAACGTTTTCTACTTATGCCCGCAACCGCATGGACACGCTGTGCGCCCCTCGCGCGAGACCTCGCGGCGGTGAATTCAATCGCCAATGCTGACATTCTACCGAATCGCTGCGCATGCAGCCAAGGCTTGGCCCGTCCGTCAGATAATCACGTCTACGTAGCCGCATGCAACGTGGAAATATCAAGTGTGAAGCATGAGATTGCAGTGCTTACTTCTGCGCTCGCTCCACGCCGAGCGCCTTGGTGCCCATCAATGGAGAGTTATGCCCGACAGAATAGAGCCATCAGGGCGTATCGGTCTGGCCGCCTTGTCCTGTCTCGCATCTGCATGCCCTCGCCCGTCGTGGGTACATATGTGTACAGGTGTGGAATCACTGCTCCGTATGTAAAGTAAATCTCACATTTTCGGTGTGTTGGCACGTTGGAAGGGCGCTGCCAGAGCGCAATCGGGCCGTTTTATTTCAACATCTAGGGGTCAAAATTCGTGCTTGCATATATGTTGTGTTCGTGTTACCATGTTGCCAATATCTATGGTGTATGTAGCGGTTCTCGGCCATATGTTGTGGTTATTGACACAATGCCGCGACATTGGTCGGAATATGGGAGGAAGGAGACGCTTACATGACCCGCAGCCTGCTTGTCTACCTGCCCGGTTATCCCTATGCGGCGGAAACCCTTACGCCGCAACACATGCTTGCCGCGATGGCGGGGGCGCTGATGGACGCCGGGCATGAGACGCAGATTCTCGATTTCGGCGTCGTGGAAGAACTGGGCACGTTGACTTCCGGCAGGCTGGCGAACGCTTTGCTGGGTGCGTCCGCGGCGGACCTGTGGGAGGAACGCGCGGGGGTATGCTCGCGCTGGACCGCGCGGCGGCGGCGCCGGACACTTACTCGGATGATTCGCGCGGCGGAGGCGCGCCAGTGGGCGACCACTGCGGCGGAACTCGGCACGCATACGGGTCTGGACTTCATCGTGCTGCACGTGCCCCGGCGGGAGGACGTCGCGCCCGCGTTGGCGTTGGCGTCCATCGTGCGCGCGGCATCGCCCAGCATCCGTATCCTTGCATCCGGGCGGCACGCGGAACGGTACGCCTCCTTCGTGATCGAGGCCGCGCCGGCCATTGACGCCTGTATCGTGGGCGACGTCGAGCCGGCGATCATCGCGGTGGCGGATCACGTCCGCGCCCCGGAAACGTGGTCCGGACTGCCGAACCTGGTGATTCGCGACGGGGCGCGCGCTTTCGCGACGCCACGAGAGGAGGTCCTGCGCCTCGATGGGCTGCCGCGGCCATCGTACCGGCGCGAGGTGTATCCCGCGCTGTATCACGGCGGCAAATTCCGGCTGTTTCCCGTGCGTGAAAGCCGGGGGAGCGATCATCTCCCACACGCGACGCCGCGTCCGCCGTTCGAAGCGTTTCAGGCGCGGGTGCGGTCGCCGCGCAAGGTGTGCGATGAGTTGCGTGGACTTGGGCGGGACTGCGGCGCGCGGGCGTTCCACTTCCTGGGCGATGCGACCCCGGCGGCCACGTTCGACGCGCTGTGCTATGAGATACTCGCGGAGTGTCTGCACGTGTTCTATAGCCGTTCCGCGCATGTCCACGACACGGACCCGACGACCCTGTCCACGCTGCACGCCTCGGGGTGTCGCGCCGTTTCGTTTCGGATCGATACGGGCAGCCAACGGTTACTCGAGGACTATTACGGTCATGAATTCGGCGTGACTCAGATCGAGACGGTGCTGAGCGCTTGCCGCGAGGCGAACCTTTTCACCGTGGCGGCGTTTACGTATCCGTGTCCCGAGGACGATTACCACGCGCGGGCGGAGACGCTGCGGCTGGTGCGGCGGGCGCGGCCGC
>Ga0116143_10005089_pt1 | contig 12106 bp, 9 predicted proteins | sample AD_UKC034_MetaG_FD_89745 | JGI IMG/M metagenome (GOLD analysis project Ga0116143, IMG submission 89745) | Active sludge microbial communities of municipal wastewater-treating anaerobic digesters from USA - AD_UKC034_MetaG | ecosystem: Engineered > Bioreactor > Anaerobic > Digestate | place: USA...
GATGTCCTCTGTCGGGATGGTCACATCCGCAACGCCTTCGCGGGCAATTACCAGTTGCTCGTACTTCAGCGAAAGCTTAACTGCGTGATCTGAAACATCTATGATCCGGTTAGTCATTGGCCGGATGAATTTCACCTAAAGGTGTTACTGCGAGTTTCTGAATTTGAAATTCCTTGTGCAGTTTAGCATCGCTTCGGATTCTTATACGGTCATCTTTGCGCTCTTTTGCCATACGGGCATCGTTGTGCAATTTGAAATAGTAATCGGGGTATGGCATATGACACAGTTTCTGTACGACAGCAATTACCTCTTCCCCCTGCCACATCATTTTCACCGTATCACCTATGGCCAGGCTGAACACAAGCGGATCGCTCCGTTCATTGGTTTTGCGCACGGCGTCTTTGCCGGAGGCCACGCGGCGCTTGACTTCAAGAAGGGGAACCACCTCGCAGTTCCACACCTCCTCGCCTTTCCTGTTTTTGCCCGCATAGATCGCCAGATGATGATTGTTCCCAAGCGCCATATGCCTGGGCGGAACGTCTGAAATCTCGACGGGTGTAACGGATTGATAAACCCTCACCTTGTGTACAACCTGCTTCTGTCCATTCGGATGTACAATCACCGGGTGGTCGGCCCGATCAGCAAAGGCCTTGGCCGGAGGCTGGCCTTTTTCTGCAAGCACTTCCTCCACCTTTGCGCGAATGACGGGATCAACAATGAGCTTTTTCCTGATGTCCGGCTCGGTCAGCGATGCCAAAGGAGTGCGCACCACAGGCCGCAGTTCATCGTTGTGCTCCTTGCTTTTAATGAATCCATAGACAGTATCCTTGTGCAGCTGGCCGTTGGTGCGGCGCGAAACCCTGTGCGACACAATCACCCGTCCGAGAGCGTCACTGAATTCCTTCAAGAAACCCGGCCACGGTTCGGGCATGTCGCGGAACCGGCCAGGCTGGTATTCGTAGAAATCGCCCCGATCCGTGCTGTATTTTGAAGCCGTGTTCAATGCCGTGATGTTGTGCTGATTTGTCAGCGCAACCACCATCGCATCTATCGCATGGTGCCGATGGTCGTCCCTGTTTTTCAGATTTTCCGTATTCAGAAGCTTGTTAAGCTCCCATGCATTGCGAAAATAAGCCGTGGTCTGGCCGTTCACGCAGGTAATGCATTTCCGCCACTCCGCCCCGTAAAGCTGCCCGAGATACTCCACAGCCTTGCTGGAAATATACCGCGTGTCGTTCAGCTGGCGGCTGGAATATTGCTCTATGAATGCGTCTTCCGCAGCCACCTCTTTCTGTGAAAATCTTTCAAGTTTCACTTTCGCAAACGCACCCGTGAACCGGCGTACACGTTCAAGGATATCATCATATTTATCAGTGGATCCATAAGCTTCCCACGGAGTCCGGTTCCGCTTGACTTCGCGGTTTTCGTGAACATCACAAAGAGTTTTGTTTGCAAAACTGTTATCGAACGACCGGCTGAAAGGAATGATGTGCTCAATATCTACAGTCGGCTGTCCGCCAAGAAGATCGGACATTTTGAAAGGATTTCCGGTATAGGGACATTCCCATCCGCATTCCTCTGCAAGCAGAACTTTTTCTATCGCACTTCGTTTCGGCTCCACGATATCCATTTCTTTGATGATGCGGGCAACGGCATCTTTTCTTTCTTTTTCCCGCGCCCGCATGCGCCTGATCTGTTCCTCGCGGATTTTTGAAGGCATCTTCAAATCACGCGCCAGTTCGATATGGATGCGCGCCGGTTTCCCGTGCTTGGCGATTATCGCATTCACAAGCCTGCGCGTTTCCGCGAGTGTGCGCTGCACCACAGGATTTCTCAAGTCCTCAAGCGGAGGCAGAATATCCACTGCAGCCGCATTCCCCCTGTCGGGATATGCCTCATTCACGGCTTCGGCGATAGAACAGCCCGGTTTCAAAAGCGGCAGGATCTTTGAAATGGCTTTTCGGGAGAAGCTGGAATAGCCCTCCTCGAGGTCTATCGAGCTGAAGGCCTCCGCCTCCTCCGGCGCCATTTTCCAGAATTTCCGCGCCCGCTTTTCCAGCGCCTCCTCGCTTGTAAAACTCATCAGATCTTCAACCATCATGTTCTGTTCGTCCGAGTTCAAGTTGAGCCAGCGCGAACCAATGGCTTCCATGATTTTCGCCACTGTCGTGTTTCCCTTTAAATCTTTCCGGTCGCCTCCCTCCAAATTGAACTTGAACCCTCTCTTGATCCCCAGTCGTTTCCTCGCCTGTGAAAAAGTCAGCCTGCTGCTGACTTCGAGTTCCCGGCGCAGCAGTTCAAATTCATCCGCAGTAATCGGACGGCTTTCATATTCGGGACTCACAACCCGCAGATGGCACAAATCCTGCATGTAACGAAGCCGCTGGGCTGCAAGACAGGCCATGGGGGCGCGCCGGCGGCCTTTCTCCAGTGCACAGTGGCCAATGAATTTTTCAACTGATTTCAGTGGACGCTGATAAAATATCGCCTTCTTCAGTTTTTTGTGAAGCTCGTCTGTCAGCACATCGCCGTAATGCATCTTTTGAGCCTGCCAAATGGCGTTGAATTCATCGAGATACCACTGCCGATGCGTATATCTCGTTCGAATTCTTTGTGCATGCGGGTCCAGCATGTTGAAATATTCACCAAGTGTGCGCGCACGACTTTCTTCCATTTCCGCCGAAAGCGCTTTGATTCCCTCTTTGACCACGCCTTCTTCTTTGTCGCTTTTTCCAGCCTTTCGGTTGCTGAGGAATCCGCGTCTCTGGGCCAGATGGTAGAAAACCCGGCCAAGCTCATACCGTTCCAGCTTCTCATCAAGAGCCTTCGCCCGCAGCGAATACGGGTCAAGATCCAGCATCCCGCGCCAGGTGTCATCCTTGTGGTTTGGCTTTCCCAAGGGCAGGAGATTTGCTTCCGCAAGCCGCTTCCTCGTGGTTTCCTTCCTCATCTGCCTCCGCGACAAATTCCTGCGCCTTCCCCGCGCCATTCGTCTTTCAAGAGCGTGGGAATCGCGTTTCCCCGTGGCTTCATTGATGTTCATTCCTGCTTCAAAACAGCGGACACCAAGATCAACGATGTGCTTTTTCGAAGATTTCCCCGGCTCAATAAGCACCCATCCTATGGAGTTTGTTCCGAGATCCAAACCAAGTGTATATTTGTTTTGCTTCATGGGGTGATTTCCTTCTTGACTTGAGAGGACTTCCATATCATGGTGTGCAATGTAATGTATCTGAACGGCGAAGTCCAGTTAATCACAATAAGGATTTCGATCCGGAAGGAAAAAGTGCTTTAATTAGCGCCCTCGCGTCCTCGCGCTCTCTTTACGGGAACAGGGGACGCTTTTTTTATACATCGCGGCTGCAGCGGTTTGGACTGCTGGAATGCGATTTCCCGTCCTCTGAAAATAGTACTAAATTAGTACTATTTTAATCTCTGCGCGGCCGGCAGGAGGAAAATCGGCGAAAAGTTCCAATGACTGGAAAAACCGGCGCAAAAAGTTCCAATCATTGGAACTTTTTTCACAAAAACTTCCAGGCATTGGAAGTATTGTGACCGCGGCGCTAGTTGCGGATCAGGCGGAAGAAGCGTTTGGGGATGCTGTTGCTGACGGAGATGCTGAAGGTGTCCCCGGCCGGGCTTGCCCCCGTATCGTTCCAGACAGGCGTCAGGGAGTCTATGTATTCCACAGTGTAGGCCGAAGCGGGCCGGTTGGTTACCGTAATTTCCACGGTAAATGTCCCGTCCCCCTGATCCACAACCCGGGATGATTCGATGTCCGGATTTGCCTGGACGATGTAGGGGGTGAAGATGGGACGGGCGAGGATGATGCCCTCCAGGCGCTCATAGTTGTTGACCGCCGTGTCGTATAGCGCGTACCAGTCGGATGAGGTGGTGCTCCATTTGTACTGATAGGGCCGGTATTTTCCATTGTTGCTGGCTTTGAACTCCATGAGGCCCGATCCAATGCCCGACTGGTCAATGGCGTTGGGCGGATTGTTTTGCGCGCGGGTGTCTTCCGCTTCGGTGTGGGGGCTTTCGGTTGAATCAAACACCCTGACCACCGAGTTGTTGTATTCATCAAGCGCTTCAATGTCCCATGCAATCATCATGTGTCCGGTTGTGCCGTTGGGATAGAGCTGTCTCCATTCGTCATCATAGCGCACGACGATCAGGTCTCCCCTCTGAAGTTCGCGAATATCCTGAAAGACATACCAGTAGTCATTTGATGCGGAGAGGTTGTCGGCGCTGACGAGGATCGTGTCCCGGAAGTAATCATAGAAATGCCCGGCGAGGGGCCGCGTGGTGTTCATGGGCAGGCCGTTTGTGCCGACGATGGATGTTTTATGTGTTTCCCAGTAGGCATAGACATCGTCATAATGATCCGGCAATGCCACTCTCAGCAGGATTTCGCAGATGAACCCGCTGCAGTCGAATCTGTAGATGCCGTTCATTTCATCTATGACTGAAGTGGGCACGTGCTCGTAGGAGGTCTCTGTGATATTCCGCCAGACATGCTTGAGCCGGTTGGCCAGCACTTTGCAGGCCGTATCATTCGAGTAGTAGGGGGTTGTGTTGATTTCCACAGGGACGGCGCTTATTGAGACCGCTGCGGCCAGATAAATGATTGCGGCAAAAGACTTCTTCATTTTATGGATCCCGTCATTATTTCCGTTCATTTTCCACGTGTTCGATTTATCAAGTCAAGAAGATTTGACCGCAGGCGGTTCGTTATTCCGCCGCGCGGGAGAAACAGTCCAATTATTAACTTTGTGTTCCGGGGTCGTCTGTTGTTAACATGCTCACGGATCCATGAATGGAGCGAAACGCAAAAAGCGGACTTTAGGGGTCTTGTCCGCCTTTTCGACTGTGCTTTTCCCAGGCCCGTTCTTTTCTTTTCCCGGTTGCTATTGGTTTGTCCGAGGCATAGAATCACCTCCCAGCGCATGCATTGTATCGCTGAAGGCAGGATTGTTAAGGATGAAAAAGAAGGTTTCTGAATCAAAATCGCTGGAGTCGTGGATATGGGATGCGGCCTGTTCAATCCGGGGTGCCAAAGACGCTCCGAAGTACAAGGACTATATTCTCCCCCTTATCTTCGCCAAGCGGCTTTGCGATGTTTTTGATGATGAGCTGAACCGGATCGCCAAAGAGGTGGGTTCGCGCCAGAAAGCCTTCAAACTGGTCAAGGCCGATCACAAGCTGGTTCGCTTTTATCTGCCGCTGATGCCCGGCGATCCCGAAGAGCCGGTGTGGTCGGTCATCCGGAAGATTTCCGACAAGATCGGCGAGGGGGTCACCACGCACATGCGGGCGATTGCCCGCGAGAATCCGCTCCTTTCCGGTATTATTGACCGCGTGGATTTCAACGCCACCACCCACGGGCAGCGCGATCTCGACGACGACCGGCTTTCCAACCTGATTGAGGCCATCAGCACCAAGCGGCTGGGGCTGGAGGATGTCGAGGCGGATATCATCGGCAAGAGCTATGAATACCTGATCCGCAAGTTTGCCGAGGGCGGGGGACAGAGCGCGGGCGAGTTCTATACGCCCGGCGAAGTTGCAACGATTATGGCGAAGGTGCTTGATCCCGAGCCGGGCATGGAAATCTATGATCCCACCTGCGGCTCCGGCGGCCTGCTGATCAAGTGCGAGCTGGCCATGGAGGAGAAGATGAGCCTGCGGAGCCGGAGCAAATATGCCCCGCTCAAACTCTACGGGCAGGAATACGTCCCCGAAACGTGGGCCATGGCCAACATGAACATGATCATCCACGACATGGAAGGCGAAATCGAAATCGGTGACACCTTCAAGAATCCCAAGTTCCGCAAGAACGGAAAACTGCGCACGTTTGACCGGGTGGTGGCCAATCCGATGTGGAATCAGGACTGGTTTACGGAGACGGACTACGACAGCGATGAACTCGACCGCTTTCCGTCCGGCGCCGGATTCCCCGGCAAATCGTCCGCCGACTGGGGCTGGGTGCAGCACATGCATGCCAGTCTGAACGGGAAGGGCAGGGCGGCGGTCGTGCTGGACACCGGCGCGGCCTCGCGCGGATCGGGAAATGCAGGCACCAACAAGGAAAAGACCGTCCGCCAGTGGTTCGTGGACAACGATCTCATTGAGAGTGTGCTTTATCTGCCCGAAAACCTTTTCTACAACACCACCGCTCCGGGTGTGGTGATCTTTCTGAACAAAGCCAAGCCGAAGGAACGGAAAGGCAGAATATTTCTGGTCAACGCCAGCCAGGTCTTCGAAAAGGGCGATCCCAAAAACTTCATTTCCGAAAAGGGCATCGAAAAAATTGTCAGGACGCTGTCCGGCTGGAAAGAGGAGGAAAAACTCAGCCGCATTGTGGACCATGCGGAGCTGAAGAAAAACGACTATAACATCTCCCCCAGCCGCTACATCCACACCAGCGACGCCGAAACCTACCGGCCCATCGCCGAAATCGTCGAAGAACTGAACGCCATCGAAGCAGAAGCGCGCGAGACGGACAAGGCCTTAACCGAAATATTGAGGAAACTCGGAGTCTAACAACGGATGAACACGGATCAAAAGCTCAAGTCGAAGATAAAAGTCTTTGTCAGCTCAGTTCAGAAAGAACTCGGGCCGGAACGAGCGGCGGTCTCCCAGGTTATTGCCGTTGACCCGTTTCTCGAAAAGCATTGCGAGGCCATACTATTCGAGAACGAGCCCACGCCCGGCCGCCCCCAAAAAAAGCCCTATCTCGACACACTGAAGGAATGCGAACTCTATGTTTTGATCGTGGATGTTGAATATGGCGGATCCGACGGCAAACTTTCCGCCACGCACGAGGAATACCGGGAGGCACAGAATCGAAAGATGCCCACCGCCGTCTTTATTCGCGGTCTCGACGGCGCGAAGGACAGGAAACGGGAGAAATCCACTCAGGATTTCATTGATGAGATCAAATCCGACGAGCATAAATACAAGCGCTTCCATGACCGCGAAGACTTGAAGCCCGCGATGCGGGAGGCGCTCCTCTCAATCCTCAAGAACCAGTTCCAGATCACCCCGACCAAGGCCGAGGACAGCGACTCGGAGCACCAAATCGAGAAAGCGTCTGGTTTCGAACTCACAGCGATTGAAGACCTGACCGTTGATCGCCTCGACAAAGCGGCTGTATCGGATCTCATCGAAGCGGTGATCGAACCAGCGTCCCGGAATCTTGATAATGCGGGAGAACAGGCGCTTGCTATGCGGGGTCTTGCCATCCGGCGCCCGGAGAAGCCTTCCATTGTCAACCGTGCGGCTTGTCTCCTGTTTCACCCGCATCCGGCCACGCGGTTCCCCCAATGTGAGATCCTCGCCGATGCCTATGAGGAACCGAGAATTTCAGGTCGTCCCAAAGGCCAGCAGACGATCAACGCGCCACTGCTCGAAGCCGTCCGACAAGCGCTGGCCTTCATCGACAAACACAGCTTCCACCCCCGGCGCGTAGTTGGTCTCAACAACGTGCGGCTCGACGAGTATCCCCAGAAGGCGTTGCGCGAAGTGCTGATCAACGCCCTGGCTCATCGCGATTACGAGGACGCCACCCGCAAGATCATCCTGCGTCTTTTCAGTGACCGGGTTGAAGTGGCCAGCCCTGGATACCCGCTCAAACCGCTCACCATCGCCAAGTTAGAGAAGGGAAACTATCGCCCATGCTCCCGCAATCCCCTCATTTCCCAAACGCTTGCATTGATGGACCAGATGGAACAGCGCGGCACCGGCTTCGCCCGCATGCGCGACGCCATGCTCGACCATGGTCTGGACGCGCCTGATCTCTCGCGGGCCGACGGCTACTTTATCGTCACACTTCCGGGACCGAACGGCGATTATGACCGCATCCGGGTGACTGGAGATGTGGTCGGACCGGTCACTCCGTCGATCGAGAAACAACTTACAGAAAGGCAGAGGAAAATGGTCTCTCTGTTGATAGAGGGTGAGGAGCTTACCAGCCGGGACTGTGAAGCCCAATTTGGAGTGACCCGCCCCGTCATCGCCAAGGATTTCAGGAAATTGCTGGAACTTGGCTTGGTAGAACGAATCGGCAGCGGCCGATCAACCCGATATCGCGCCCAGCCAGGGAAGGAATCGTTAAGTAATCGTTAAGCCGTTTTCGATAATCGTAAAGCCGACAAACCCGCTACGAAAGAAATAGGAACAAAATGGGGACAACAACGATGATGACGATCACCATGGTGATGCCCATGACCGACAAAGCCCTCAGAAAGATTCTGGAGAAGATCGGGGTATGATCGCGGAACTCCAACAGACGGAAATCGGGGAGTTCCCATCTGCTTGGGAAATCGACCGCGTTGATTCGGCATTCGACATTCAGCAAGGGAAACAGGTCTCAAAGCGAAATCGCGATGGTGAACATCAACGCCCATTCCTGAGGACAAAAAACGTTTTCTGGAATCGTCTCGAACTGACCGACCTAGATCAAATGCACTTCACCGATGCGGAGCAATCCCGCCTTAAACTTCGCAAGAACGATCTGCTTGTGTGTGAAGGTGGCGCGATTGGGCGAACTGCCCTTTGGGGCAACGAAGTCGAAGGATGTCTGTATCAGAACCATTTGCATCGCCTTCGCGCGAAGAGCGAGAAGGCATATCCACAATTTGGAGTGTATTGGCTTTGGTATGCCTTCGATATTGCGAAACTCTATTTCGGACGGGGCAACGTCACGACGATCCCCAACCTCTCGCAGTCGAAACTGGCGGAGTTGCCCATGGCTTTTCCTCCTCTCTCCGAGCAGGAAAAGATTGCGCACATTCTTTCGACGGTGCAGCGGGCGATTGAGGAGCAGGAACGGATTATCCGGACCACGACCGAGCTGAAAAAAGCCCTCATGCAGAAACTCTTCACCGAAGGCCTCCGCGGCGAACCCCAAAAACAAACCGAAATCGGCCCCATCCCCGAAAGCTGGGAGATTAAGACGGTCGGCGACTATTGCGACATCTTGAATGGTTTCGCATTCAAAAGTGAAGATTACGTTTCCAGCGGAGGCATTCCGAACTTCCGTGTCGTAAACATCTGCTGGGATGGAACGGTATCGATGGACGACTGCAAGTTCCTGCCTGAATCATTCGCTGATTCGCACGAGAAGTATCTGCTGAATGAAGGCGACATCCTGTTCGTCATGGTGGGAGCCACAAGGGGCAAGCTGGCTCAGATTCCCGCGTCGATTCTACCTGCTTTGATGAATCAAAACATGTGGCGAATAGTTCCGGGCAGGGAAGGAATCGATAGAGATTACCTCTTTCACCATCTGCGGAGATCTGTAGTCGGCCTGCTGCAAGAGGACGATGACCAAGCTCGCGGCTTTTTCAAGAAGTCCGATTTCAGGGACATCCCTCTCGCAATACCGACGCTTCAGGAGCAGATCGAAATAAGGACGGCGCTGGGAACGCTCGAAACGAAATTAGGCCAACACGCCGCAAGGGCCACACAACTCCAAGATCTTTTCAGCACCCTCCTTCACGAACTGATGACCGCAAAAATCCGTGTGGATAAAGTGGAGTTTTCAATGGAGGGGAATGCCGCATGAGTTCTTTGAACAGACGTGAAAAACAGGTTCTCGAGGAATTCCTTTTATGGGCAAGTTTAGGCCCGGAAAATATCGAGAAGCATATTTTCTTGAAATAGATTGTGAAACTAACGCCAACCATGTATTATCCGTGTATATTTGTACGTTAAGGGAGTGCAATACAATGACGGTTACATACTCGAGCCCCAAGATTGCAAAGGAAATGAGCCGGCAGTTTGGCAGCAGCGCTCAAACTGTAAAGGTTGAGATGAAGTATACAAAAGAAGTTGGACATTTCATCCATAGAGTTGAATCTGCGCAGCGCGATACAGTGGGCAGCAAACTGGTGTTTAAGTAGTTTGTACGGAACTGCTTGATGGATGCGCATCGAAGTGTTGGCCCTTCTTCTGTCAAGTACGTTGACGTTTCTAATTCTTTTTCGGCCCTCGATTTCGTCGACGATGAATTCGGGGGTAATCAAGCCGTTAAGCGTTGTTTTTCTCTCTCTCATTCTTTTAGGGGCAAAACTCTAATTATTGAAGATATCCCTTCGGCGGGCATCATAGACGAAGAGCATATCGAGTTGCTCCAGATTAATTCGGGTTATGAGTGCAAAGACTTAAAACGCCTTTCGTTTTGGCGAACGCGGATTGGCTCACCCGACGGGATCGAACACCAAACCAACGATGATTTGATTGGTTATGCAATATTGAAGTTGGATCATTTGCCTGGTAAGGCGGATAAGTGGCATATCTTTGAAGCGGCATTTAAGAAATACGAGCATGAGCACAACTGTGTCCCATGTCCCGGGAATTACAATGTTAATATCCTTGATAAGAGATTCACGGCCAAAGCCATTCTTTATTGTCAGCAGAACGGATTGAATAAAGCATGCGCTCATGTGGCGCTCCGATCCCTTCTTTCGCGTTTGATTCCCCAGCAGGATATTTCTTATAAGCAATTAAATGAGATTGCTGCCCAGTATTCAGCTTCCCCATACAGACCTGCTGACGGTTTAAATATCCAGCAAATGCAGGAAGTCTTAAAGGCATTTGGGGTTAAATATGCCGATTTGGACTACGACAAAATTTCGAAATATGATCCAGCAATACGAACTGCCATTCCTTACCAAAAATATCTTTATGCAGGGATAGAGTCTGGATGCGGGGGGTTGTTGGGTTTCAGCATGTCCGGTCCGCAAGCGAAAGATGGAAGACATATCATTCCGTTTTATGGACATACCTTCAATAAAGACACATGGGCTCCTGATGCAGACGTCAACTATTTCAACATTGGCGGTGGCGTTGGCTATATTCCAAGTGAGGTGTGGACCAGTAGTTTTCTCGGCCATGATGATAATTTTGGCCCAAATTTTTGCGTCCCCCGTCTGTACGTCAGCCCTGAGCAAGTGCAATATGTCGTTGAGCTAAAAAGGGGAAGTGCTCAATACGGAGGTATTGTTGCGGAAGCGCAGGCTCTTCAATTCTTGTATTCTCTGAATCCCCAGCTAAACCTGCAAAACGTTTGGTTGAAAAGGTTGCAGTACTGTTCTCTTCCTCATGTCCAACAAGTTGTCTTGCGCGCGATTTGCATCAGCAGAGAAGAATATATTAGTCATCTGGAAAGTTTGACTGACTGGGACAATCAGACAGAAAGCGCAAATATCATTGATGTTCTTATCAAGTACTTGCCCGAGCTTTTGTGGGTGGTTGAGGTATCTATTCCACATTTGTTCCCCGCAAATGAACATAAGCTCGGTGAAATCCTGCTGAATGCATTACAGGCGAGAGACAGCAAAAAGAGTATAGATTATAAGCTATTCATGTTGGCGAGATTTCCGGCCAAGTACTTCCTTTTGGATTCCGTTAATCAGCATGGCCCCAGTTTCCTGATGATCCCCAGCCAACTGATATCCCATACACCTGTGTTTAGAACAACTCAATAGGGTATTGGTTGAGTCTCAACGTGTTCTTGCCAATTAAAAGAAGTCGTCAGAAATGGCGAAATATGCTGAAAAATGGCCTTAAATCGTCAAAAATGGCGAAAAATGTTCAAAAAATGGCATTTTTGAGCGTTTTTTAACGTTTTTTGGCTGTTTTTGGTGATTTTTGAAGATTCTTTGCCACGGATATCCCATGCGGCAGGGCCGCAGCCAAAACAGAGATCACCATGAAGATACGAAGAGCATGAAGAAGAAACCACGGATTAAAGGGGCAAATAATTCAGGAAAACTATTCATCTTCATGATCTTCAAGTCCTTCATGGTGGAAATTCTTCTTTTGCGTCAAATAAACATTGTCGTCCCACAGGGCCGACCAGTCTGAAGCTGTTTAGTCTGAAGCGGGTTTCTTGCAAGGGGATGCTTATTTTGTTTGGCAAGTCGTCAAATATTGCGAAATAAATCCAAATATGCTTGCTATTCGCCATCTATTGCGATATAGGTGCTTTTAGAAAGGTGGATGCTATGAAGATTGATGCGTTGCAGACGGATGATGCGGTTCTGGCAGAACTGGGACAGCGCCTTGCCCGGCGGCGTATTGATATGGGTCTGACTCAGGAGGA
>Ga0116143_10005093_pt1 | contig 12099 bp, 5 predicted proteins | sample AD_UKC034_MetaG_FD_89745 | JGI IMG/M metagenome (GOLD analysis project Ga0116143, IMG submission 89745) | Active sludge microbial communities of municipal wastewater-treating anaerobic digesters from USA - AD_UKC034_MetaG | ecosystem: Engineered > Bioreactor > Anaerobic > Digestate | place: USA...
AGTCCGGGCTGTCGCAGGCGGACATTGTTCTTGAGGAGGCTACCGAAGGCTGGTACATCACGCGCTTTACCGCTATCATCTGGAGCAAGGACCCGGAGGCCCTGCGCCCCATTCGCAGCGCCCGCCTGCTCACCATTGAGCTTGGTCACATGCTCGATGGCGCACTGGTTCATTCTGGCGGCAATGACCAGGTGCGCTGGCTCATCTCGCAGTCCAAACTCACCGACCTCGATGAGTACTTTCATCCTCAGCCTTACTACCAGATCGAGCCAGAAGGCAAGTGGAAGAAGTACCCCTGGATGGGAACTCCGGGCACCAGCGCCAAACGTCTGCGCGATTACCTGCTCAAGACCGGGCAAGAGAAGACAGTGCACCTGGCCGGTTTCACCTTTTCCCACCAGGGTGATCCTGCACCTCAGGGTGAGCCAGCAACGTATGTCCGGGTGCCCTACCCTTCGCGGGCCCTGGTCGAGTTCCGCTACGACGCCGAACGGCACCTGTACCGGCGGTGGGTGCAGGGCGAGCCCCACGTGGATGCGTTGAATGGGGAGCAGCTCGCCGCGGCCAATGTCATTGTCCAGTACTCACAATACGAGCAGACGGACGTCAAAGACAGCAACGGTCAGTACTCTTACAACATCCACTCGACAGGCGAGGGGCGTGCCCAGATCTTCCGCGACGGGGTGCTGATTGAGGCCAGATGGGTCAGACCCACGGTGACCGATTTCGTGCGCTACCTCTATCCCGATGGCTCACCTGTGCCGCTGCTGCCTGGACAGAGCTGGATAGAGGTCGTGCCTGTGGAGTACAAGGTCACCTTCGAGCACTAGACTTCACAGATGACACAGGAAAGCACGGTGGCTCCCCTGCTCCATGCCGAGCGCGCCTTCTGGGACCAGGTCCTCACCGAGCGCCAGCGGCTGACACTACCTCCTCGGCCATAGCACAGCCAGCACGTCCGCAACGGGGTACCTGTATGCCGGAAACAGATCCTTGAGGCTTTGCCTGAGGTGGTGACCGGCGAGCTCAATCGCAGCCTGGAGGCCCTCGCGATCAGTAGCTGGCGGTGAGGAACTTGCGCGGCGAGCCGCTTGACCAAGCCTCATGCCGTTCAGTCTCTCCAAGAGCTCCCAGTCGCGCAGGATGCAGACGGGATTAGCCTCGCCCGTGTGAACCTCGACCCCGAGCACGGCAACCCTTGCGTGGGCTCCGGTTCCGGTCAAGCTGTCTCTCGCCTGGTATACCAGCAGCGGCCACGCAAGACCCTCCTTTGGCACGGAGGCAAGGCAGGACCCAGTGCTTTCTGCCTGGTGCAGAGCCTGCTCCACAGCCCTGTGGCCGACTCCCAGAACCTTCTGCGCAGCCTCAGAACCTCTGTAGTTCCGGTCGAACACCAGCCCCTCATAGCTGGTGCGCACACCGGGGTCCATCAACCAGGCTTCGGGCGTCTTAAAGCTCAAACCAGCGTCGCCTTCGCTGAACCGCCGACTCTGGCCTCGTGGCCGCAGTTACGCTCGGCGCAGGCATCCAATTCGCGTCGGCGAGTGAGCTTCCCGGCGCAGGAACATCCAGCAAGAGCAACAGGACCAGTACCAGGCAGACGGCGCCGGCCAGCCACCCCACTCCACCGGATGTGCTGGGTTCACGCCGAGATCGATCTGGAACGCCAGCAGCTGCAGGCCCCCGGCCAGGCGAGTCGCCCTCGCGTTGATACTTCGTCTGGTCCGCTCGCTTCGCGTGCGGTCGGGCCAGAGCTGCCACTCGAAGAGAACCTGCAGGGCTTCTGATCCATCTGTTCATTCGGCCTCCGAAACCACTCGGGTCGCCACTAGACCGCCGGTCGCTCCTCAATCATACATATCTCGGGGCCCACCGTACTCTGGCCCGGGCCGGCCAGCGGCTTTCCGCCATCTTGGGCGAGGTGCTGGCCGCCATTCTTTCTACCGCAGCAGCATTGGCAGGAAGCAGCGCCGGGGTTGTGGCGTCCAAGTCGCCGTGCGACTGGGAGTAGGCGTAGGCAACGGGACCAGTGCCAGGTCCCGGCGGCTCTGCGCCCGAAGGTCGGCCACGAGTACCACGAAACTCACTGGGCGGTAGCCGTCCGCCACTGCTTCCAGCGTGACGGAAGAACATTGGTTCAAGTAAATCGCCGGCAAGATTAGCTCATAGTTTCCGTCGTCGTCTGCCAGGGTGGAGAATCGCCTTGGCATGCACAGGCTCACCGCGACCTCGGCACCGGCAACCCCCACCAGAGGACCGGAGACCGCGTCGTACACTTGCCCGGTGACCAGCAGGTCTCCCGGCGGTGTCGGCGTGGCAGTTGCCGTGGCGCTCGCGGTCGGTTCTGGAGTCGCGCTGGGTGTGGGAGTAGCGCTCCGCGTGACCGTTGCCGACGGGCTAGCGGTAGGCGTGGGCGTCACGGACCGGGTAGCGGTTGCAGAAGCCGTAGGCGAGGCTGTCTGGGTTGCTGTCCAGGTAGGTGACGCGGTCGCCGTGCGCGTCGCACTCGGAGTGGCGGACACTTGAGGCGTCGTGGTCGGCGTGGTCAGCGGATTTCCAGATTTCACCAACTGCATGGCGTCCAGCCTCGCCCCCGCTTCTCGCGCTCGGACATTGATGTAATGTGAACCCGGGTCCAATTGATAGGTCCGCTTGACCCCTTGGTGACTCACCTGAGCCCACTTCCAGTCCCCCACCGGAATCTCCCACAGGGCCTCCGCCGAGCCATCCACACTCACCCAGAAGCTGTCGCCGCCGTAGCCGGGCGCAGCCACCCGACCCCACAGGTCATACGTGCCTGCGTCCATGAGACAGACCTGTATTGTAACCGAGCCGCTGTTCGCTGCCGCCGACCGGACGCAGCGCCCGCCAGAGGCAGTGGCGTCCGCCTCTGCCACCATTGGCGCCTGAACGACCCCACTCTCCGCTTCCTGATACAAGTAAGCTGCCGTGGTAGTCGCGCTGATGGGGCGGCTCAGGTCAGAGGAGTAGCCACGACGATAACAAGCACGAACGGCAAAAGAGTATTCCGTTTCCGGTGACAATCCCCCGACGGTTTTCACTGGGACATGGTCATGCGTACTCGCAATACTTTGCGTGCCCGAGTAGACGGTGTACCAGTCGGCATAGCAGCTGCACGGAGGGTCCCAGGCCAGGGTAATCTGATCGCAAGACGCCCCTACCACCCTCAGGTTCAAAGGATTGTCGCCAACGCGGTAGATGGAGGGGGTGCTCCATGCGGTCTCCTGCCCAACCTGGTTGCGCCCCTTGATCCTCCAGGATGCCCAACCGATGCCTCCGGCGGGGAGAATCACTTCCTTGCTTCCAGTCCAACCAATCGAGCGCTCCGCGGCCCCGCTGAATAGAAACTGCACCTTGTACTCTGAGCAATCTCCCGACCACTCCAGGCGCACCGGATCCTCGCAGTAGAACAGGCTCCCGCCGACTGGGAGAAGTGGCTGAGGTACGCCGCAACCCGGCGAGGGCAGCGTCCCCACAGGGGTTGGCGTTGGTCCCGCCGCCACAGGCACGGCGCTAGATGGCCGCACTCGCCTCACCTCGAGCCAGTCTAGCTTGGCACCACTCTCGCGCATCCGCACGTGCAATACGTGTTGTCCCTGGCCTAGATTCCAGCGCTTGGCCGATCTATTCGCATCCCGGTCCACAACCGGAACGATCTCCCACCCATGCCACGGCAGCTCCCACACGCACTCTGTACCGCCGTCGATGGCAAACCAGAACGAGTCGCCGATGCCCTCGATTCCAAAAGCCCGGCCCCATACCTCATATTCGCCCGCGGTATCGACCCGGAACTCCAGGTCGACCCTGCCACTCGTGGTACCCACGGGAGCGTAGACGTATCTGCCTCCGGAGGCCTCCTGGTCAAAACCTATGGCCATCGGTGCGACGACCGTACCTGACTCTGCTTCCAGAGACAGCACTTCAGTGCCACGTACCTCAAAGATCGCTCCCGCATGCAGCGCAATCGTCCTGCCGTCGACGGCCACGCCATCTGCCCAGCTCCGGCTGCCCCGCGTGATCGGTGCTGTGGGGACAAGCTTTGCCACTTCCGTCCAGCCAGGTGATGCCACCTGAAGTAGAATATGTGCTGCGCCTGCCCTGGGATACCCAAATTGGGCATCACAGACGTCGCCTATTGCCGCCAGGTCACCGTCAAGTGCTACATAGTTGCCAACCACCTTTGCAGCACTCCCGCCCATCGCGCCCAAGCCACCCCAACGATCCGCACCACCCTCGTTTCGGCCAAATAGATAAGGTACGGCGGCACAGTCCCCATAAGTCGGACCCGACGTCGCCAACAGCCGTCCCTGGCTGAGTTCAAGCGAGCCGCCAAATCCGAACGCCCAGTCGTCCGGCACCACCTGTTCAACCTGCAACCAACGCCCAGCCGCGGGGTCTCGCCGAAACACATAAACGCAACCGTATCCGCCAACCCAGCCAGGGTAGCCTAGGTCTGGCCAGGTCGGGGCGCCAACCGCGATCACGTCGTCCTCGATGGAGACGGCCGAGCCAAAGCTGTTCACCCATTGCGCACCGGCTTCGCCCGCAACCAGCTCCTGCTCGACACCCCAGTTGTTGACTCCACCCAGGTCGCGCAGAAACACTGTGACCGTGGGAAATCCTCCGGCCACGATTCTGTCGTCCGCTATGTCCAGTGCCCGAGACGCGGAGCCAAGTTTTTTGGCCAGGCCCCACGCTCCAGGCCCTCCGAGGTGGCGGGAGAACAGGTACGTTTCGGGACAGCCTACCACCAGCCACTCAGAATTGAGCGCGAGAGGCATCTCCGGGCATTGCCACCGGTCAGCCCCCGTCGAAGTAATCACCCTTGCCAAACCCCAGTTGTCGGTCCCGCCGTGGTTACGCTCAAAGATGTACACCGCTCCATCTCGCGAGGTGACGGCGGTGTCGCCGTGCAGAGCAATGCCGCTGCCGGCCGGTTCAAGGACGGCCGATTGAAAGACGCGAATTGCCTGTGTCCATTGAGCGCTCACTGACTGCGGGACCTGGTCAGGTCGGTCGGCCGAGGCATCCGACTGTGGTATCGCCAGAAGGAACGCGGCAAAGACGAGCATAAACAGGCAACCCGCAAAGGCCAGGCACAATCGGCACTGCCGACGGCTCATTCTGCCCCCGGATGCTTCAGGTGTTCGCCCGCGGTGCTGAACGGATCTCGCTGCCAACGAATCAACAGGAACAGCCCGCGCGATGACCGGGCCATACAAGGCCCCAGTCTCGGACGGGCTGTAGGAGGCATCAAAGGCGTCAACGCTGCCACCCATGGCAACCACCTCGCGTGCGATTGTCCAACGTTCGTATTCAATCTTACGCAACGCTGCTATACAGGGCAAATCGACGTTTGCAGACGCTGCTCACTCACTTGCCGCTTGCGCCGTCGCGGTGCCGCTGCTATACTCTCCGCATGCTCCCCTACACCATCGTCCGCCTCGAGCAGCGCAGCGCCGAATGGCACCGTTGGCGCCTCGACGGCATCGGCGCCTCCGACGCCCCCACCGTGATGGGCGAGAATCCGTACTCCTCCCGCGCCGCCCTGCTGCACGAAAAGCTGACCGGAGAAGGCGCGCCGCAATCCTTCTACATGTCGCGCGGGGTCTCCCTCGAGCCGGTGGCCCGCCGCCAGTTTGAGCGTCTGGTCGGCCTGCCCTTCCGCCCGCTGTGCCTGCAGAGCACCTCCACCGACTGGCTCCGCGCCTCGCTCGACGGCCTCTCCACCGACCGTTCCCGCGTGGTCGAGATCAAGTGCGGTCAGGCCGCCTACCGCACCACTGTCAGCACCGGCCAGCCGCCCGGCCACTACTACGGCCAGCTCCAGCACATCCTCGCCGTCACCGGCCTCGAGAGCATCGATTTCGTCTGCTACCTGCCGGAGCGCCCGTTACTGCACCTCACCGTCCCCCGCGACGAGCCCTACATCGCCGCCCTCCTCCTCGCCGAGAGTCTCTTCTGGGAGCAGGTGCTCGCTGAGCGGGCCCGCCCGACCCCTCGCTTCCGCCGCCAATCCCCAGGGCGCCGCAAGCCCTGACCCGCCTCAGGCCGCCTCTCCCGACCCCCCGCGCACTGCCTTCCCCAGCTCGGCCAGACCAAACCCCGGCATCTGCGCCACGGCCAGGGCCAGCACCACGCGCGGCAGCGCGGCGATCCCTGGATAGGCCATATACCGGTTCTCCCACCGCGGCTCGAACTTGTCCTTGAACTGCTTGAGCGTCCGGTAATGAAACGGCCCGGCAAAGCGCTCATAGATGATCTCCAGCCCCCGCTCCAGCGACAGCACTGCCTCCTGGTTCTCGCTGGCCACGTTGGCCAGAGGCGCCAGCCCCAGGCTCACCACCTTGTCGCCCCGTTCCTTCAGCTTTTCCAGCGTCCCCACCACGGCGAATTCCACCGCGCCGTGCGGCGCGTCCTCGGCCCGACGGATATAGTCGTCGGCCCAGCCCTTTGCGGCAAACATCGGCACCCAGGTGACAAAGGCCATCAGCTTGCCCGCGCTGTCGGTGACCGTCGTGACCAGGGTGTCCTTGCTGCCGGTGATCGGGCTGCCACCCATCATAAAGCCCATCTCGCCGCCCACCTTGTCGCGCAGCCACTCCTCCGACAGCTCGCGGATCTGCGCCGCCAGCGCCTCGTCCGTGACCTCCCCGTCGAACAGTTGCAGCTTCCAGCCCTCGCGCTGGGCCCGGTTCATCGCCGTGCGCAGGTCCTGCTTGCCCTTGCCCTTGAGATCATAGGTGGCCAGGTCCAGCAGCGCCTCTTCGCCGATCTTGACCGTGTCCAGGCCGCTGGCACGATAGTCGCCCAGCTCTGGCTCTTCCAGCATCACAAAGGCCGGCGCCCAGTGGTTCTCCTCGCACATCGCGCAAAAGGTGCGCACCGCCTCGGCGCGGTCCTCCTCCGGGCCGATGACCCCGCCCGCCGCCAGCGCCACCCCGCGCTGCAGCACAAAGGGGATCACGCAGTTGCCCGCCTCGTTGAACGCGTACTGCTTGTCGGCGCCCAGCGCAAAGTAGGCCACGCTCGAGGCCCCGCAATCGCGCACCAGGAGCGAGGCCAGCCGTCGCTCACCCAGGCTGCTGTGCGGCGCGCGCAGCACCGGCCGCATCAGGTTCACCATGAGATAGACCATACCGATGCCGGCCAGCAGCGTCACCGACTCGACGAACCACCGCGCGCGGTGCGTGAGCGGCGTGTAGAACTGCTCGCCCTGGAAGGTCGCCAGGCGGATCAGGTCGGCCACTGTCCCGTCGACGTCGAACGCGGGCCTGAACTGGCCGCGCAGCAGATAAAAGCCGACCAGGCCGTACACCCAGAAGAACACAATCACAAACGGCGCCGCGAACAGCACGCTCTGCACCGCCGAAGGATCGCTGCGCACGGTAAAGTCGCGCCGAAACACCGCCAGCACGCCCAGCAGCACCAGCGCCACAGCCGCCTCTTCCACGTCCAGGCCTTTTAACAGGTGCGACAGCGCCGAAATGGCCAGCAGCCAGCAGGCCACCACCCAGGCCAACTGCTTGCGCTGGCTGAGGTTCCAGGCCACGGCAATGAGCAAGAACCCCGCTACCAGGTTCAGGCTGCGCGAACCAGAGGTGACCGCGGGCGGCAGCACCCGCCGCAACCACTGCAGCCGGCGCGTCAGCCCGAAAAACGCCGACGAACTGGCGTTCAACAAGCCCATCAGCGCCACCACCGCGGCCAGAATCCTGGCCCTCGTCCTGCTGCTCAGCTTCATGCTCATCCCTCCGCGGTCCGCCATCCCCGCGCCAGCCAACTGCCTATCAGGAACCCGAACAGGTGCCCACCGTCGCAGATCAGGCTCGGCCAGAGGAGCGTCTTGCCCACGAGGATCGCCAGCGAAAGCCACCACAATCTGCGCCGCCAGGGCTCGCGCAGCGTGCCCAGCCAGGCTCCATAGCAGCCCACGCCCCCGGCCGACGCACCGGTGTCACTCGTCCCCACCGTGTGCACCGCCACGGCCACACCCGCCCGCCACAGAGGCCAGGCGAGCAGCAGCGCCGCCAGCCAGAGTCCGGCCACGTTGCTCACCCAGAACCACCACGCCGTGCGACGCCAGCCCAGTTTCCACTCACAGATCGCCACGGTGTAAGCCAGCATCCCGAGCTGGGCCAGGACCATACGCCCGCTGCTGGTGAGAAACGTCGCGGTCAACACGGTCCAGGCGCGGCCCTCCCACAGGCTGTGCGGTCCAAAGCCCCACTGGTACTGCACCGCGGACGGGAGCACGCCAGTGAGGGTGCCCTGCCAGACCGCCACGGCCACGATGGCCGCGGCCATGAGCAGAGTAAAACGTAAGCGCAACAAATACCTTATCATCTGTCCTTTGGCGGCCCGACCGGCCCGATCACCAGCACCTCGACTCACGATCCCACGCTTGGCGGGAACCCGTGGCAAGGGCATGGGGGGGCGTTGCTTCGCTGGCGGAAGGGTAGCCAGCCTTACAACGGAAAGCCCCTGCTGTTGACGACCCGACGGCCTGCGGTTGGCGCCTGCGAGCGTGACACCTGACTCCGGCTGGCGGCGCAAACGAACTAGGGCCGTGTGTTGTCGCCCGTGAAGAAGCGCAGCCGGCCATCCGCCGTCCCGACCACCAGCAACCTCTGGTCCGGCGTGAACGACAGCGCGGTCACCGCACAGTCCACAGGCAACGTGCCGATGCGCACGCCCGTTGCCAGATCCACCACAGAGCCCTCCCCGCGATAGCCGAACACGCCCAACCGCGAGTCCGGAGACACGGCTAACCACTGGTACTCACGCCCGCAGACCTTCATGTCGACGCGGAGGGGGCTGCTCGTCTCATGATCCCATAATAGGCTCATGTCTGACTCGCATCCTCCGCGGTCCCAGAACAGGAGGTCATCGTTGGGCAGAAAGCTCAGCGGACTATAGCTGCTGCCGATATAGCTATTCACCCTTTCTGCGACCTGCGAGGGCAAAGACAGCTCCTTGACCAGGCGGCCGCCGCGCCGTTCATGGACCCGCACCGATTGATCCTTGCCCACGGCCACATGGTCGCCGTGCTCGCTCAGCGCAGCGGCGTGCATGCTGTCAGGGAGGGTGAAGCCGCCTTCCTCCTGCGGGGCGCCTGTTGTGGCATCGAAGCACAGGACCTCGCTGTCCGTGCGCAGCACCAGCTCACGGCCGTCGGCACTGTACTTGATGTCGTAGTTAGCGTGTGACCCAAGCGAGGACTGCCACGACACTCGCGCGCCGCCGCTGAGAGTGTACACCGTCAGCACTCTGTTTGTCCGCAAAGCCATCATGGAGCTGTCGGGACTGAAGGCCACCGTAGCGTTCCGGTAGCCCACCTTGAATGTGTGTTGCGTTGTCATGTCCGGTAGTCGCAGCAGCCGCACTTGCTCAGCGAACTGCAGACTCAGCCACCGTCCGTCGTCGCTCAGCCGTATTCCTCCGCGGTCCACGTAGTCGATCTCAATCGAAAGGGGATTCACCGTCGCCCACGACAGCGGCATCGAGCCCGCTTCACGCAGGCGCCCGCCGGTGATGACGTCGCGCCCCTGCCGCAGCGCGGCCACCACGCGGGCTCGCTCCGCCTGATATTGCCACGCAGTGCCCGCCACGATCAGCGCGGCAGCGATGACCAGCACGATCAGGGCCCGCCGCAGCCAAGCCAGCAAACGCGACGGATGAGAGGCGAGGTCAGGGGGCAGCCGGGGGCGCGGCTCCGCCTTGAGTGCGTAGTACGCCACGCAGGCGAACGCACCGAGGGCCCACCTGAGCAGAAACCGCAACCCAATCCACTCGTAACAGAGAGTACACGGACCCGTCTGGGAAAAGAGGCTGCGGTGATCGCGGGCCAGTACGATGTGGCCCCACACGACTGCTGCGGTCACCACGAACAGGCCACTGGCAAAGCCCCACCACCGCAACCCCCGCTTGGTGAGGTAATTGGCGAAGAAAACTGCAACGACCACAGCCAGCACCAGGCACAGGGTTATCGTGCCCACGGCTCCCTCCGCTCTGGCGATGCCACAAGTCCCGCATCGCCTGCCTGCTAAACACCGGACGTCTGCTCTTGGACCTGGTCCTCAACGAACGCCCGATTCTCTCCCCTGGCGTGTACCGCCAGGCACGGTGGCCTCTGGACTGACGGCTCTTCTAGTCCGTCCTCACCTTCACCCGGCTCAGCGCCGCCATCAGCGCGTCCACCTGAATGGGCTTGCTGAGATAGTCATCCATTCCCGCCGCGGCGCAGGCGTCTTGATCTTCCTTCATCACGTTAGCGGTCATGGCGATGATGCGCGGCCGCTTCCCCTCTGGCCAGCGCTGCAGGATCTGCCGCGTCGCTTCTAGCCCGTCCATCTCGGGCATCTGCACATCCATCAGCACCACGTCGTACTTTTGCCTCTGCAGCGCCTGTAGCACCTCGAGCCCGTTGCCTGCCACATCGGCGCGGTAACCCAGCCGCTGCAAAATCCTCAGGGCCAGCTTTTGGTTGACGGCATTGTCCTCGGCCAGCAGAATGCTCAGCGGCAGCCGCTCTCCCATCGCCGCGTCGAATTCGGAGCGAGCCGGCCCCGTTGGTTTGGGCGCCGGACGCGCCTCGGTGGCCAGAATGTTGACCAGCGTGTCAAACAGCATGGACGCGCGCAGCGGCTTGACCAGCGTGGTCTTGAAACTCTCGGTCGGCCCGACGTCCTTCTGCCCCAAACTGGTGGCCAGCACGAGCGGCAATTCCGGCTGCAGCTTTTTGATCTCCCCGGCCAGGGTGACGCCGTCCATCTCGGGCATCTGGTGGTCGAGCAGGCCCACGTCAAACGTCTGCCCACGCTTGACCCACTCCAGTGCCTCCAGAGGGCTGCCGGTCTCTACAGGCTCCATGCCCCACCCTTTGGTCTGCAGGTCCAGGATGCGCCGGTTGGTCTCATTGTCGTCGACGATGAGCACGCGCCTGCCACGCAGGTCGGCTCCCTCCACGCGCACGCCCTCCTTGACGGGCAGCTCGGCCGCACGGGTCTCGATGGTAAAGTGGAAGGTGCTGCCCTGTCCGGGGATGCCCGCGCTCTCGACCCACATCTTGCCGCCCATGAGCTCGACCAGGCGCTTACTGATGGCCAGGCCCAGCCCTGTCCCACCAAACCGGCGCGTGGTCGAGCCGTCCACCTGGCTGAACGATTGGAACAGCCGGTCGATGCGGTCCGGTGGGATGCCCAGGCCGGTGTCACGCACGGAGAAGAGCAGCGTGAGCGCCCCCGGCTTGCTCGCGCCGGGCTGCAGCTCTACCGTCAGCACTACCTCACCGGACTCGGTAAATTTGAGGGCATTGCTCAGCAGGTTGACCAGGATCTGCCTCAGCCGTGTGACGTCGCCGGCGATAGCCGCCGGCACGTCGGGCTGAATCAGGCCGGCCAGGTTTAGCCCCTTCTCCGCCGCCTTGCCCGCCAACAGGTCCAGCGCGCCCTCCACGCACTCATGCAGGTCAAAGGGCACCGCCTCGAGGTCCAGGCGCCCGGCCTCGATCTTGCTAAAGTCGAGGATGTCATTGATGATGGTCAAGAGGGCGTCGCCACTGGTGCGGATGGTCTCGGCGAAATCGCGCTGCTCAGGCGTGAGCGGCGTATCCAGCAGCAGGCTGGTCATGCCGATCACGGCGTTCATCGGCGTGCGAATCTCGTGGCTCATCGTGGCCAGGAAGGCGCTCTTGGCCTGCGTGGCCGACTCGGCCGCCGCTTTGGCCAGCTCAAGCTCCGCCGTGCGCTCCTTCACCCGCCGCTCTAGGGTGACGTTCTGCGCCGCGAGCTGCCCCTGCGCCGCCGCCAGCTCGACCCTGGCCCGGTGCTCCTTCTGCAGCGTCTGCACCAAAAAGCGGTAGAACAGGATGAGCAGGGTCATCATAATGACCATCAGCCCCAGCGTGAACAGGGTCTCGTTGACCCAGTCGCTGGCCACCAGTGAATTGCGCTCGGTCACCAGGAGCCGGGCCAGAGTGCCCTGCCCGGCCATGTAGGTAAAAGCGATCAGCGTCGCCGCCACCACGATGGATGTGCCGATGCCGGCCCAGGGGCTCAGCAGCACCACCCCGCACAC
>Ga0116143_10005094_pt1 | contig 12098 bp, 9 predicted proteins | sample AD_UKC034_MetaG_FD_89745 | JGI IMG/M metagenome (GOLD analysis project Ga0116143, IMG submission 89745) | Active sludge microbial communities of municipal wastewater-treating anaerobic digesters from USA - AD_UKC034_MetaG | ecosystem: Engineered > Bioreactor > Anaerobic > Digestate | place: USA...
AATGCCGGGGCATTCTTAAATAAGAAAAGAGAAACAACAAAAGAAGGCCTTGAAAAAACAATAACACTCAACCTGTTTGCTCCGTTTCTGTTGATGCAATCCTCATTGGATGTATTAGCCAAGAGTCCTGCCGCCCGGATTATTAATACTTCTTCTGCGATGCACAGACGCGGAGGGAAGCCGGATTTCAACGATTTTCAGTTAGAAAAAAGTTATACACCTGCCAGAGCGTATGGGTTATCTAAATTATATCTGATCTGGATAACCAGACATATGGCAAAGATACTTAAAGAAAAAGACATTAACACCATAACCGTTAACGTCTCTCATCCGGGTGCAGTCGCTACAAATTTCGGTCAGGATAGCGATAAAGGATTTATTATCAATTTGATATTTAAAGTCGCATTGCTATTTATGGATAAGCCAGCGGAAGGCGCGAAGACAAGCATTTATCTGGCCACATCCCCGGAAGTTGAAAATATTACAGGGGAGTTTTATGACAACAAGGGAAAAATCGAAAAGCCAGACGATAGATATTATACCCCTGAAAACGAAAAACTGGTATGGGAGTATTGCAAAAATATAATGAAGAACTATTTGTAAAAAAGTTTCGCAGCATTCCGGCTGCTGCCGGGATGCCGCTTATCGCTTTCATGAAACTGGTATCATGCATCGCTCGATGAATGCTTTTCCAACCTTTTCCTGCACCACGCTTCATACTTTGAATATTGATTGATAAATTCCCTTTTTGAAAGAATTGGTACATTAATCCGTTCTACGAGATCCTCTGGAACAGTCTTCCGGCTCCCGAATTCTTCCCCGGCCTGGCGCATCAACTCCAGGTGAGGCTCCAGTAAAGAAATTTCCATCTGCAGACCCAGCGAGCCAGGGACACATAAGGACCCGACAAGCTCCGAACCGAAATTATATGCCTGCACCCTCACGGTCGACTCAAGCGCCAGGAAATTCTCCTTTTCCGGGAAGCCCGATGTCGATACCAGGATAAAGTGCTTCGGCATTCTCCACGTGAATGAATGCCGAAACCTTCCATGAACATCCTCCTGGATGTACGGCTGCATTGACGGGATGCACCTGTCGAAAAAAACTTTCATCCTCGACGACATTGTGTCCGTGTAAAGCGGAGTTCCGATGACCAGCAATTCCGATTTTTTCAGATCATCGTAAATATCCGCCATGTCGTCTTTGATGCTGCAGACGCCCGGTTTACTATGCATGCAGTGAAAACAGGATTTGCAATGCTCGATGCTGCGCTCGTTCAGGTTATGGGTATGCACCGTGCATTTCGAATCCGCCAGGCCCAGCGCAAAAGAGTTCAACAGGCGATGGGTGATGCCTTTCGTTCCCCGCGCGCTTCCGTTTACGATGACCGCGTTCACACGTTGACCCATTGAATCATTTCGCACAATCACCGATGCTGTCACCGCACCGGCGACGGCATCCTCGCGCTGACCGAGCCCTTCTGGTGCAGCTGCTTCACCGCGAGGAGCACCACATGCATGTATTCCTCCATGGGCTGCGCGAAAAGGAGCGGATGGAAGTCCTTCCTTCCCGCCCGGAGGGACACCATCGACCGTCCGTCGAATCCGTCAACCATGAACCGGTGCTCCTCCCGCATCATACGCTCCAGGTCTGAAAGCTTCACCGCGTAGATGCCATCCACCTCCCCGTCGATGAACCGGTAGCCGTCTAAGGGGCGCTCGTCGGCGTAGAGGTATACCCGCTGGAACTCTCGGTGGAAGAGCGCCCCGTCGATCTCCTCGTAGCGGAAGTACCCCAGGTCGATGAGCTCGGAGTCGGCGGGGGCTACGCCTATCTCCTCCATCGCCTCCTTCTGGATCTTGTTCTCGCGGACGCCGAACGGCACGTGCCCGCCCACGGTGATGTCCAGGCAGTCGGGATACATCTCCTTGATATGCGCCCTGCGCTGGAAGAGCACTTCGGGAACATCGCCGCCCGTCCTCACCACCCAGAGGTGCACACCCTCATGGGCGATGCCGCGGCGGTGCGCCTCGCCCCGCGCCACGGGTCGGCCGGTAGGGCAAGCCGTCTCCCAGTCCCACTCCTCCAGCAGTTCGTTTCCCTGGTCCCTCACTTCCGCCATCATCGTCCCCTACACGATCTTCTCGATGACGCCTGTGGAACCGTTCATCCGGACCCGGTCGCCGGTGGAGAGCTTTTCCGTGATGCCGCGCAAGCCGACCACGGTGGGAATTCCCATCTCCCGCGCAACGACCGCCGAGTGCGACAGCACGCTTCCGCGCTCTATGATGATGCCGCTCACCGACGGGAAGAGCGGTACCCACCCCGGGTCGGTCCGCTTGGTCACCAGTATCTCGCCGTTGAGCTTCGCGTCCTGCGGCGAGAGGACTATCTTCACCACGCCCTCCTTCTCGCCCGGACTGCACGGCACTCCCTTGAAGATGTTCGGCGATCCTGTGTCGTCGTCTGCGGCCATCTCCTCGTCGGGCAGGATCTCCAGGAAGTTCCGGTCGTAGATATCGCCGTAGAAATACATCCTCTCCGGCGTCTCCATCCTCACGTAGCGCGCGTTCATTTTTTTCCGGAGGTTGATGATATCGCGCACTATCCCCATGTTCAGCGACCGCCCCTCGACAAGTTCGAAGACCTCGTTGATGTGCAGCCAGTAGACGTCCTTCGGCGCCGCGATGATTTTGTCCTCGGCAAGCGCGCGGCCTATCCGATTGAACATCCCCCGCTCTATGCCGAAAATTTTCGTCCGCATGAAGCGCAGTTCCTCGCGGTTCTTGATCGCCTTCCGCGCGTTGTTGAGCACCCACCGGAACAGGGGCCTTTTCAGCAGGCCCACCTTCGAGAACACCAGCGCCTCCGCCTTCCTCCGGATATCCTTCTCGCGCCGTTCCTGTCCCTCCAGGTCGATAGGATCGCGCTTGAGATAGTTCTTCAGGGTCGTGAACAGGAACGCCGGGTCCTCCTTGAGCGACGTCTCCTCGAGCTTGAGCTCGTTCATGCAGCGGAAGCCGTAGTTCGAAATGTACGCGCGTATCCGGCCGGAGGCCTCGCGGTACCTGTCATCCTCCGAATCGAGGATGATACGGATGAGCTCCTTCTCGGATTTTTCGCCGAAGAGCCGGAAGAGCCCTTCGTCAGTCCGCAGCCAGTTCGCGATCCGGATGATCTCCTTCGTCGGCTTGGTGCTCTCCATGTCGCCCTCGCCGCTCAGGAGGTCATTCTGGAGGTTCTCGTGCCCCTCGACGCCGAGCTTCTTGATCTGCTTCGTGAGCACGCCAAAGAAAATCATCGTGTACAGGTCGTTGACGATGGGCGCCTTCCAGTCGCGGAGTATCTTCCTGATGAAATAGTTGTACAGCTTGATGATCTCATAGTTCGTGTACGAGGCGAACTTCTCGTCCATGTAGGGCCCGGTCACCTCGTTGAAATTCGCGATGAACCTCCTGATCTTTCCGTCGAGCGTCGCCAGGTGGTAAATCACCCTTGTCAGTCCCCTGAGCGCAGCGGGCAGTTCCACGAATATCTTCCTGAATGCCGACACCGTCTCTTCCTTCTGGATGTCGACCGGGTTCTTCACCCCCATCATGTTTTCCATGAATTCCTTGTTCAGGTTGTAGCCCGGTATCAGCTGGAGGGTGATAAACCAGCTGTTCAGGTTGTAGTACACCCTCCCGTTGATGTACGCCAGCATGTTCCTGAACGTTTCCGCAAGCTCCTCGATCCTCTCCGCGGGAGTGCCCATCAGCTCGTAGAACTGCCGGTAGACCGCGTCATACATGGTGCTCGCGAACGAAAACGTCAGCGGGCTCGTGACGCCGGAAAAGCTTTCGATGATGTTGGAGTTGTCGAATATCGTGCGTGGCAGGTTCCGCTTGATATGGCTGAAGGTCGTGATCGGGCGCGACTGGAGGATGTAAAGCTTCCCGTCCTTCACGCACCACTCGATGTCCTGGTGCACCCTCCCGAAGATCGATTCTATCTTCCTCGATGTCTCCGCTATGTTCAGAACCATCGCCTCGTCGATGGAGGGCGCGTCGCGGAGTTCCTCCGCGACCTGCTCCTTCGCCGTACCGGTGCCCTTCTTCCTGTCGAAGGTGATCATCTCCTTCTTGTGTGCCATCTGCGAGCGTATGATCTTCCCTTTCGCGTCGACGACCCACATGTCGGTATCGCACTCACCCGACACGATCCCCTCTCCAATCCCGTGGGCAGCGTTCACCAGGACCTGGTCCGGGTTGTTGTTCAGCGGATTTCCCGTGAACGCGACACCGGACACGTCACCGAACACCATCTCCTGCACGATCACCGCGGGCCGAACACCCCGCAGCGGTATCCTGTTCGTCATTCGATACTGCATCACCCTCTCGCCGTAGGCCGAGGCGAAGCATTTCCTGAGCAATGGGAAAAAGCCGCTCCCGTACTTCACGTAGAGAAAGCTGTCCAGCTGGCCCGCGAAGGAATGCCTGATTGAGTCCTCGTCCACGGCCGAGGAACGTATCGAGAAAAAACGGCCCTCGAGCGTTCCGAATCGGGCGCGCATGACAGCCTCCGTCTTCTCCATCAGTTCCGCCGGAAACTTACGCCCGGTGATCGCTTTTTCGATGCGTTTTGATATACGCCCGATATTTCCCTTCCCGGCTCCTTTTGTCCGGAGATCCCGGTCAATCCCGGAAAGCGCTTCCCCCATGAATTCCTCGAAAAAATCGGTGGTGATACCGATCCACGCGGGAACATGTATACCGTTGTGCGACAGCACGGCGAGGTTTCGAGCTTTACCGCCGACAAGGGACGTTTCGGGAATGTTCGAATAATCATAGTAGAACAGTGAATCCATCATGTTATCCATCACGTTAATAATCAGATTCTATCACACCCGTAGAGCGGGTGTTTTACTCATAGGCCCGCATCCGCAACTTGAAATGGTTGAGATGGCGTCTCATTTACGGAATAGTATTCCAGGCCCGGAATAACTTTCAGAATGAAATATCAAATATGCAACAATAATTCTCACATCCAATAATAGGACATAATATTAATTTTTATATCAGGTCTGGATTTTTCGCGCCTCCCGGACAGTGTAAAAAACAGCTGTTTTATGGTTATTTTTTTCATTACATATGTCGAAAATAACAGTGATACTACTCCACGGAAGGAGGAAATCATATGGAAGTCAATGGATTGACACCAATACCCATCAAAAGATTCCCAAACCCGATGCCGGGTTCCCATTCCCAGCAGGCACACGGCGACGAATTCCCGGTCCTGCCGCAGCGGAACGAGGTCAAGATAGAAAGTATCACCATGGACCTGGAAGAAATGAAGGATTTTCTCTTCATGATGATTCGTGGCGGTGCCGTGAGATCCGAGTCGGATGGCGATACTGTTGGCCGGATTGTGAACAAATTTGCTTAAAAAATTATATTTTACTATAATAATATTGACATATTAAATCCGGCGGTATTTATTGATACTAATTTATAATCAATTTCCGGAATATTTATGAAAATATTCCGGAAATAAAGTGTCATAAATAAAAATTTTGTTGACCTAAAAAACACTTTTCCGCTATTACAATAACGGTCTTAATTTACTAAACAATATTAAGTCTCATTACGAAAATCGATTATATACGTGTCCGATAATCGATGGTTGATAGTCGCGTGGTGAAAACAGGGAGTTTTCACAACACTATATGCTGTTACGAGGTATATCCCCCGCAAATCGGGGTATCCCATTCAAACGGATCGTAGAACGTCATGAGCAAGGACTTGCAGGAAAAATCCGACAAGATAATAAAAGAGCTCAAGGATTACCTTCTCCCGATCAGCGAGGAAATCAAAAAGCTCAAACATTCTGATACGCAAAACGATTGAGAGCGACGTATACAACGCGAGGTATAATATGCCGGCCAAGGGACAGAAACGCAAGCAGCAGATAATCGAAACCGCCAAGGATATGTTCATTCAGAACGGATTCCAGAGCACCCATATCGGACAGGTATGCGAGAAACTGAACATAGCCCGCGGCACCGTGTACCAGTATTTCGGAAACAAGAGGGAAATACTGTATGCAGTACTGGAAAAAGTGGAAGAGCGGATAGACGACATACTCGATCTAGACGACCTTCGTGATTTTTACAAATCAAACCCCAATCCCAAGGCCATTTCGAAATTCATCACCGACCGGATTACCGCTACGATCCAGACCGTGATAGAGGAGCCGATCGTTATCAAGCTTATCTACAAGGATATCGTGGGTATTGACGAGGAAGTCATATCGAGGATCAACAAGTTCCTCGAATATATAACGAAGCTGATCGGTCGTGACGTCGAAGAAATTAAAAAGAGGGGTTTCTACAAGAAAAACCTCAATTCCGAGGTGACCGCCCTCATGCTTATCGGGGGAGTCCTCTTCCTCGTGTATGAATTCATGAGAAAAGAACGGAACATGCTCGACAAGGACATCATCGAAGCGGTGGTGAACAACTACGCGTTCGGCGTTCTGAAATAGCCCCAGGCAAAATAACAGCGACCAGAACCCGGTAAACCCGGGTTTTGTTTTTTCCGACTTGAACCGTGCATTCTGAAAGGCCCGTCATGTATAGAATCTTTCTCCTTCTTGCACTTCTCATCCCTACCGCCTTCCACGTATCGTCTTTCGTGTACGGCCAGGCCAGGACCGATGAACAGGTGCTGGATGATCTTTTCAGCTCCGATCCCGCGAAATCATCCGCGGGCCTGGAGTACATCCGAAAAAACAGGCCCGTCTCCATCATCGCCCGGATAGAAGAAGCGCTTACCGCCAGGGGAAACAACGGTTCCCATCGGGATGCCCTCGCCGCGCTCGAGGGTTATCCGCCGGCATCGATCCTGCCTGTCTGGATACGAATCCTTAATACCACTCCTTCCTCAATTGTCAGGAAGGAAGTCATCTCCGTGCTATCGCGAGTAGAAAACAAAGAAGTGGTCCCTTCTCTGATGGAGCAGATAAAAAACCCATTCCAGACCGTTCGCGAAGCCGCGATACTGGCCCTGAAAAAGTACAGAGACGACCGGGTGTACGCGTACATACTCAACCTGTCCGCCAGCGATAATCCCGTATTTCGCGTCTACTCGTTTGAAGCGATATACCACCTGTACGACAGCCGGCTCTACAATTTCCTCGTCGACCAGCTCAAGGACGATAATAAATCAATCAGATACTACGCGATGCTCTGCCTCGAAAAAAACGAACTCGCGAAATCAGTGAACCATATCAGCCGCATGGCCCTTTCGGATAAAAACACCGAGGTCCGCGTCAAGGCAATCGACATCCTTGGAAACTACCGGCAGTATAATCCGCTCGCCGTGCTATCCCGCTGTATCGACGACCCTCACCGCGACGTACGCCACGCGTCGATACAGGCAATCAACAGAAGGCGCTTCACCTCGACGACGAACAGCCTCTCGAACCAGCTATTTTCGGAAACCGAGGAAGATATCAAGCGTCTGATCATGCAGACACTGGTCGATTTTCGCGATGGAGGCGGGTTTCGCGGCCTTTCGAAACTGCTGCGCGAGGATCCAAATCCCGATTTGAGAATCCGCGCCGCCTATTCAATCGGAGAGATCAAAAACGTCCGTTCCCTGCCATTTCTCATCGAAGGGCTGAAGGACCCTGATTTTCGCGTCAAAGCGGAAGCGTGCAATTCCCTCAAGTATTTCAGGGAAAACAACGTGGTTGACAGCCTTATCGACGTTATCGTGAAGGACGGCAATCTATACGTCAGGACGGCAGCCCTCTACTCCGTCAACCACATACGGCTTCGCAGGGGAGTACTGCCGTTGTTCACCGCGTACTCGCAGGAAAAAGACCTGATCTTCAGGGAACTCCTCCGAAAAAGCGTTGCCGAATCGATCTCGCATTTTCTCCAATAATTTTACACGCCCGTTCCCGCGCGTGAAAATTAATCATTTGCATTTGCCATACCGGTTTTATACTTGAGCCAATCTGGAAGCCGATCATGAAAATCGCACTGGCTCAAATAAACCCTGTCATCGCCGATATAGAAGGCAACCGGCAGCGTATCATCGACTGCATCGAGAGCGCCAGGCGCTCTGGCGCCGAGCTCGTCGTGTTCCCCGAGATGTCCACCATCGGGTATCCCCCCATGGATCTGCTGGAAAACCGCAAGCTGATAGACGATAACCTCCGTTCCATCGAAACCATCGCCCGTCACACAACCGACATCGCGGTCATCGCCGGGTATGTCGATTACGACACAGCCAGAAAACCCATGCTCTACAATACAGCGGCCTTCATGAAGGGTGGGACAATCGCGTCTTCGCACCGGAAGACACTGCTGCCCACATACGATGTATTCGACGAGCTACGGTATTTTTCTCCGGCCCCGGGACAGGAACGGATCATCTTCAAGGGTCAGAAAATCGGTATTACTGTCTGCGAGGACATCTGGAACGAAGCTGATTACAACAACAAGTTCTTCATGGAGAACCGGAGATATCTCACCGATCCCCTGAAAAGCCTCCTGAAAGACGGCCTGGATCTTGTCATCAACATATCCGCCTCCCCCTACTGCATGGGTAAAAACACCGTTAAGTGGGACATGATCACCTCAATTGCGAAAAAGTACGCCGTGCCCGTTCTTTACGTCAACCAGGTCGGCGGCAACGACAGCCTGATTTTCGACGGAAACAGTTTTTACGTGAACGGAAAGGGTGATATCATCGCCATGGCGAAGGCCTTCGAGGAGGACCTGCTGGTAGTCGACACCCAGTCCGATGGTCCCGCCGTAATCCCGAAAGAAGATACGCTCGAGGATATCCGCAGGGCGCTGGTGCTGGGCATACGCGACTATATGCGGAAGTGCGGTTTCCGTGACGTCGTCGTGGGCCTCAGCGGCGGCATCGATTCCGCGCTCACCGCAGCCCTCGCGGTCGAAGCCCTGGGCCCCGGCCATGTAACCGGCATCACCATGCCGTCCGTCTATTCCTCCAGGGGAAGCGTCGATGATTCAATCCAGCTGGCGGAGAATCTCGGAATACGGATAAGCACCATCCCCATCGTCGACCTCTTCGATCAGTATAAAAAGACGCTCTCCGGGATATTCAACGGTTTGCCCGAAGACGTGACAGAGGAAAACATCCAGGCGAGAATCCGCGGCAACCTCCTCATGTCTGTGAGCAACAAGTTCGGCTGCCTGCTTCTCACCACCGGCAACAAGTCAGAGCTTGCCACGGGATACTGCACGCTGTACGGAGACATGTCCGGCGGCCTCGCGGTCATATCAGATGTCCCCAAAACGCTGGTGTTCAAGCTCGCGAAACACCTGAATCGGGACAGAGAAATCATCCCCCAGGCCACAATCGAAAAGCCGCCCTCCGCTGAGCTCAGGGAAAACCAGACGGATCAGGACAGCCTTCCACCTTACGATATCCTCGACCAGATACTGGAATGCTACGTGGAAAAGAAGATGTCCCTGGAGGAGATCGTCAGACTTGGATTCCCGGCGGCCGTCGTGGCCGATGTGCTCAAAAAGGTAAATACAAACGAATATAAGCGCATCCAGGCCGCGCCGGGACTGAAGGTCACTTCAAAGGCTTTCGGCATCGGCAGGAGGGTGCCCATCGCCCAGAAATTCAGGCCGTGAAACTGTTATTCGTCCAGTTGCCGCTCCACGATCATTCCCATTCCTACATCCAGGGCAACGTCGAGTACGCCCCGGCGGTAATGGCGGCGTATCTTGGGCGGAACGCCCCAGGCGCAGTCAGCTTTGAGTTTCTGCCCTTTCTTCATGCAAACTTCTCATCTAACCGCGTCATAGCCCGCCACATCGTCTCCATCGGGCCGGATATAGTATCCTTCACCACCTATCTCTGGAACCTGGAAAGGAATCTCCGCATTGCCGCGCTGGTTAAGGAAACGAATCCGGACATTAAAATCATTTTTGGCGGGCCGGAGATAACCGACGGGTCTTTTTCGTTCAACGAAAAGCGCGCCCAGGTGGACCTCTTCGTTCATGGCGAAGGCGAGTGGTTTTTCAAAAAGTTTGTATCGGGCGATGATATCAGCCGCTACTCACAACGGATCCGGGACAATACACTTGTTGTCCAGCCGGATAACGAGCTCCTTCCTGCCGGTGAGATCGTCGAGCCGTTCACGAACGGCTATCTCAACTCCATGATGGACGGCGGCATCTTCCTCGAACTGACCAGGGGCTGCCCGTATAAATGCAGTTACTGTTATTACTCGAAAAACAGCGCCGGGGTCAGGGAACTCCCCATAGAAGTACTGCTGAAAGCCCTCTCCATGCGAAACTTCGATCTGTCGGAAATATACATACTCTCCCCCACCTTTAACAGGTCCCGCTCCTTCCTGAAAAATCTTGACCGCATCGCAGAAGTCAATCCCGGGATTCGCCTGCATACCGAAATGCGCGCCGACGGTATCGACGACGAACTCGCCGGCGCGATATACCGCGCCGGTTTCCGCAGCCTGGAAACCGGCCTCCAGACGCTCACGCCTGTGGCGCTGAAGAGCATCGGGCGGCGTTCCAGCGTGCGAGGCGAGCTCGACGGGATGTCGCGCCTGAAAGAGGCCGGTATCGACCTCAAGATCGGCGTTATACCCGGACTGCCGGGAGATACCCCCGAGCGCTTCATGCGCACGGTGGAAACCCTGGCTGAGCTGGGCTTCGAGGAGAACATCGAGCTGTACCCGCTCATGCTTCTGCCGGGTACCCGCATCCGCGACATGGCCGAGAGCGCCGGCGCCGTCTTCCAGCGCAAGCCGCCATATTATCTTCTGGAGGGATGGAACTTTTCCCGGGATTCCTTCGGCGCCATCGTCAACGCGACGACCGGACTGACGGGCCTGTTGCAGCACCGGGATTCCCTCCCGGACTTCAGCACCTGTGGGGAAGGTCTCCTGACATGCGGGGCGATATTCGACGGCAGGAACGAAGCGTGCTGGGATGGTACGCGTTACCACGATATGATAGATACCGCCGTCTTCTCATTCCATATCGAGATGCACGACGCCGGGCCCGATTATCGCGTATTGCGAAAACTCATTGCGGGCCTGCCGCACGAGGACCAGCTCTACACCATCATCCTCCAATCGAACCATATTCTCAACCAGGAAATGATTATGTCGCTTAAGGACATACCCGGGGATGATACCATCCATCACCGCCTGAATATCTACTGCGAGGGAAAGGACCGCTCCACCGTGCGGTTTCTGCAGGTGTTTACCAGTGCGCGGGACTACACGCGGGCATGTGAAAACTACTATTCTGTAACGCCGATTCTGAAGATTGAGGCCCATACCTGCCAGTCGCTGCCAGGGTTGAAACCCGCGCCGGAAAACCTGCTGGTGGGAAAAAACGCGTACAGACCGATAAAGGACCACATCCTGCGACTCTACCACGACTTGATGGAAAACATCGCCTTCGAAGACGCGTTAGACATGGCTGATTTCTACCGCTCCGCCGGGACGGACACCTTTCCGGTCCCGGACCTGGCGGTACGCCGCCTCGATTAACTCCGCCTAAAGGCACGCCCCAATTTCATCGTTAAGCTCCCTCAGGGCCTTCACTGCCGCGCTCGCGTAATCCATTCCCGGGTTCTTCTTGTACGCGTAGTTGATGGCGCTTGATGAATTGATCCTGTGCAGGCGCCAATCACCCGTCGCAAGGACCTTCATCACCTCCGCCACGCTCCCCCCCTGCGACCCGACCCCCGGGATGAGCAGCGGCACTTCCTTCCCGGAGGCGCCGAATATCGCCGATATCTTTTCCAGCTGTTCCGGATACGTCGCACCCACTACCGCGCCAATACCGGGATGGTACCAGTCGAGAATCTTCCTGGATACATGGAGGAACACCGGCTCGCCCCGGGTATCGATATCCTGGATGTCCCCGGAGCTCTTGTTGGAAGTCTTGTTCAGAATATAGTATCCACGATCGGGAAAATTTTTCATGAAGGGCGATATAGAGTCGTACCCCATGTAGGGCGATAGGGTTACCGCGTCGGCCCCGAAGAACTCGAACGCCTCCCGTGAATAGGCTTCCGCCGTCTTGCCTATAT
>Ga0116143_10005104_pt1 | contig 12087 bp, 10 predicted proteins | sample AD_UKC034_MetaG_FD_89745 | JGI IMG/M metagenome (GOLD analysis project Ga0116143, IMG submission 89745) | Active sludge microbial communities of municipal wastewater-treating anaerobic digesters from USA - AD_UKC034_MetaG | ecosystem: Engineered > Bioreactor > Anaerobic > Digestate | place: USA...
TTATTCTTCTACGGCGCTATGTTAAATCAAGAGATGACAGCGATTAATGGCGCGCTGGCAACCGTCGGTTGGGGCTACGGACCGCAGCCATAAACATCTGCCCAATCCTTGTTACGCAATCGTCCAAATCGTCCAATTCCTCTTGACGGTCAAATTGGACGATTTGGACGCTCCGCTCTGATCCACTACTCAGCTAAATCCGATAGCTTACCGTCATATGCAGCGTGTTCTGCGCGTGCGTCGTGGTGTCGTCGGGGCCGAAGGGATTGGTCATCGGATCGGCGTTCGGATTCGTCACTTCGTTTTCAACACCATGCTCATAGGTCAAATCTACTGTCATGTGGCCGAATGTATGGCCATAACCCAGGCTCAGATGATGCTCGATGGTCGCAGGGAACAGCGGATAGACGTTTTTATCGGGAATCGGACTCTTGCCGTAATTCCAGCCGCCGCGGATCTTCCCGTTTTCGGAAACGGAATAGCAAGCGCCAAAGGCAAATACGAATTGATCGTCCCAATTGAACGCGAACGGAATCTCCACCGTGGCCGGGGCATAAGCGTTGTTAGGCGATTTGCCGGTGACCGTCACCGTTTCGAGCGCGGAAGACCAGCCGATCCACTGAAGTTCAGTGGACAGAATCAGATGCGCATCCAGTAACTTGAACGCAGCGCCAATCTCTGCCGCGGCAGGCCAGGAGAATCCTTCCACTTCACCCTCATAACGCACCTTGCCCAAGCCCATCGACGAGAAATTCATGTCCAAATCGCCGTCCTCATACGTCAAATTGGCTTTGGTGGAATAAGATGCGCCCAACGCTAATTCCGGGGAGATCTCGTAGCGGAGGCCAATCCGAGCCGCGTATCCCATGCCGCCCGCCCCTGCCAGCTCTTGGCCAGGAAAAACCATATCATCAGCCGTCATCGGCGCTCCATCAGCGCCGGGATCGTAATAGGACGTTTCCGGGAAAAACTTGTAGGCAATGTCCGAATAGCCGACATGTAGAGTGGCCCCCAACGCCAGTTTATCGGTCAGCTCATAGGCGACTGTCGGCGCCAGCCGCATGTAGCGGACATTGGAATAAATGTCATCGCGCGTGCCGAAATTGGTGCGGACATCCTGAAAATCAACGCCCATCCCGCCCTGCGCGAAGAACGCCAATCCCCATGTCACGCCTGATCCGCCGATCCGAGCGCCATATCCGATGAACGGCAATGGAAACACTTGCACCTCTCCGTCCATGTCATTAACGCCGCTCATCGTCGAGTTCTTAAACGACAAACGTGGCGATAGCAGCGACACATTGGCCGCGAACGATTGTTTGGCCATGGTCGTCAGATTCGCCGGATTCGACGCCACTGCCGTGCAGCCAGTCTCAATCGCGACATCTGCCCCGCCCAGACCCGCGGACACTGCATCGTAGCCGATCATGTTCATCCCATTCGTAGCAATTGCTACCGACACAGCGCTCACAGCAGCCATCGCGCACACGACGATCGCTAACCCTTTCATGACTCCTCCCAAACCGTGGTTACCGCTCACAGAAATGAATGCAATCAAACCTCTTCGCTGATACTGCCCCGCCGCGGCTGACGGAGCCGTTCCGCCAGTTCGCCCTGGCGCAGCAACTGATCGTGCAGAATCGACCGCAGCAAATCGAGAGCGTCAATGACCCGCCGGTCACGCAATTGATACAGCACCTTGTTCGCCGACCGTTTGGTCACCACTAACCCCCGCTCGCGCAGGATCTTGAGATGCCGGGACACAGTGCCCTGTGGCTGCCCCAATGCCTCGACTAAACATGACACGTAACACGGACTACCCGCCAGCTCATAGAGAATCGCGACGCGCGTGGTGTCGGCCAGCGCGCTGCAAACTTGGCTGTGCAGTAATTCGACCTCTTCCGAACTCGGCTTGTCCACCGGACACCTCCATCAGATCATTTATTCGCATATCCGAATAAACGTATCGCGTCAAGGGAAAAGTGGCGGCACAATGGACGGGACGGTTGTCTGGAGCGTGTTCTGCCCGTTGTCTTGGCTCGCGGCGCCAGCATAGACTGGCGGGACATGGGAGGGGGTGTCATGAACAACACGGACCGACCGGATCGTCGATGCGACAGCGTTATCCCGCCTGCCGCGGTTGCTGCACTGATGGCGTGGTTTAGAGCTGCGGGCCGCGCATTGCCATGGCGCGGGGAACGGGATCCCTACTTGATCTGGGTCAGCGAGGTAATGCTGCAGCAGACGCAGGTCAGCGTGGTTATTCCGCGCTATATCCGGTGGCGGAAACGGTTTCCTTCGGTCGAGGCGTTAGCCGCGGCGGAAGTGGCGGACGTGCTTAAGGAATGGGAGGGTCTCGGGTATTACACGCGGGCCCGCAATTTGCATGAGGGGGCGAAATTCGTCCTGACGGCGTTGAACGGACACATACCGGGCAGCTATGGCGAGTTGCTGCGGGTGCCGGGCATCGGCCCTTATACAGCGGCGGCAGTGGCGAGCATTGGGTTCAACGAACCGGTTGGCGTAGTTGATGGCAACGTTGCCCGGACGATGGCCCGGCTGCTGCGTATTGGGCTGCCCCAGCGTTCGCCGGAGTTCCATCGGCGGGTTCGGTCGGCAGTAGAATCGAGTTTTGGCTGCCATGAGCCTCGATGGATCAATCAAGCGTGGATGGAAATCGGAGCGCTCATTTGCCGGCGGCGCCCTGGTTGTCTGCCGTGTCCTCTGCACCGTTACTGCGCCGCCGCTGCCGCTGGCGATGTCGCTAATTTTCCGCTGCGCCCTGCCGCCCGGGCGATCCCGGAGCGGACTGGCGCCATATTCATTATTGAACGTGCTGGGGCAGTGTTGATGGTACAACGGCCGCTAACGGGGTTGCTGGGCGGTCTGTGGGAATTACCGAACGCGATGGCCGATGAACAACCGGCGGTGAACTTCATCATATCCGCCGGTTTGGAAGAAGTGTCGCCGACGGGCCTAATTGCCCGGCACCGTTACTCCCATTTCGCTGTGTCATTCGAAGTGTTCCGGGCGCGGTTGGATGGCGACTGGCGCCATCCGTTCTGGCGCGACCATCGTTGGGCTAACGCGGCAGAGCTCGCGGGGTTGCCGCGTCCGCAAGTCCATATAAAAGCGCTGATTGCCGCGGGTTTGATCACTGCTTGACTTCGCCCGGCCCTACCGGGAGAATGCGGAGATTGCCGAGGCTGGCATTAACGCTGAGGAACCACGCTATGGCAAAGCCCTTATCCCTCACGATTGTCATTCCTGTATTTAACGAGGAAGAGAACCTGCCCGAGCTGATCGACCGGCTGGAGAAGCTCGTTCCGCAGATGGGCAGGCCCTGCAACGTGTTATTTATCGAGGACGGCAGCCAAGACGGCACTTACGCGTTGTTAGCCAAGGCTCGTGAACGGCTGCCGTGGATCGGGATCCTTAAATTCGCCCGTAATTTTGGCCAGCAGATTGGACTCGGCGCCGGATTCCGCCATGCGAACGGGGAAATCGTGGCGATGATCGACGCCGACCTGCAATTGGACCCCGAAGACATCCCGGTGATGGCGGATAAATTGGATGAGGGATACGACGCTGCGGTCGGATTCCGCCGTAACCGCCCGGAGAACGTGTTTCTCCGCCAGATCCCATCGCGTCTTGCCAATTGGTCGCTCAGCAAACTGGGCGGGGTAAAATTCGATGATCTCGGCTGTGGATTACAGGTGTTTCGCCGGTCATTATTCCAGGATTTAGATCCAAGCCGCACAGTGTTCACCCATAGCGATGTGTTCGCTGTTTGGCGCGGCGGCAACGTCGCCCAAGTTCCGGTGAATTTTCATCCGCGCAAGCACGGCGAGAGCAAATACAGCACCATCGATCTTGGTTATCTGCTTCTGGATCTGTTGATCACGTTTTCCAACTCGCCAGCACTGCTGTTCGTTAGTTTCGCCATTGGAATGGCGGCGTTGGGGCTGGCCGGTCTCGGCTTGGCCGGCAGCTTGATGGCGTGGACGTTCGGCGGCGAATTCCCGTTAGCGCTGGCGATGTTCAGTTGTTTTCTCGGATTATCTGGCCTGTTCGCTGTCGCGGTTGGATTTATCAACGAGCGCATCGCCCGGATGAGCAGAGTGCTTGATGGCGCGCCCCGCTACATCATTGACCGGCTGGATGAACCGGCGGTATTCGCAGGCGCGGTGTCACATGAATGAACTGCCCCGGCCTTACTTATCCGTCATTATCCCCGCCCACAATTCCGCCGACACTCTTGCCCCGCTGTTGGATCAGCTCGCCCAGGCACTCGATCCAGACTGCGAGGTGATCATCGTCGATGACCGCTCGACGGATGGAACGGCGGAACTCGTCGCCCGTTACCCTGTCCGGCGCGTGCCGCTGACTGGCGGGCGGGGGCCGGCGGCGGGCAGGAATCTGGGCGTTCGCGAAGCGCGCGGGGAAGTCATCATGTTCATGGACGATGACGTCGTGATCAAAGACCGCGGCCTCCTCGCCGGCGTCATCCGCCGGTTTCAGGAGGATCCCCGCTTGACGATGTTATCGACGTTGAGCGAGAAGCGGCCGGAGAATGCTGGATTTCTCCCCGCATATACGTCGCTGCAAGAGTGGGTCATCTATCATCGTTACGTAACCGGGGCGGGGGATCAATATTTTCCTGACTTCACAACCCGTTGTGGCGCGATGCGGCGGGCGGTGTTCGAACAAGCCGGAGGATTTGACGAGAAATTTCAATTGCCGAGTGTGGAAGATGCGGACCTATTTTACCGGATTGCCGCGGTCGCGCCATTGGGCATCGTATGTCCCGGATACCAGATTGGCCATCATTGGCCGCAACGGTTCAGCCGCTTAATGCGGGCGTACATTACGCGCTCGCGGTTATGGATCAGGCTGTTCGCCGGCCGTAAGCAGTTCGATGACGTGTTCAGCACCCGCCGCGAAGCCCTAGCCAAGATAAGCGACGGAGCGATGCTCTTATTTCTTCTGTTGGGCCTATTGTTCCCGCCGCTCTGGTTCGGCGCTGCCGCCTGCGCTGGAATGTCCGCTTATCTCGGCCGCGATTTGCTCGAGGAAGCGCGCCGCGAATATGGGACAATGTTCGCGCTCAAGGCGTTCGTCGTTCACGCCCTGGCATCCGCCGCGCTGTTGACCGGCGCGGCGTGGGGCTGTCTGGATCTGTTGCGGGACAGACTCCGCGCCCGCGGCGCTCGCAACGCCGGAGGTTAATCGATGGCTTCGTTGGACACGCGCCGTCTCGTCCGCACTGCGCGCGGCTATTTTTCCCGCAACCAGCCGGATTACCTCATCTTTTACGTCACCGCCCGGTGCAATCTCGCCTGCCGGTTTTGCTTCAATCGAGAGTATTTTGGCGTATCGCCAGAACGGGATGAATTGCGGACGGATGAAATCCAAAAAATAGCCCGCGGATTCCGCCCGCTCAATCATGTGATCTTGTCTGGCGGCGAGCCGTTCCTCCGGCAGGATCTGGCCGAGATTGCTCTCGCGTTTCACCGCGAAGCTCATGCTGGCCTCGTCAGCATCCCGACAAACGGCACGTTCCCCGAACGTGTCGAGGAAACAGTGGCAAAGATTCTCCACGCCTGCCCCGCGCTCGATCTTCACATCAATCTATCGGTGGACGGAATCGGTGAAGCACACGATCTGCAGCGGGGCCGGCCGGGAACATTCCGCGATTTAACCCGGACGCGGCAACTGTTGCGGCCGTTGCAGGAGAAGCACCCGCGTCTGGCTGTTAACGTGATCTCGGTGATTGGCGATGGCAACGAGGGCGATCTCGACAAAATCCTCGATTATGTCTCCTTCACCCTCGAGCCGGGATATCATGATGTTGGTGTGGACCGTCAGGATTTTTGGATCCCAGGTCTCGTGGAGCGGCAGCTCTTGAGGTTGGCGACGATTGAACGCGCGCTGTTGAGCCGCCGGGGACAGGGGGCAATCGCGCCGGTGCATCGCGCCGTTTATCGGCGGATTAATCAGGAGATTCGGCGTGTCGTCAGGACGCAGATGATGACCTTTCCCTGCCTTGCCGGACGGAAGATGATGGTCGTCAGCCCATCCGGGAGTCTTTATCCGTGCGAAACGTTATGGTTTGAGGCCGGCAGATTTCCCTCCTTCGGTAAAACAGTTTTAGGCGATTTACGCGCGTTGGGTTATCAATGGCGGAGGGCGCGGCACAGCGAAGATTACAAGCGCGTGACACGGCTCATCCGGCTGCGCCGTTGCTTCTGCACGTGGGAATGCGCGATTTTCAACTGTTTACAATATAGCGCCCGGTATTGGCCTGGAATGTTGGCGTGGTACCTCCAAGAGAAGTGGAGGCAAGGGAGAACAGGGAGATGATAAACAGCAGTGGACCGCAGTCGGGCAGCGGGGATCAGTTCCCCCCATTTCTACCGTTGGGACGGTTGCCCGCGATTGTCGCCGAGGCTCAATCCAACCTTCAGCGTTACTTAGATGAGCAGGAGGCGCAGATGCGCTGGTCGTCGCCGCCAGTCACCTTATTCGAGCACAGCCTGCGGGTTGCCCGTCTGGCGCACCGGTTAGCGCTCGAGATCCCGGACGCGATCCCAGAGGACGCCTACATCGCTGGCCTATTCCACGATGCCGGTAAATTTCAGGATGGCGCTTATCACCACGACGATACGCCCGAAGAGGAACGGGCAGCAGAGGTCGCCCGCCGCCTGCTGCGCGAGGGCGGAGCTACAGCCGCCGCTGCTGAACGGATTACCACCGCACTGCTTGATCTCTATCGGGAGGAAGCCGAACCCGGCTTGCTGACGCAGATTGTCCATGATGCGGACAACCTGGATAAACTTGGCTTCCCCGGCGTAGCGAATTACATGATCAAATCGGGCCTGCGCGGCCGAGGACTCGGCCTGGATCTGCTGCTGCGGTCGAGCATCGAGTTGACCTACGCCCGGTATGCGACGGAGACGATGTGGACAGATGCGGCTCAGGCGATAGCTGCCCCGCGTGCCCGCCGCACGCTAGATTTCTTTCGAGAACTTTTAGGCGCGCTGCGCGAAGATGGCCTCTATAATGCGTATCTCACGGATCTCCATTACGACGACATCGTGATTCTTGCCGTGACTATCGACCGCTGCGCATGCGGCGGTGAAATCTCGCGGACGGTTACCAGTGAAAAATCGATTAAATGCATGGAGATCCGCGTAGAGCAGCGCTGCTCTGCCTGTGATTGGCGCCACAAGATGCGGTTCTGCTGCCCGAAGATGCGGCGGAGGAAGCTAGCAAAGTAAGTTTGGGATTCCAGGATACATATTGTCCCCAACGCGGCAGCCTGCCCGAACGACGACCCTCTCCAAACCGGCGCTTGGCCATCGGCCTAGCAGGAACCGATCATCCGTCATTGGGGAGCCCGATGCGTTCCCGTCACCCGCTCGCTTGATCGCGTTATCGTCCAATTTCCGGAATACAGCTCGGATTCTACGCGGTATTGCGCTACGTTGGCGCGCTGTTGCACGCGATTCGTCAGATGGTAACTTTTAGATAACGCATTGTAATAACTAAATAATAAAAATTTTTCTTTCAGAGTTCTGTAGCTGGCACGGTGCCTGCATTTAAGATTGGCGTCCGCCGCGGAGCCCGGGACGAACGAGCCGGCAGTCAGGACCGGATCAGCGGCGCGGACGCGAAACAACTTTACGGTAACTCACAAAAGGAGAAGAAAGAATGAACCGAACGATGAAGCTGTCCGTCACCATGTCCTTGGCCGTCTTGGCCCTGACCCTCCTAACGCTGGGCATTCAGGCCGCGAAGGCATTGCCCGCGCAACCGGTCAACATCAACACCGCCACTGCGGATGAACTTACGGCCCTGCCCAATGTCGGCCCGAAGACAGCGGAAGCTATTATTGCGTACCGCACTGAGCACGGCCCGTTCGCTAAACCGGAAGACCTGATGTCGGTGAAGGGCATTGGCGAAAAGACATTTGAGAAGATGAAACCGTATGTGACGACAGGCGGCCAATCCGCCGGGGCAACGAACTAACCTCCAACAATGGTTAGCGGGGAGCGGCCCCGCGCCGCTTCCCGCTCGCCCGTTCTGTTCGTAGCCGGGCAGCAGTCTGTTGCCTTCTGTCGCCGGAGATTTAGCGCGGGTTTCGTGCCGTCCCGTTGAAGTATATATAAATTGTTAACCGGCTCCCCAGTGCTAGGCTGACATCATCAGTTGGGCTGCGTAAGGAGCTGCCGGAGGAACGTTAGCGATGTTGATCGATCATAATGGCAGACTATCTCACCCCGCTCCCAACTTGCGCTTTAATTCCGCTACCGCTTCGTCTGTGTCGGGGGTGAAGGTGATGACTCTGTCGAGCGCGACGGCTTTGAAGATATCCAAGACGACAGGCTGGAGCGCGGTGAGGATCAGCGTGCCGGACTTGCGGCGGAGCGCGCGGTAAGTGCCCATGAACGCGCCAATGACCGAACTGGAGAGGAAACCGACGCGGTGCATATCGACCACGACGCCTGCGGCCGTTTCTGCAGCCTCAGCCAAGGCGCTGCGGACCGGTTCCAGGTTATCATCGGAGAGGCGCGGAGCATAAATAGCGACGACTGCGACGGGTCCATTCATGAGGAGCCGCACTGGCTCAGCGGGCACGGATGCTAATTCAGGCTCAGGTTCCACCGGTCGCTCCTCGGTCACGGGCAGATCCTCGATCCGCCGGACGAGCATGACGCTATTGCCGCGGGGATTGTAGATGAGCTCATCGAGATAGGCGTCCATCAATCTGATGCCCCTGCCACTCTCTTTGAACACAGACTCGGGGTCATCGTTGCGTGGAAGATCGGACAGAGAGAATCCCCGGCCTTCGTCGTCGATGATCGCGCCCCAGCGGTCGAGATCGGCGAATAGTCTGATGCGGATCGTCTTGTCCACATCTAACTTGTTTCCCCGAACCATCGCGTTGGCGAGTGCTTCGTCGAACACGAGTTCGACATAAGGGTCGCCGCGCTCGGGCAAGCAGCCTTCGCCGATGAGCTCATTGATCATGCGCAAGACCAGCGGGGTTTTCAACGAGAGTTGGGTCGGCACGACCATGTCAAAAAACGTTTTGCCGAATGGTTCCAGGGTTCGATCAGCGAATCTCATAGGGGATCTCCTACCATGGTGGTCACCAGGTGCCGCCGCAGCATGTCATTTTTTGAAGCGCTGGAAGAATCCCTTCCGCGCATCATCATCAGGGGTTTGTTGCTGCTGCTCCAGTTGCTTTTTTTCCCGTTCTTCTTTCTCTTGCTGATAACGGGCCGCCCGTTCCGCATGACGGCGCTCACGGGCTTCGGCAGCCTTTCGCTTGAGCGCGGCCTCGGCATCCATCACGTGTTGAGCATTGAACTCATAGCCAGGCAGCCCGGCGCTCTCCCCTGCGGCAGGGTCAATGCCCGAAACGACAACGGTACCGCTGTCTGATTCTCCGCCAATTCCCGTCGCCACCTGGATTTTCCGCTGCAGATCTGCCGGATCATCGCTGCGAGCCATGGCTTCGGCGGGATCGACGGTGCCGGCCAGCACGAGTTTGAGCAAAGAATCATTCAGGCACACCATCCCGTATTTAGCGCTGATTTGCATGATACTGGGAATTTGGAAAATTTTACCCTCGCGGATGGTGTTCTGGATGGCTGGGGTGACAACCATCACTTCATACGCGGCAATCCGGCCTCGCGGTTTTCTCTTGAGCAGCGTTTGCGCCACAACCCCACGGATGGATGTGGCCGCCATCACGCGGATTTGCTCTTGTTCTGACGCTGGGAATTGCCCGATCAGCCGGTCGATTGTCGAAGGCGCCGTCCGCGTGTGTAACGTGCCGAACACCAGGTGCCCGGTCTCCGCTGTTTCGATGGCGATCCGCGTGGTCTCCAAATCGCGCATCTCCCCGACCAACACCACATCGGGATCCTCGCGCAGGGCGGCGCGCAAGGCGCGGGCAAACGAGCCGGTGTGCGAGTGCACCTCGCGCTGATTGATCAGGCAGCGCTTGCTGACGTGAACGAATTCGATAGGATCTTCGATGGTGATCACGTGGTCGTCGCGCGAATTGTTCACCAAGTCGATCAATGCCGCTAAAGTTGTCGATTTACCCGAACCAGTCGGTCCGGTGACGAGCACCAATCCATTGGGCAGCTCACAGAATCTGCGCACCGGCGCAGGCAACCCGAGCTGATCGGCGCTCAAGATCGTCATGGGGATGATACGGACCACGCCGCCAACGCCACGGATATCGCGGAACACGTTGACCCGGAACCGGGCTAATCCCGGCAATTCATAAGCGAAATCCGTATCGTTGGACTCGTGGAATTCCCTGATGTTCGGTTCGGGCATAATCTCTTCAAACAACCGTTGAGTTACCGCTGGTTCCAACACCTGCGGGGCGATAACCACCATCGAACCGTGGACCCGCATGCGGGCTGGTTCACGGGCGGTCACATGCAGATCAGAACCATTCTGATCATTTAGCTGGCGAAGATATTGATCTATGAGTGGCACGGCTCAGCTCCTGGGCGGGATGAGGAAAAACACCGGGGGAGTTTACGGCGAAGAGAGATGCCCGTCAATCTAGTCCGCGTAAAAACATTGACGGACCGACAACGCAACGGCATCCTGACCAGCGCTCCAGCTTCGGCAGGGCGCGGCTCGAACGCAACTGCTGGTTCCCCGGCATGAGTGTTCTGGGTAACGCCAGTGCCTGATAGAAGCCGGGACTTTTTTATCGGAGGAAACACAAATGGAATGCACGACGATAACCGCTGTCAGAGCAAGGGAAATTCTCGATTCGCGCGGCAATCCCACAGTCGAAGCAGACGTGACTCTCGAATGCGGCTGCTGGGGCCGCGGCGCTGTTCCGTCTGGCGCGTCCACAGGCGCTCATGAAGCGTATGAAAAACGGGATGGCGGACCGCGCTATGGCGGCAAGGGAGTGCTGCAAGCGGTCGAGCATGTTAATAATGAGATTGCCGAGGCGTTGATCGGATTAGACGCCACAGACCTGTTCGGCGTGGATCAAGCAATGTTCGATATCGAAGCGGATCTCGTGCGCCGGACGTTAGCTGATAAAATCAAGCACCTCAGCCCCGAAGAGGCCAATGCCGCGGTCCAAGCAGAAACCCTGCACAAACGCCACCTCGGAGCGAACGCGATCCTCGCTGTGTCCATCGCCACAGCCCGCGCCGCTGCTGATTGCCTCGGAGTGCCCGTTTATCGCTATCTGGGCGGCGCTGCGGCGCGTGTGCTGCCGGTGCCAATGTTCAATGTCCTCAATGGCGGAACGCACGCCAATTGGGAAGGAACTGATTTTCAGGAGTTCATGATCTGCCCCTGGGGCGCGCCGACGTATCCCGAGGCCCTGCGCATGGGCGTCGAGGTCTATCACGCGCTCAAAGCCATTCTTAAGAAGAAGAGCCAGAATGTGGACGATCCCGAGCGTTTCCGTTACAGCACCAGCGTCGGCGACGAAGGTGGCTTCGTCCTGAAATTGAAAACCAATGAAGATGCCCTGAAGCTCATCATGGAAGCCATCATCAAGGCGGGGTATGTGCCGGGCAAAGATGTTGTGATCGCTCTCGATCCCGCCGCCACCGAACTGTACGACCCTCAGAAACGCGTCTATAAGCTTCACACAGAAAACCGCGAGTTGTCCCACGATGACATGATCGCGCTCTATGCCAATTGGGTCGCTCAGTATCCGATTGTTAGCATCGAAGACGGCCTAGCCGAAGATGATTGGGAAGGCTGGCAAAAACTCAACGCCAGGCTCGGGGCCACGATTGAACTGGTTGGCGACGATCTGCTGGTGACAAACGTCGGACGCATCCGCAGAGCCATCCGCGAACGCGCGGCAAACTCCGTGCTGATCAAAATGAATCAGATCGGATCGGTCAGCGAGACGATCCAAGCGATTGAAACAGCGCGAGCCGCCGGCTTCGGCGCCGAGTTCTCGCACCGTAGCGGCGAAACCGTGGACAGCTTCATCGCCCACTTCGTCGTGGCGATGGGATGTGGCCACATAAAGACTGGCGCGCCAGCCCGCGGTGAACGGCTGGAAAAATACAA
>Ga0116143_10005105_pt1 | contig 12087 bp, 11 predicted proteins | sample AD_UKC034_MetaG_FD_89745 | JGI IMG/M metagenome (GOLD analysis project Ga0116143, IMG submission 89745) | Active sludge microbial communities of municipal wastewater-treating anaerobic digesters from USA - AD_UKC034_MetaG | ecosystem: Engineered > Bioreactor > Anaerobic > Digestate | place: USA...
CGCAGCTCGGGCAGCGAATCGAAGGGGTAGATCACGAACAGCGGCCCGCGGTTGCGCACGGGCATCGGCTCACGGTCCATCAGCCTGGCGAGGATGACGTCGTAGCGCTGCGCATCCTCGAGCGGGATGTCGACGACGTAGTCGTTGAGCGCGCGGGCGTGCAGCATGCTGCCATGGGCGCCAGCCGCGCGCAGCACGTCGCGCAGCAGCGGACCGGTGAACTGGCGGGGCTTCGAGAACCAGGGTGTGGCGGTCGTGAAGCTCGTCTGCGGCAGCTGCTGCAGCATCTCCATGTCGAACTGCGCCACCCGCCCCACGTTCGGATTGCGCACCTGGCCACTGATCGTGAGGACGACCGGTCCGGCGGGCGCGGGCAGCGCGTACGCCCAGCCGAACCAGCCCAGGAGGCCGATCGAGGCCGCCGCCTGTACGAGACTGCGCCGGGACGTCATTGCCGGCTCCCGTGGTGACACTGCCATGCGCGCGCGGACACCGCGATCTTCTGCATGTTCGGATTCCTCCCCGGGCGGGCCCGGATCCGCATTCTACGAGTGAGGTCGACAGCGGCGTAAGAATGTGTGACCGGACCTCCCGGCAGCCATCAGGTGGGCATGCTCGGCGACCCACGCTCGGGGCACCGCCGACGAGGTCGGCGATGCGCTGGCGCCGGGACGATGGTGCCCGATCGATTGGATCTATCGCGCCTATCAATTGATTTAATACTATGAATATGCTACACTTGATAGTATTCAAACAATCGATCAACCCCAACCAACCCCAACCGCAAGCAGGAGTGCATCCATGTCGATCATCAACACCACCGTCCAGCCCTTCAAGGCCAACGCGTTCCACAATGGCAAGTTCATCGAGGTCAGCGACGAAACCCTCAAGGGTCACTGGTCGGTGCTGATCTTCATGCCGGCGGCCTTCACCTTCAACTGCCCGACGGAGGTCGAGGACGCGGCCGAGCACTATGCCGAGTTCCAGAAGGCTCAGGCCGAGGTCTACGTCGTCACCACCGACACGCATTTCTCGCACAAGGTCTGGCACGAGACCTCCGAAGCGGTCGGAAAGGCCAAGTTCCCGCTGGTCGGCGACCCGACGCACGTGCTGACGAACATGTTCGGCGTGCACATCCCGGAAGAGGGTCTGGCGCTGCGCGGCACCTTCATCCTCGACCCGCAGGGCGCCGTGAAGACCGCCGAGGTGCACGACAACTCGATCGCACGCGACGTCAAGGAGACGCTGCGCAAGCTCAAGGCCGCGCAGTACGTGGCCAAGCACCCGGGCGAGGTCTGCCCGGCCAAATGGAACGAGGGTGCGAAGACGATCGCCCCGTCGATCGACCTCGTCGGCAAGATCTGAGTCTGAGCGCCTGCGCTCCCTGACTCCCTGAAGCCCGCGGAGCGCGGGCTCCCGACCCGCCTCCGCAGCCATCCCGGGTACGTCCCCGGGCCCCGTCGACAGCAACCCGGACTGGCCACATCCGGACTGCTGTCGACGAGGCCTGTCGCGCCCCGACGTCACCCTCGACGCCCACACGACACCCACTCGACTTGAAAAGGACCCGCCATGTTGGACGACAGCATCAAGGCCCAGCTTGCCAGCTACTTCGAGCGCATCACCCATCCGGTCGAGCTGATCGCGAGTCTCGACGATTCGACGGGTGCGGCGCAGATCCGCGAACTGATCACCGAGATCGCGGCGATCGCCCCGGACAAGATCAGCGCACGCACCGACGGCAGCTATGAGCGCCGACCGTCGTTCCAGATCACGCGTGCCGGCCAGGACATGGGCGTGCACTTCGCCGCGGTGCCGATGGGGCACGAGTTCAGCTCGCTGCTGCTGGCGCTGCTGTGGGCCGGCGGTCATCCGCCCAAGATCGAGCCGGCCGTGCTCGAGCAGGTGAAGGCGCTGCAGGGCGATTTCGCGTTCGAGACCTTCATGAGCCTGTCGTGCCACAACTGTCCGGACGTGGTGCAGGCGCTGCACCTGATGGCGGTGCTCAATCCGCGCGTGCGGGCGGTCGCGATCGACGGCGCGCTCTTCCAGGAGGAGGTCGAGCGTCGCCAGATCATGGCCGTGCCCGCGGTGATGCTCAACGGGCAGGACTTCGGCCACGGCCGCATGGAACTGGCCGAGATCCTCGCCAAAGTCGACACCGGCGCTGCCGAGCGCGCGGCGGCCGCGCTCTCGGAAAAGGCGCCGTTCGACGTGCTCATCATCGGCGGCGGACCGGCCGGCGCGACGGCAGCGGTCTACACCGCCCGCAAGGGCATCCGCACCGGGATCGTTGCCGAGCGCTTCGGCGGCCAGACGATGGACACCAACGGCATCGAGAACCTCATCTCGGTGCTCAAGACCGAAGGCCCGGCCTTCTCCGCGGCGATGCAGGAGCACGTGCGCCACTACGGCGTCGACGTGATCACGCTGCAGCGCGTGCAGCGCCTCGAACCCGCGGCGCAGCCGGGTGGCTACGCGACCGTGACGCTCGAGAGCGGTGCGGTGCTGAAGAGCCGCACGGTCATCCTGGCCACCGGTGCGCGCTGGCGCGACATCGGCGTGCCCGGCGAGTTCGAGTACCGGACCAAGGGCGTGGCCTACTGCCCGCACTGCGACGGCCCGCTCTTCAAGGGCAAGGACGTCGCGGTGATCGGCGGCGGCAATTCGGGCGTCGAGGCCGCGATCGACCTGGCCGGCGTGGTCGGCAGCGTGACGCTGCTCGAGTTCGCCGACAAGCTGCGCGCCGACCAGGTGCTGATCGACAAGCTGAAGAGCCTTCCCAACGTCAGCATCCACGTGAATGCGCAGACGACCGAGATCCTCGGCGACGGCCAGAAGATGACCGGCCTGCGCTACACGGACCGCGTCAGCGGCGCCGAGCACCAGCTCGACCTGGCGGGCGTGTTCGTGCAGATCGGGCTCGTGCCCAACACCGAGTTCCTGCACGACTCGGGGGTGGAGCGCAACCGTTTCGGCGAGATCATCGTCGATGCGCGCGGCGCGACCAGCGTCGCGGGCGTCTTCGCCGCCGGCGACGCGACGACGGTGCCCTACAAGCAGATCATCATCGCCGCCGGCGAGGGCGCCACTGCTGCGCTCTCCGCGTTCGACTACCTGATTCGCACGCCGGCGCCCGCGGCCTGAGCCTCCGCGGCGCTGGCCGGCGAGCCGCTGCGAAGGGCGCGGCGGCCCAGGGGCGTCCTGCGGTGCGCGGTCTCGGCATCGTGTCAAACTTGCCCGATGACCGAAGCCCCGCGCCCTGCCTACAGCGCTGCCGCCGAACGCAACCGCGGCCCGATCCTCGAGCAACTGCTACGCCTGCTGCCGGCAAGCGGCAGCGCGCTCGAGATCGCGGCCGGGACCGGCCAGCATGCGGCGCACTTCGCGGCCGCGCTGCCCGGCTGGACCTGGCAACCGACCGACGCCGACGCGAATGCGCTGACCTCGATCGAGGCCTGGTGCAGCGGCCTGCCCAACGTGCGGCCCGCGCGTCAGCTCGATGTGCTGGAGCCGTCCTGGCCTGGCGTCCCGACGGGACTTGACCTCATCTACGCCTCGAACCTGCTGCACATCGCGCCCTGGGCGGTGTGCACGGCGCTGATGAGAGGTGCTGCGCAGTACCTGGCGGCTGGCGGCCTGCTCGTGACCTATGGTGCGATCCTGATCGACGGGGTCCCGACCGTGGCGAGCAATCTTGCTTTCGACGCCGATCTGCGTGCGCGCAACCCGGCCTGGGGGCTGCGCCGCCTGGCCGATATCGAAACGCAGGCGCAGGAAGCCGGGCTTGTGCTGCGCGAAACGATCGCGCTGCCGGCCAACAACCATCTCCTCGTCTGGGCGCTCGCCTGAAACGCCAGCTCCGGTCCCGAGCACGGCGGAGCGTGCCCCTGCTGCAGGCCTCAGCGCAGCGAGAGCTTGAAGGCGATCATCGCGCGCAGCTTGTTCGGCAGAACCGGCTTGATGAGCAGGTGGAAGTCGTGCGCGAGCGCCTCTTCCTCGTGCCCACCGAGGCTGCTGCCGGTGACGACGATCGCCGGCAGGCCGCGGCCGCCAGGCTTCGGCCAGTGCGCACGCAGGCTCTGCAGCGCCTCCAGGCCGGTGTGTTCCTGCGGCAGGCGGTAGTCGACGATCGCGAGGTCCGGGCGTCTCGGAGGTGCCGCTGCCAACCAGGCCAGCAGGCTGCCGACCGAATCGAAGGCTTCTACCTGCGCACCCCAGGCCTGCAGCAACACGACGAGCCCCTCGCGCACCGCCGGTTCGTCCTCGACGACGACGATCAGCCGTCCCTGCAGCGTGAGCCCGAGCGTGCCGCGCTGCAGCGGGGAGCCTGCCGCTTGGTCGGGCGCGGGTCGGCCGCGCGGCAGCTCGAGCGTGAACACCGTGCCGTGGCCGGGGCGTGAACGAACCGTCAGCGGTGCCGCCATCAGGTCGGCCAGGCGCTTGACGATCGCCAGCCCCAGGCCCAAGCCCTTGCGGTGGTGCGGCATCAGCGCGCGCGTGCTGTTGACCTGGAAGAACTCCTCGAAGATGCGCGGCAGGCTGGCTTCGGAGATGCCGATGCCGGTGTCCCAGACCTGCACCCGCATCCGGCCCTGCCAGCGCCGGCAGCTCACGAGCACGCCGCCGTCGTCGGTGTAGCGGATCGCGTTGCTGACCAGGTTGCGCAGGATGCGTTCGAGCAGCACCGCGTCGACCTCGGCGACGTGATCGTCGCCGCGGAACGAGAGCATCAGTCCTTTCTCGAACGCGATCGGCTCGAAATGCAGGCGCAGGCGGTTGAAGAGCTCGCGCATGCGCAGCGGCGCCGCGTGCACTTCGACGCCGCCGGTGTCGATGCGCGTGATGTCCAGCAGCTCGCCGAACAGGCCCTCGAGTGCGTCGACCGATTCGTTGATGCTGTTCACGAGCGCGGCAACCTCGGGGTCGCGCACGCGCTGTCGCAGCGCCTCGGCGAACAGGCCCACGGCGTGCAGCGGCTGGCGCAGGTCGTGACTCGCCGCGGCGAAGAACTGCGTCTTGGCTCGGCTGGCGGCCTCGGCCGCACGCCGGGCGCTTTCGGCCACAGCCATCTCGTGGCGCAGGCGCGCGGCCAGTTCCTCGGTGCGCGCGCGCAGCGCGATCGACTGGGCGAGCGCGCCGGCGTGGCTGCGGCCCATCAGCACGGTGATGGCGAAGACGATGGTGAGCAGACCGGCGAGCTGCCAGTGCCAGGGGTGCGTGACATCGGTGGCCACGCGCACGATCAGGGGCACGAGCACGAGGACGATGAAGAGCAGAAAGTCGCGCCGCTGCGACGAGAGCATGTGCACCGAGACGAGGCAGTAGCTGTAGACGATGAAGATCAGGCCCAGGTCGTGATAGACCGTACCGCGATCCCAGAAGAGCCAGGCGCCGATCCCCCAGAGCGCCGCATGCACGGCGACGAGCACGCGCCAGCTGCGGCGCCAGCGCAGCATCGTTGCGGCACTCGCATCGGGTTGCTGCCGATAACGAACATAGTGCCCGAGCCGGATTCCCCAGGCCAGCAGGCTGGCTGTGCCCCAGGCCCCGAGCACCGCGGGCGGCGCCAGCGTGCGATAGATCAGCAGCACGATGAGGATGCCGGCGAGATTGCCCGACAGCGAGACCGGCGTCTGCTGCATCAGCGAGCGCAGGTGCTCGATGCCGCCAAGCCGCTGGCGATCGGACGCCGGAAGGTTCGTGTCGGCCAAGGGCGGCATGTCGCGCCCGTGCGCCTATCCGGGCGGGCGCCGCGAGCCGTCCTGCGTCATCTGGCTGACGGCCAGCACCGCCTGCGTGCGCGTGTGAACGCCCAACGTCCTCAGCACCGCCGCGACATGATCCTTGACGGTTTCGACCGAGAGCTTGAGTTCGCGCGCGATCAGCTTGTTGGGCAAGCCCTTGAGCAGGAGTGCGAGCACCTCGGCCTGCCGCGGTGTCAGGCCCAGCGATTCGAGGCTCATGGCCTGCTGATGGGGCTCGACCCTCGCAGCAGGCCCAAGCGGCGGTGGCTCGATCTGCATCACTCCCGGAACGGTGTCGCCCTCGGCCGGATCCGCGCCGGCGGTGGCGCCAAGAAGCATCGGCGGCACATAGAGCCCGCCGGACATCACCATCTGCAGCGCCTCGGTGAGCTGCGCGTGCGACGAGCGCTTCGGGACGAAACCCATTGCACCGAGGTCGATCGCGCGGATGACGTCGGACGCGCGTTCGGAGGCCGAGACCACGACCACCGGCAGCGCCGGGTAGGCCTGGCGCAGCTCCTGCAGCAGGTCGAAACCGTCGGCGTCACCCAGCGCCAGGTCCAGCAGCACGAGGTCGTAGTCCGGGTCCTCGGCCAGGCGGATGCGCGCCGCCGCGGCGCTGTCGACGCCGTCGACGACGGTGTCGCTGCCCAGACCGCTGATCACGCTTTGCAATGCAGTCAGGATGAGGGGATGGTCGTCGATGAGGAGGGCTTTCATCGCAGTCTCGGAGGGCCGGTGCGGCCGGCCACCGAGCCGGCGGCCGAGCTGCCGCCCCTTGTCGGTGCAGGCAGCGCCCATCGTATGCGAGGGCCATCGCCGCACGCCCCCTCCGAGGAGGGGAGGCCATACCCGCTCAAGCGGGTGCCTGGGTGTAACGGCGCGACACCGCTTCGGCGATGCAGACCGGCTTGTCGCCGCCTTCGGCCTCGATCGTCACTTCCATCGTCAGCTGGGCGCCGCCGGGCAGGGGATCGAAGGCCTGCAGCTTGAAGCGGCCGCGCACGCGCGTCCCGCTCCTCACCGGCGCCGGGAAGCGCACCTTGTTGAGCCCGTAGTTGATGCCCATGCGCACGTCCTCGATCTGCAGCGCCGCCTGGCCGAGCGCCGGCAGGAGGCTCAGGGTCAGGAAGCCGTGCGCGACCGTGCCGCCGTAGGGGCCCTTGGCGGCGCGTTCCGCGTCGACGTGGATCCACTGGTGGTCGCCGGTCGCGCGCGCGAAGAGGTCGATGCGCTCCTGGTCGATGAGGACCCAGTCGCTCGTTCCAAGCTCGCTGCCCACGAGCGCCTTCAGATCCTGCAGTCTTTCGTAGCGTTTCATCGGTCGAGCCACTCCTTCAGCGGTTGCCATTGTTCGAGATCGCGGGCGACGCGGCTGGGCGTCACGTCCCACAGCGTCAGGCCGTGCGCCGCCAGCTGCACGTAGTTCTGCGTGTCGCGCAGCCAGGCCAGCACCGGTACCGGCAATGTCGCCAGGTAGTCGCGCAGTTGCGCGTTGGCCAACGTGTGCTCCTTGATCCGCATGCCGACGAGGCCGAACTCGATCTGGTCGGCGCGCCGGTGCGCCTGCAGCATCTGCACGAAGGTGTGCGTGGCCTGGATGTCGAAGAGGCTGGGCTGCAGCGGCACCAGCACCCGGTCGGCAATCCCGAGCACCGTGTCGAGCTGCCAGCCGTGCAGCCCGGCGGGCGTGTCGAGCACGACGTGTGTGCTTCCCCGCGGTGGACGCACGATCGTGCCGCGCACGTCCCAGCCCTGGATGGGCGGCACCTGGGCGGGACGAAGCGCCAGCCATTGCCACGACGACTGCTGGCGATCGATGTCGCCGAGCATCACCGCGTGGCCCTCCCGCGCGTACAGGCCGGCGACGTTGGTGGCCAGGGTGCTCTTGCCGACGCCGCCCTTGGGGTTGGCGACCACAATGACCGGCATCGCTTCCCTCCTCGGATTTCCTCGGATGCCGATGTTAGCGGCGGTCCGTGACAGGGCGGCGGCCAAGCGCGCATCGAGCGGGCGTCCCGGATAGCATGCGCGCATGAGCCCTCCGATCGCACCCCCCGCCGCTGCCGCCACGGGCGGCGTCTCGCCCGCAGCCCTGGATTGGGCGCAGCGCCTGGTGCGCATGAGCACGATCAGCGACCAGTCGAACAAGACGTTGATCGAGACCGTCGCCGATCACCTGCGCGCGCTCTCGGTACCGCTGCGGCTCACCCACGACGAGGCCGGCGCCAAGTCCAACCTCTTCGCCACGCTCGGGGCCGGCAAACCCGGCGGCGTCGTTCTTTCCGGGCATACCGACACCGTGCCCTGGACCGGACAGGCCTGGACGGTGGATCCGCTGGGCGCCGAGGTCCGCGACGGGCGGCTCTACGGCCGCGGCAGCGCGGACATGAAGTCGTTCATCGGCCTGTGCGTCGCGCACGCGTCGGCCTTCCTCGACGCCGACCTGCCGTTCGCGGTGCATTTCGCGTTCAGCTACGACGAGGAAGTGGGTGGCTTCGGCGCCCGTCACCTGATCGCCGACCTCAAGGACGCGGGGCTTGCGCCGACGCACTGCATCGTCGGTGAGCCCACCGGCATGGTGCCGGCGCTGGCGCACAAGGGCGTGCACCGCTGGTGCTGCCGCGTGAAGGGCAAGGCGGCGCACTCCTCGCAGACGCCCAAGGCGGTCAACGCGATCGTGAACGCGGCGCGCGTGATCGCGCACCTGGCGGACATGGGCGAGCGCTTCCGCGCGCAGGGCCCGTTCCGGGAGGGCTTCGAGGCGCCGTTCACGACCGCGGCGGTCGGCGTGATCGAGGGCGGCATCGCCGACAACGTGATCCCGGAGGATTGCCGCTTCCACTACGAGTTCCGCGACGTTCCGGGGGCGGATGTCGACGCGCTGCAGGCCGAGGTGGTCGCGCGCGCCCGCGCGCTCGAGCCCGCGATGCACGCGGTCGATGCGGCGACGGGTTTTCGCTTCGAGACGCTGTGCTCGATGCCCTCGTTCAGCGCCGCGCCCGACGATCCGGCGGTGCAGCTCGTGCAGCGGCTGCTCGCGACGCGGCAGACGACGCTGGTCGGCTTCGGCACCGAGGCCGGGCTGTTCCAGCGTGCCGGCATCCCGACGGTCGTCTGCGGCCCGGGATTCATCGACCAGGCACACCAGGCGGACGAATACGTGAGCCTTGCGCAGCTGGCTTCCTGCGAGGCGATGCTGCGCGCGCTACGGCAGACGGACCTGCGCTGAAGGCGGGCCGGGGCTCGCGGCGGAGGCCTGGGCGCCGCTCGACGAGCTTGCGCTGACAGGGGTCGTCTCAAGCGGGACCCCGATCTGGGTGGTCGCCCCCGGCCCGCGGGATTGCGACGCGGGGAGGCGACCGCGACGATGGGGCCTCCTTCAGTCAGGCTCGCCGAGGTCAAGCGCCATGTCCGATCCCAAGCCCCGCCCGCCACAGGTCGAGCCGCCGGCGCCCGAGCCGACACCCTTGCCCTTGCCCTCGCTGCCGCCGGGGCATCCGCTGCAGGCGCGGCTGGCCGCCTGGTACGAACTGCGCGACCAGCTGGCCGCGCTCAACGCACGGCTGGAATACCTGCGATTGATGATGCGGCTCGAGCAGCGGCGGGATTGAGCGGCCTGCGGACTCCGCGGTTCGCCGACGCAGGCGCAGGCAAGGCGCGGGGCTCCCGCGCTCGCGGGCCGTCATGCCGATCCGGTCGGATCCGCGCTCGCGTGGTCCGGCCGGCGTCCCTCAGTCGGACTGCCCGAGGGTCACGACCTCCTTGCGCTCCTGGCCGGCACGCCACAGGCTCAAGGTCACCTTGTCACCGCTCTGGAAGCGCTCGAGCTGCTCGAGGAGGTCATCCAGGTTGGCCACCTCCTGGCCGTTGATCGCGGTGATCACGTCGCCGGCGATGATCTCGCCCCGTGAGCCGCGCCTGAACGGCTCCAGTCCTGCGCGCGCGGCCGGGCTGCCGCGGCCGACGTCGACGACGATGACGCCCTTGGGCAGCTTGAGCGCCTGACGCAGCGCCGGCGGCCCGGCGCTGATCCCGAGTGCCGGCCGAACGAAGCGCCCGTCGCGGATCAGGCGCGGCACGATGCGGTTGACTTCGTCGACCGGAATCGCGAAGCCGATCCCCGCGCTGGCCCCGCTCGGGCTCGCGATCTGCGTGTTGACGCCGATCAGCCGCCCCGCCGAGTCGAGCAGCGGCCCGCCCGAGTTGCCGGGGTTGATCGCGGCATCGGTCTGGATCACGCCGCGGATCGTGCGGTTGTTGAAGGACTCGATCTCGCGGTCGAGTGCGCTGACGATGCCCATCGTCAGCGTCTGGTCGAGGCCGAAGGGGTTGCCGATCGCGTAGACGCGCTGACCGACAACCAGGTCGCGGCTGGTGCCCAGCGCGATCGGCGGCAGCTTCTCCTGCGGCGCCTTGATGCGCAGCACCGCGAGGTCGCGATCGGCGAAGTAGCCGACCAGCTCCGCGTCGTAGCTGCTCTGGTCCGAGAGCGTCACCTTCGCGCTGTTGGCGCCCTGGATCACGTGGAAGTTGGTGACGACGTGGCCCGAGGCGTCCCAGACGAAGCCGGTGCCGGTGCCACGCGGCACCTGCTGCACGTTGAGCGAGAACAGATCGCGCTGCGCGCCGAGCGAGGTGATGTGCACGACGCTGCTCGAGGTGCGGCGGAAGATCTCGATGTTGGCGAGCTCATCGGGTGCCAGCGGTCCCCGCGGGTCTACGGTGCGCGGAACCGCGTCGGGGCGGCTCTCGACGCAGGCGGGTGAGGCCAGCAGCAGCGCGGCCAGCAGCAGCGCGGCAGCGGCGGAGAGGGGCCAGTGGCGCCGCAGGACAGCAGAAGGGTTCGGACTCATCGACGACGGTCTGTGTGGGGCAGGGTGAGGCAAGGACGATCAAGAAGGGCGATGGACAATCGCCGCCCATGATGCTGACACATCGTCGCCACCTGCTGCTGGCCGTGCTGGCGCTCGTCGTGACCGCTGTGGCAGTCGCGCTTTGGTGGCGTGCGCCCGCGGTGGCGGTTGTGCCGGCTCGAGAGGCGCCGCTCGTGCAGACGGTCGTCGTGAGCGCGCGCGTGGCCAGTCCGACCCGCGTCTTCCTCGGCAGCACGCTGACCGGCCGCGTGGCGCGCTTCCCGCAGCGCGAGGGCGCGCAACTGGCGGCCGGCGAACTCGTGGTCGGGCTCGAGGATGCCGAGTGGGCCGCTGCGCTGCGGCAGGCCGAGGCCGCTCTGGACAGCGCACGCGCGCGCCTGCAGGGCCAGCAGCAGCTGGCGCTGCCGCTGGCTGCGCAGCAGCTCGCGCAGGCCAGGGCCAACGCCGACGCGGCCGAGCGCGAACGGGCGCGCCATCAGGCCTTGTTCGAACAGGGCTTCATCGGCCAGGCGCGTCTGGACGAGGCGCTGCGCGCGGCCGAGGTCGCGCAGGCGCAGTTGCGCTCGGCGCAGGCGCAGCAGGCGGCCAACGAGAGCGGGTCCGAGCTTGCCCAGGCGCAGCTGCGCGTGCGCGAGGCGCAAGCCGCGCGCGAGCTGGCGCAGGCGCGCCTGGCGCAGGCACGGGTGCTCTCGCCGGCCCCGGCGGTGCTGCTGCAGCGCCTGGTCGAGCCAGGCCAGATCGTGCAGCCGGGAACGCGTCTGGCCGAACTGGCGCTGCAGGAGCCACCGCAGCTGGTGGCGCTCGTCGACGAGAAGTTCCTCGGGCGGCTCTCGCCGGGGCAGCCCGCCAGCGTCGTCGCCGACGCCTATCCCGAACAGGTCTTCGAGGCGCGCATCGCGTCGATCGCCCCGGTCGTCGATTCCCAGCGCGGCTCGGTCGAGGTGAAATTCGCGCTGCCGGCGCCGCCGCCCTTTCTTCGCGACGACCTGACGGTGTCGGTCGAGATCGTCACTGCCAGGCGCGAGCGGACGCTGGTGATCCCGGCAGAGGGCCTGCGTACGCCGTCGACGGTGCATGTGCTCGACCAGGGGCGCATCGTCGCGCGTCATGTGCAGACGGGCGTGCGCGGCGTCAGCGAGATCGAGGTGCTGCAGGGCCTGCGCGAGGGCGAACTGGTCGTTCTCGACGGCTCGCTCGAGCCCGGCGCCCGCGCACGCGCCGCGCGAACCCCCGCACCGAGCCCGGGCAACGGGCGCGCGATGGCCGAGGGCGTCTCCGGCGCCGCGCAGGCGATCGGTCGCTGAGCGGAGCGCAGGGCAGATGCGCGTGAGTCCCGGCTTTGCGGTCACCGTTGCACTGCGTTTCCTGCGCGAGGGCCGGATGCAGACGCTGCTGATCGTCGTCGGCGTCGCGGCCGGGGTCGCGGTGGTCTCCTACATCTCGGCGCTGATCCAGGGCCTGCA
>Ga0116143_10005107_pt1 | contig 12086 bp, 5 predicted proteins | sample AD_UKC034_MetaG_FD_89745 | JGI IMG/M metagenome (GOLD analysis project Ga0116143, IMG submission 89745) | Active sludge microbial communities of municipal wastewater-treating anaerobic digesters from USA - AD_UKC034_MetaG | ecosystem: Engineered > Bioreactor > Anaerobic > Digestate | place: USA...
AAGTTTGACGTTATTATAATAAAGCCGTATATATACGAACTTGGAGCCTCTTTGGTATACACCTGTATTCCTTGACTCGTCATCGTTTGTTTTTGTTTCTTCAATAGCCATTATCAAGTTATCATTACTGTTTCCTTCCGTTGGTTCTAATTCCTGTTTAAAAAGGAGGAAATCAAGAAAACTGGAGCTTCCACTTACAATTTTAATATAAATATTACCTGCACTGGCAACATGTAATCCTTCAACAACATAAATGAACCCAAAAACGCCGCTTTCAATTTGTGGTCTAATTTTAATATCACCATGTTCAGTAACTCGGTCATTAAAATCGGTGCAATACCTTTCGATAATCTGCAAGATGACAGTGGGTTTGGGTCTTTCCTCTGTTAGTAGCCATAAATTGTCCAAAATAAAACCTCCTATTTTTATAAGTGAGGGTATCGGGAAAACCGGAATCGCTTCATGAAGATATCTACAGGAAACTGGGCGTTCCGATGCTAAAGAACCGGCAACTGACTTACGTGGCTCATCGATTGTAGTGGCCAACTTTTTTGAGAAAGTGGCTTTTGTAGCGTTTTTAATCGAAAATTAGGTTAAGCGTTGGGAAGAAGGAAATAAGAAACCGTAGGATAGAAGGCCCCCTATCTCTAAATAATCTGGAACTGAATCAGAAAATACGATTTATTTTAAGCATCTCGGTCTTCCTGCAAATATATTTTCATATCTTTTTGAGTAAATTTAAAATGGCTTAGAAGCTTGATTATGGTCTTGCAAATATACATCGAAGACAGGTTTACTTCAGCAAAAAAACCTTCTGGGAGCTTTTCCGCAGAGCGGACGTCTTTTTCTGTTCTTGCAAACATGTGATTACCCCTCGGAGATACAAATAGGTCCTCTTCTGGCAAGAGCATAAATTGTTCCGGGTCTTTCTTGCTAAGCATGGAAAGAAAATTCAAGTATAAGCTTTTCCAAGTCTTTAATCCCTTAACCGGTTCGTTTTCTAGGATGAAACCATAGGGCACTTTGTATGTGAAATTTTCAGCTAATGAATGTGGCTCAAAACGGTTCAAATCTTTAATAATTCTCTGTCTCTTCTCTTTATCATCAGGCGCTCGCTCTACATTTTCCTCCTCAGGGTCGAAAGAAAAATGCTTTTTTTCTTGAAATCTGTTCAACTCATCAATTATCTTTTTGATAGTTTGTTCTTGAGCCATATAGAACTCTCCTCCTCCAACTTTTCTATTAACCTCCTAAGAATCCCAGTAAATCATTCAGCGAGTGGTACTGGTCTTTCTTGAATTCCTTCTGATTGACCCGGATGTACTGCCATTCATCCCCCGTCAGTTTCTGCACTTGTGAGCACCATTGTTCCATCGCTATATCTTTATTAACCGTATTTCTCCAGATTCTTCCCTTAGTCTCGATAATCCAGTTTACTTCTCCTTGCTCCGTTTTTTGAATAACGATCCAATCGGGGTAGTAAAAACCCACTGCCCCCTCATCTTTCAAGTAATCCACTTTAAATTGCGTGCAACTGTTCCCCTGTTCAGTCGTACCCAAAGCTGCGAAGCGAACCACATCGTTCGCTTCGTCCAAAAACTCTGCAAAGCTACGCTCAAAATTGTTGTAAGTGGCCACATAGTTAAAAACCGTTTTGGTACATTCCAAAGGACCATCTGTAAGATTACGTCGCCAGGTAAAGGGGAGCGTTTGTGACAAACAGAACTGTCTTTTCTCGAACTGTAAGGGTTTAACTTGGATTAACTGGCGACCCCAATTTTCTCCTAGATATCTGGCTATCCTGTTTTGAACCATATCGTGGGAAAGAGCACGAAGAGTTGCCTCATCTAAATGAAGTGAGCCGTTTGTGCCATCCACACAACGCGTGGTTATGTATTCTTGGACCAAAGGGTAGACTTTTGAGAAATGTGAGGGAAGGCGGATAACTCCTAAGGTTTTATAAGTGATCGAAGCGAAAACTTCTCGAGAAGAAAGCGCTCGAGGGAAGCGACTCACCACCGTTCCGACGGTAGCGTTTGTCGTTGCATGGCTTACATCTAAAGCTTTAGAAGACAGTGATAGCAGTTCTTTCAATGATGAAAAAACGGGGTCAAGTGAGGAAATATTGACCTGTTCTAATGAAGCAACGTTCTGAGACAACCGGGGAGCGGTAATGGGAACCGTAATATCGTACTGCATCTTCTCTTGAATCGGTTCGATAGTTATAGGTGTCATAGGCCCGTGATTTTGCGAGGTAATACTGACTCCATCCCTTTCCAATTCACCTTGCAAGTACTCCAAAAGCCTCGGAGTTCCCAAAACTTCAAGGGGTTGAAGATGATCCGGCCCAATACCGCGCATTAGTCGAAGTCCTCTACCTATCACCTGCTCTGGTAGGATTTCTGCATTTGAAGAAAAGGGGCGTAAACCGAGTACAACGGTCACGTTTCGGACATCCCATCCTTCTTTGAGCATCATCACGCTTACGATTACCTTTATCTTGTTTTTGGGGCTATCGATATTACGAGCGGCCTCCCTAGCTTTCTCCAAGTCATCCTTCGTGATTTCACCTGAAGTATTTGTATGGATAACCAGGACCTCATCCTCTTTTAAATCAAACGTACGCTCCTCACGGAAATACTTGCCAATTTCATCAGCATAAGCACTTTTCTCAACCATAATAAACAACACGGGTTGAATTCCCAGCTTAGCATAAATCTCTTGATGGGCTTTCCAACGATCAAAAGCAGCTTGAAGCCAAAATTCGTACTTTTGAACCACATTTTCTTTCCTCACAGTCTCAGGTTCGGGAGGTTCTTTCTGCTTTTGTATCTCCCCGCCTCCTTCTCTAATGATGAGGGGAACCTTAATGATCTGATCTTCCACAGCCTGTGCAAGCGGATAATCACAGATCGTCCAGGGGAAAAACCAACCATTTTGATCTTTCGGGGTCGCGGAGAAATCCAACCACAACGAAAATCCAATGGGAAGTGCTTTATGGATTCCTATCAGAGACTGGCTCCAAGCAAGTTCCTGATCATGGACATGGTGGGCTTCATCATTGATCACCACCAAGTCTTTCAAGGATTTTACTCGATCCAACATAGAAACGTTGTTCGAATTAGCCAGATCCTTCGTGGGGTTCCTTCCTAGGAGAGAATCAACAGCGTTTTGTGGAGTCCATTCCTGGTTCCTGGATTCATACATCTGCTGAATGTTTGTGAGAAAAAGGTTTCCAGAAGGATTCGGGGTTGTGCTCTCCCCACGCAGGATCACTTTCAAAGAGAATTCATCTTTCCATTCAGGAGGAATAAGCGGAATTTCATGAAAAAGCTTGCTACTGGCAAAATCCTTCTCCAGACGTTCAAAAACTATTACATTGGGTGCTACGATCAGAAAATTGGTAGACAAAGGAGACCCTTCCACATTTTTCTTATGAAAGAACGACCAAACGATGGCCATTGCCATAACCCACGTTTTTCCGGAACCCGTGGCCATACGTAGTGCGTATCGCGATAACCCTTCCGAAGGTAAATCCTGATTATAGAGACTGCCGTCCTTTCCAGTATATTCAAGCTGTAACTGATCAGTAGTTGTCTTTTGGAATTTCCATGATTCGATATTTCCTTGGGAAGAAGCAAACGTTTGAATCAACTCTTGGCAATCTTTTATCTTTTGAACCTCTACCAACCATACCAGAGTTTCAATGGCTTCTCTTTGTCCGAAGTAGTATCGGAGAACATTTTGTGTGCCCGGAAGGATGTGGTCTTCCTTGAACCAGTACGTGAACAGTCTACGAGTTACCTCGGACATCCCAGGGTACCCTTCATCTCTCCAGGCATTCACAACTTTCCGAAGGGAGGGTACAAGGAGTAGGTTGCTCTCCCGTCGTCCTAGGTCAACCCTCCATCCCGTGAGACTGGATTCATCTTTTACAAGCTTGCAGTCGGGGATTTCCCAGTAGTTCCTGTCTGGAATCTCGGGTAACTCCTTTTCGTAGTTTATAAATGATTTGGCCACTTTACATCACCTCCACGCTAAACATGCGAGAGGTATCGTTTCCAAAGATATCAATCACTTTCACGAAGAGTTTGTACGTGCCTGGCTTATCGTAGCGATGCGGGTCTGATATCAACGAAAGTGAACGCTTTCGTTTGGTCCGATAATCCACCCATCCTTGCATGAAAGTATCGTTCTGGAAATCCCAGTCTATGGCCCAGAAATCGATGTAATCTGCCCATCCTTGGATCTTCTGGAGAACTTCGTCAGGTAAAATTTCTTTGTTGGATGAAGCAAAATCTGTCAACTCCACGGTTACTTTTTGACCCGCTTTGCTTATGGCAACATCCAAATAGGATAACTCAAAGAAGCGGATTGACTGGTCTGTAACCTGTACTTCCATCACCTCCCGGGGGATTTGCTTAAGCTTCAGGGTGATTCCACGTTTTTTTGCCTCGTCCTTCATAGTAGAGTTTAACCCCATTTCCCACTCCCATCCAAGGATATGTAATTCTTTCTGTTTCAACTGGATGCACTCGTCTAAGGCTTCGTTTATCTCGGTTATTGTCACCGGTGAATCCACCGCCGCAACATGGACCATAGCGGGTCCATTCTTCCCGTGCAGGTGAAGGCAGCCGGAAATGGGTTGGGCATTGTACAGTTTGAGAATAAAAGCAAGATACTCGTACAGCTTTTGCTGGTGCTCATTGCCGAAGCTGATTCCTTGCCAGTACTGTCGCTCGTACTTACCAAGGTTCAGAACTTCAAACGGTTTGCAGTTCTCGATACCAAGAAGCCGCTTACGGGTGGTATGAATGGCCCACCGTCCAAGGTCACATCCGATCCACCGACGCCCTAATTTTTCCGCAACCGCTAGAGTGGTTCCAGAACCGCAGAAGAAGTCGGCGACAAGATCGCCTTCGTTTGAAGATGCTTTAATGACACGTTCAAGGAGAGCTTCGGGTTTTTGGGTGGGATAACCAACCGCCTCGGAATCATTGGAAGCTAAGTAGCCAATATCTATCCAAATATCTCCCAGTGGAGAGCCCGCGTACTCATCTGCGTATAACTTGTACCTTGGTCTTCCTGAAGACGTCCAATAAATAATTCTTGGATTTTCTTTAATGTTTTCATCAAAGGTTTTTTGCGACCATCTCCATCCTAGTGTAGTTGTTACTTCTCTTCCATCAATAATTCTTAATTCTCCTCTACTACTTGAATTGGAAGATTGTTCTAGTGCCACATGCTGAAATCTTCTTCCAGTTTGTTCTTCGAGATGGGGAAAACGAATACCAAGTTCAGATTCATCTGATTTTCCGAATTGCGGATTAAAGACATTTTCGGGCCACATTTTTGAATAAACTAACAAACTATCGGTAATTGCATCATATCGTTTTTCGGACAGGTTATGTGCAGCGTATCTTTTCCAAGAAACAAAGTTTATTAGATTATTAGCTCCAAACACCTCATCCAATATCAGTCGGATAAAGCTGTTTACTCTCCAATCACAATGCACATAAATGCTTCCCTTATCGGATAGGAGTTCTCTCATCAAAACCAATCTGTCATATATCATTTGAATAAAACTCTCTGTACCTTTCGCCCAAGTATCTCGATACGCTTTCTCTTCGATGATAGAGCGATCCTTGGTGAATTCTTCTCCCGTCTCTCCAATTTCGACATTGTAAGTAAAGTCAGCACCAGTAGCAAATGGAGGATCAATGTATATCAGATCGATTTTCCCGGCAAACTTTTCCAACAAGGAGCCTTCTACAAGCAGGTTGTCTCCCCAAATAAGCTTGTTCTTCCAGCCAGAGTCAAAGGAGTTCCCTTCTTGGGGATTCCAGAAATCAAAGAGAACATGCTGAGTTCCTGGTTTCTTAAGCTCCCGGGTGGCCTGACTTTCGTTTACTGTCTCGATCACCTGGAAGGGTAGGTTCACATGAGGAACCGCGTTCAGTTCACCGTCTTTGTCATATTTACCGGGCCATACCAGTTCTGGTCGTGTAATCTCGATCTTTGCCATTTACTTATCCCCCTTTGCATATTTATGAATGTGGAATAATTCCTTCAAGAGCGCACAGGCGTCTCAAATCACATTCTTGACATATTTTCGTTTCCGGCAACTTGTATACAGTAAATTCCCGGTTCTGAATCCGAGAAACCACTTTATCAAAATACTCGCCAGCGTCTTTTACCTTATTTTTGTCATAAGGGAGCTCTATTAAAGCGTTTTCTTTCAAAGGTTCAGAAGTCCAGTACAGGAGTAATCGTTCTACAGACTTCTTGTACCTGCTTTCTAGGATGTGAGCGTAGGTACAGAGTTGAGCTTCATAAATGGCAAAAACATCATGATTTCCGACAGGTCGCGGCGATGTCTTAAAATCCAGCAATTCCATTTTTCCATCAGAGCCCATCAATAAATCAACCTTACCGGTTAAGATATACCCACCCTTCTCCAGCGAGACATCCACTTCCGTTTGAACGACCCGCTTCATCTCTTCTTGATTTTGCTCGAAATAGTTCATCACATGCTTGAATGCAGTATCCATAACCCTTTCATCAATGATCCGGGCTTCTTTGAGAGATAAGAAGCGAAATACCCGGTCGAACATCGTCTTGATCTTACTCTCGCTCAACGAAGCCAATTTCCCCTCAAGGACTTCCCTATGAATTTCTTCAATAGTTTGGTGTACGAGTAACCCGAAGAAGATTACCGATGAACGGGAGGGTACAAACTCGTACTCCCGGAAGAACTGGTACTGACGGGGGCAGGTCTCGTAAATCTTCAAATCTCCCGTAAAACTGAATGTTTTCTTGAGGGGGATTCGTTTGTGTAACGAAAAATGTTGTGCGACCAACAAATTCTTCTTTACGTAAGGCCACTGAGGGAGACCTTGCCAAATAGGTCTGAAATGTTCTTTTGGACTATCCGGTGAGGTTAGGACCAAGATGTTCTGAGGTCTCGAGAAGGCAACATAGTGGAGGCGCATCCGATCGAAAAGAGTAATTCTCGATTCGGGTTCAAACGGTGGGCGATGATAATATTCCCCCAAATCCCGATCGATTTTCTTTGGGCTTGATATATTATTATCCAGAGACCCAACTACGACTACGGGAAACTCCAGACCTTTGGCTTGATGAATGGTCATGATCTGAACGTATCCTTTCGGAAATGGTTGATCCACATCCTCGTATTCATTGATTCCATCGGAATAAAGCACATGAACAAAGCTTTGAAAAAAAGCATACTTGAGACTCGGGAAGTTCTTATGGGTAATAACGCGGTAATGGTAATACTGCTGGAAGGCGCTCAATAGTTGGGAAAAAATGGCCAGGTTTCTCGCTATATTCTCGTCCTTGAGCATTTCATTATAAGGCGAAAGCGCCAGCAACCGGTAAAAGTAATCAGCAGGACGAAGGTCTAGCGTTTCCCCTTTCTTAAGCAATTCAAATTCATTTTTCCATTCTCTCAGTTTCGATACCAATGGATGAGGCTCGTGAAACTGCGAGTAAAAATCCAGAATTGCTTGGTCTACGTACTTAGCGGTTTTCTGCAAGTAAGAATGAATTTGCCCCCTGGTTTCTCCGTACCACTCAAACAAGATCGCAAAAATTGCCACCAAGTATTTGACCGGTTGTAACTCAAAAAAAGAGCGGGAACGGGGACAGTAAGCCGGGATATTTTGATGCTCTAACGCCTGAATATAGGGTTGGCTGTAATCCTCTCGTACGCTATGAAGAAGTAAAGCGACTTGGCTATAGTCCTCGATTATTTTTTCTTTCTTTAGGAAGGTTACGAGATCAGCGAAACGGGTGACTTCATCTCTCTTATCGGTTCCTCGAATTTGGAAGATGGCTGGATATTCTGGAAACTCTTCATCGGGATTGGGCCGAATCGTTTTATCATAGCGGAAAGAAGGACCTGCTGAGTTGTCCCAATCCGCAGAAGCCATCCAACGGTCGTAAGCTTCCACAATGTTTTTATGCGAACGGTAGTTGATGGTCAGTTTGACGGTTTTGCATTCGGGCATTTTCTGGTGAAACTCCAGAATATTTCGTACCGTTCCTCCGCGAAAACGGTAAAGGCTTTGATCTTCATCGCCTACCACGCACAAATTTTTTTCCCGGCATGTTAGTTTCACGAGAAGCTGTTCCTGGATATAGTTTGTATCCTGGTATTCATCCACTAGCACATACTTGAACAATTCTTCTGGAGCCGTATTTTCTTGGAGGAGCTGCAACGCGATTACTTGTAAATGGGCAAAATCCACTCGGTTCATTTTATACATGGTATCGCAATAATCGAGGTAGGCTTTCCCAAGAGAGGAAAGGAAAGGGTCTGTTGATTTGAGAAGAGCACTTGAGTCTACGAGTTCTTCCGTGATTTTATTGAAGTAACCAATTATCCCTTTAATTGCATTCCGACGGGTTTCCCATTTGTGTAGGTAAAGTCCCTCAGCATCTTGTGAACCAAAAATGGCATCAAAGTGCTCGTTCACAAAGAAGAGCTGGGTCATTTCGTCTAAGGTCTCGTAGTTGTGTCCAAGCTCGGTTCTATGTCGGTATTTCATGATGAACCGGTTGCACCACCCATGGATGGTTGAAATACTCATTTCGGACAAATCCTCATCGTAACGTAGGTTTCGAGCAGATTCAGCAAGCCTATCCCGCATTTCGAGGGATGCTTTGTCGGTGAAAGTACAAAGAAGAATCTGATTTGGAAGAGCTTTCTTCAAAAGCAGAATATTCATAGCCCGAAGCACAATGCTGAAGGTCTTACCCGACCCTGGGCCTGCAATTACGAGCAAAGGGCCATCCAAATTGCTTATTACTTCTTTTTGAGCTGAGTTCAACGTGGGGTACCTTTTCAAGATTTGAGGGTGAACCGCCATTGAGGAAGCGAATACCTCCTTAAGATTATTGACTTTTACCGCTTCAGAAAACACGTCTTGCTTTCAAAGGCTTTTATTTTTAGTATATTATACCTTTTGTAACAATTTTCGCCAAAAGACGAAACCGACCGAAATAGAAAACGCGATACAAATTCGGGCAATAAAAGAAGAAAAGTGAAGAGATAAGTTCTGAATGTTTCCCTTGACTTATGACCCCGTAATCGGCCCCAGGAAGCGCCGTAAGTGTATTTTAAGCATAATATATCCCCCACCGTTTTTCGATGCGTTAAAAGGCCTGTTTTTCCCCTGCTAAATCCCCCGAGTTCGGCAGGCAATATGAAGAAGCGGTATCGAAGGGTCCGTAGTTCACTTTGAAGGACGGACGGCTTTGTTGTCTATGCAGCTGGTCTTAAACGGTCAATAGAAGAAACCTGGTAGCAACTTGAGCCTTTCTAAAATCGTGTTCCTCTATTGATGAGCTTTTCGGAACGCCAACTGTCAAAGTCGGGAAAAGTATACGCGATCTCCTTCGTTGGCTATCCGAAGTGAAAATCCAGCGACCCGGTCCTTCAAGCAGAGGTTGTAGTTTTCGGCACTCTTTCCACAGTGAAGAATACGCTCAGCCATACTTCCTCCCTTTTTACTCAGGCATTATCCAGATAAACCACTCGTCCAACCCCAATTTTTTCGCCCATATGTTGGTCAATTCAATGTCTCCCTTTTGACCCATATCTTGCAAAGGCGCTTCATTTTTCAGTGATTTTGCTACAGACAAAATCGATGGGTAGCGATAGTATTCTTTTACCCAATGTTTGGACAGCAAATCTCCCAAGAGCATGATATAAGCACAGTTCATGATGTTTGAGGCCGTGTAGATAGAGGGAGCAGTCACCATCTGAACCTGTTTGGAAAGAGCGAGAACCGACAGCTTTGCCCCCATCTCCAGGTTGATTTTTTGTTCTTTGCGGAGCATTGGAAAAGTATCATAAACCCATCTCTCTATACGAAAGTCTACCGATAAGCTCACAAGTTGTTGGACAAGCCCATTAATCCACAGCCTTATCACGTCTTCCGGAACTTCCGCAGAACCCATCTCAGATTTCAGCCGCTCCTTTACTTTATGATAAATGGGGTAGTTGCCGGCGGGGACCAATCTCTCTTCCTCAGGAGCATCGAAAAAGCGGATAATATGCCCACATTCGTGGAGAACCAGGTGGTTCATCTTCCGTTCTACCTTGGGGTTAATTCTAATGTGGTGGGTGTTCTTCTCTCCTAGCCCCAAAGTCGTGGAAGCGTCAATATAGAGGGAGGCGTCCATCTCAATGGAAACTTCTTTCCCTGTACGTTTCGCGATATCTTCTAAAATCTCCAACACTTCGGGTATCAGCTCTAATCCTTCTGGAAGATGGGTTTTAGCTTTCACGGATTGGTTTTTTTTCATCTGAAGCATCTTCAATGCCTGCTGATATTCATTCTCCAGATCAAAGCCCATGTCCATAGTGGGTTCGATAAGCTTGAAGCCCACAAATTCATATGCGATCAACTGCATACCAGAAAATGTGCCTTTCATATTGTTCAAGGTGTACTTTTGTTCAGGATCGTGAATGTCGATGCCTTCGGTACCTAGAATAGCTATTTCAAAGGTGATCTTTTTAACTGTCTCTTTGGGAACGGTATTGAAGTATTCCAGCGCGCTCACACAGTAAAAAATGACATCCATGCGAGGATTTGAGGCGGAAGAGTCTGCGTATTCTTTTCTGACAATTTGGTTCATCATATCTTTCGCAAGGCCGTAGATAGAATCATTTGTCTTCGGGTGATTGATAACTTCTTTGAGGATTTCGGCAGATTCCGGATATCGTTGTAGGTCAAATAAGATATGAGCCTTTCCAAAGAGAACCTCTGGGGTGCCGGACAGGGGTTGACCTATTTTTTCGAAGAGTTCAAGGGCCTTCTCATGCTCGCCCAGATTGCCTAAGATTGCCGCCAGATTCTTCATGGCATAAATGTTATCCGGATGTGCTTTCAGAGCATACTCCAGTTTTTCTCGCGCCTTGTCGAGCATGCCCATCTTACTGTAGGTAAACCCAAGTGCCGCATATACATTTGCATCCAGGGGATCGAATACCAGAGCGGTTTCTAAAAGCTCCGCAGAACGTTCGTACTCCCCCATTTCGCTATAGACCATACCCAGATTATATAAGACCTGCCGGTTCTTCGGGTGTTCTGTCAATAATTCTTCAAGGAGCTCTCTTCCTTTGACCAGATTCCCTTGATTCAGATAGTGCAAGGCCAGTTCAAATTTCTCCATTACTACCTCCAACATAAGGTGAATAGCCAATACAGGACTCGATGTTCAGGAAATATCCACTGATTGGTGGTTTCATTGTACCATGGAATTATTCGATAGTGAATCCGATCCCAAGAGCCCTTGGCAAGCCTAAACACCTTTATGATACCGGTTATTTCCTTTCAGCGGTTCCTATACTCAAGGAGATTATCAGTTGAGGCTTGGACGGAGCATATTTCGTATTCCTTACTATAGACAAGCCGCAACCTTTATGTCAAAATCTATGGTATAATTTTTAACAACCGAGTGCCTTATAAAGGGGAAGAGAAATGAAAAGGAAAACTTTGGTGTTAATCCTTAGCTATGCCCCGAATAACTAAAAGGATAAGAACGCTCTTCTATGCCGATTGATGAATCCACTATTCAAAAGGCCTTCGCTGAGAAGCTGGTTAAGGATTTTGGGTATAGAAAAGACGTAGTTCAAATGGAGTACCCAGTCCGAATAGGCAGTCATAGCGGAAGAGCCGATGTTGTTATCCTGTATAAAAACGCCTGGGCGACGCAAGAAGAGATTTTTTTTATTGCGGAGATCAAGAAAGCAGGAGCCAGCAGAGACGAAGCATACAAGCAATTGACTAGTTACATATCGGCAAGTTTAAACTGCCGATATGGGGCGTTGGTCATCGGAAACGTGATCGAATATTTTGCTGTGGAAGCGGTTAACGGCAGAAAGACCTTAAAAGCGATCATCACCTTGCCGACAGGCTACGGAACCCAACACGACTATGGTTCGACAAAAGATAGACTGCAATTAGAGGACTCTTCACCATCAGCGTACGTTTCCCAATCCACGTACAGGCCTACAAAAGAAAGGCTGTATCTTCACGACTCCAAAAACAATA
>Ga0116143_10005110_pt1 | contig 12081 bp, 10 predicted proteins | sample AD_UKC034_MetaG_FD_89745 | JGI IMG/M metagenome (GOLD analysis project Ga0116143, IMG submission 89745) | Active sludge microbial communities of municipal wastewater-treating anaerobic digesters from USA - AD_UKC034_MetaG | ecosystem: Engineered > Bioreactor > Anaerobic > Digestate | place: USA...
AACTGATTAACACCGGCGGGATAATGCACACGTTGAACGGAGGCACTTTAGACCATTACTATGCAGATTTCCTTGCCTGGTATGACAATAAATTAAATTCGGTTCCGGTCATCGAGCCGGATCCTATTATTCCCAAGCCGATAAAAATCAAGATCAAGCCCAGTAGGGTCAAGGAACCGCCCACGGACGTACCGGAACCTAACGTCCTGCTGCTTCTCGGTCTGGGTATGATTGGATTGGCGGGAGTGAGCAGAAAGGTGCAGGAACAGCGAAACGCAACAACGGTTTAATTGTAAAGGCCGAGTCGGAGGGTAGAGCCGATCACACAGCATATTGAAAGTTGCCTCATCAGAATACGAAAAGCCTTTAATTTCTAGAAATTAAAGGCTTTTTTCTGTGCAGATATCGGCAAAACCGTTCAACTAATTCTAAATATTGGCTTCTCTACTGCGTAGTAAAAGCGTTTTCCATCTGCATTCAACCTAAACTGTAGGGAAAAACCAGCACTAACAACCTCCCACGCCGGAAAAGCGCCTGCCGGGATACGAAAGAAACCTTGCCGATATTATTTCCAGTCCAGTCCGGCATTTATGTCTCATAAGATAAAATTACAACAACTTGCACATGTAGCCGGTTATACTTTCCGCAGCATTAATCTGTGCTAAAGCAGCAAATAAATTAATTTGTATCATTACAGGATGTCAGACGCCTCCGACGCCCTATAGGCGAAATCATACACTAAAAGCATCCTCAGAGCTCTATCACTGTTTTGCTTGTTAAAATAACGCGTGAAATAACAATATGTTGCATATATAACCTGCAATTTGGCATGCTGGTTGCTGGGAAGACGAGCATCAGCAACGAACTTACATGTTGTCGATACTGACGGGGACAAGACAATATTGCCAGACAGCTGCATGATTCCAATCGGTATTAAATCTGCGTTAAATCTGATGCAATCCAAATGGGGTCAAAAGTACAGGAAAGCTGAAAAAGATTATATTTCAGCTGGTTCTTGTCTGTGACATACCTCTTCCCCCTCAACCACATAAAAAATTCAAGGGGGAAGAAAATATGGAACAGAAAACACAAGTGGCAACCGGGAAAAAAGTTAAGGGCAGATTCCATAAAATAGCAGGAATGATGTTAATCTTTCTTTTCCTGATCACCCTGTGCACAAGTGCCGGAGCGGTAACTTACGAATGGGAACACCAATCGAAGATCATGAGCAGTCCGCCTTATAGCTGGCTCTCGTCTTATGACATTGGTTTTTACAATAATACCTTAATGGTTGATGTTGATATTTACCTTACCGGTTACACCCCCGCTGATACTTTAAAAAGCAGATGGGAGTCGGGAATAGAAGGCATCTGGTCAACCAGCAGATTCAACGTACCGATATCCTTCAATGTGGACTGGGTGACGACCGGTTATGACTACTCTGTCAATGTAACGAACAGCACCGGCAGATGGAATATGCTTAACTGGTACACTATAGGAGCCGGCGGCTGGGGTGATGCCTATCAGGAAGAAGTGGCTGCTCACGAATACGGCCACATGATCGGAGAGTGGGACGAATACTCCGGGGGCGCTGTAGACCCGGTAACAAAACTGATTAACACCGGCGGGATAATGCAGACGTTGAACGGAGGCACTTTAGACTATTATTATAAGGACTTCCTTGCCTGGTATGACAATAAATTAAATTCTGTGCCGGTTATTGAACCGGTTGAAGTAGTATCCGCCACATCTTCCGTTGCCGTGGTACCAGTCAAACCTGCCAGAGTGAAAAAAGTTAAACCGGCCGGCGTTCCCGTTCATGAACCCTCCGCGATACTCCTGCTCGCCCTGGGATTGATCAGTCTGTGGGGATCGCGGAGAAAGTTTAAAAAGTAACCTGTTGTTGATAAAAGAGAAAATTGATCAGGTTCGGCGCCGGGAAGGCCATTGTATCTTATTATACTATTGATATTATTGAATTATCCTTACGATTCCTGGCTGGACACACCTTGAATTGTAAGGATTTTTTACACATATTCTTTTGTCCAGCCATTCGGATATAGTGGTTGTAAATTAATTTCTGCGAACCAAGGGCGGAAATCTTGCCGGCAGATACCAGTAAATATTCGTAAATAAACAATAAATAACCACCCCGCAATATTTGGTGGTATCGATATGTTGCCAAGCGTCTCCCCTGTCGGTCGGCAGATCCTACAAACGAATGTCGAAATACTTTACATTTTATGGAAAAGTTAAAGACAAATCCCTTCGCAGACGCCCATAATATTAATATATATCATATACATAGATCACATGGTATGCAAATTGCTAATTACCATATCGAAAGCAATAAATTAATAAGGAGTAGATGATTATGAGAAAGAATAAAATATTGCTCTTGGTTTTATGCACGGCATTTATGTTTCTCGGACTGACATTAAGTGCCAGCGCGCTGATGATTACGCCGTCAACCACGCCTGCGTGGACAGGAACAGCAAACGATAACCTAAAAGCCGCAGAGGTCGCTGCTGCAGTTGGTTTTAGTGGGTCCCTATCCTTATTGTACAAACAGGATCGGGACCCAGCTACCGAAGAGGGAGACTATGCATCATCTTACACAACTGCATTCTATAACACTTCTACCGATCCAGCGGATGCAATAATAACGTACGTGGATGCCACTGACGTTATTACCGGTTTTGATCCTCTTTACCTTCTTGTCAAGGACGGCAATAATAGTCCTTACTGGTACATTTTTAATTTGTTAAATGTAACAACGGCATTCACTAATTATGCTTGGAACGGTATAGAACAACTTGATATTATAGGCTTTTGGCCAAGCAATGGTGCCATCTCCCACGTATCCATTTACGGCAATACGGGTGATCTTCCTCCAGGACCTAATCCTTCCCCCGAACCCGCTACGCTGCTCCTTCTTGGATTAGGCATGTTGGGCCTCGTAGGGACGAGAAGAAACTTCAAGGGCTAGGCTTGAAAAGGATTCCTAGCGATAGCAAGACAAGGCCATTGCAGCGAGGCAATCTCTTAACATGTTGAAGAAAAGAAAAGGGCTGTTGATTCCACATCAATAGTCCTTTTCTTTTTTATGTTATTTGACCTGGAGGAAAATATATGGTAAGCACTTGAACGTTATTTTAGAGAGCAGAAGCATTGAAGCGTGGGTTTATTCTTTTTCCTAACATCGCAGCTGACATTCTTGGTCAAACATAGAAAGTGTGAAATAAGATGCGTCCGGAAGTTCTTATCAGTGAAGTTGCTTCCAGTGTGAAGGGAAAATTTCTGCATCAGGGAAATAAAAAGTTTGTAAAATGGGTTGTAGCGTCCAGTTTGATGAGCGATATTCTGACGACGGATGAAGAGGACATTCTCCTGCTTAGCAACCTAAACACCGTCCAGGTCGTACGCACAGCAGACATGATCGGCGCCCATGCCATCATGATCGCCGGCGGAAAACCTGTTCCCCAGGACATGCTTGATCTCGCCCGTAAACTGGATATATCTCTCATCTGCACCGAATTCCCCATTTTCGAAACGTGCTTTCATCTGGCGCCACTCTTTAATGAAGAAGAGAAGTAATCTGTTATGTTACCATTCCCCGGAAATGAAACACCCACTACCATCCAGGAAGTCATCCTGCGCCTCAAGGTAAAAGATGCCTCCAAAAAGCAGGTATTCACGGCCCGGAAGACCGATTCTCTCCGTCATATTCAAAACATGATGCGGGTGAAAGGCATCTCCGCCGTGCCCATCCTCGACGACGACCTGCTGGTCGGCATGATCAGTTTGCGGGATATTATTACTGCCCTCGACAAATCCTATATTGATGATTTAGCGGAAAAGCACATGGCGAAATCCCTCATCATCCTTGAAGATGATATGCCCCTTTCCTACGCCATTCCCTTCTTTGACAAGTACTCCTACCATCGGTTTCCGGTGGTCGACAAGGATAAGCGCCTTTCCGGCATCCTTTCCAGCCGCGATATTCTGCTGGCGCTGCTGCGCGAATTAAACAATGAAATCATTGAACTGGAGAAAATGATCAACGCCGAGCCCGCCGATCAGCTCAACAGAATCAAACGGGAATTTATCGTCAAGAAATTCGACTTTGAAAACGCCGGCCGCGCGTCGTTTGAATTGAAAAAAATTCTAAAAAACATCAACGCGCCGCGGCAGACCATCCGGAAGGCTTCCGTCGCCGCCTATGAGTTGGAAATCAATATCGCGATCCATTCCGAAGGCGGCATCCTCACGTTTGAAATTGATGAAAAAGATATTGTTATCACCGCCAGAGACAAAGGACCGGGAATCGAAGACATCAACCTGGCCCTCCAGCCCGGTTATTCAACGGCCAGCGACTGGATTCGTTCGATGGGATTCGGCGCCGGCATGGGGCTGGCGAACACCAAAAAGGTTTCCGACGACTTTGTCATCGAATCCAGTCCCAAAAGCGGTTCTTTAATACAATCAACCATCCATCTGCACCCGGTAGAAGAGCTGGAAGCCATACTAAAGTTTTCATAATCCACTGTTTCCTGCTTTACAGACTTTGACGGCGCGGAAATCAAAAAGTTGACAACGCAGCCGCTTGTTTTTGTGCTGCTGCCGGCCCGTTGGCGGAGCCGGCAGCAGCACCATGGATGTCCGGCAGGCAAACCTACTTCATTTTTTCGATCTCTTCTTCAACTTCCTTTGCTCCCTCGGAATAGAACTTTTCTTCATCCGGGGCCAATTCATGAAGAAGCCGGAGAAACTCTCCCGCGTGCACCCGCTCCTCATCGGCGATATCTTTCAGGACCTCAATGGCGAGCTCGTTGTCTGTTGACTCGGCAAGCTGCATGTACAACTGGATTGCTTCATACTCAGCCGCGATCATGAAGCGTATTGCCCTGACGAGCTCTTCATTCGTTAACTTTCTGTCCTTCGCCAACCCTGAAAAAGGTGATCCAAATTCCGGCATAGTCATCCTCCTTTTCTTGTTTGTTGTTTATCTTTCTCCGAACAAAAATCCCGGCGTAACCTCCCTCCGGCATCCTTTTGACGGGATCACCGGAAAATGTTGCCTTGCAATTTTTTGCGCATCCGCAACTTACATTAACCAATACCGTTTATTCCAGGATACAGCAGCGGTGTTTTCAGCCTGCCTACCGTTGCAGGATAGCGGTGAGGTAAGCCGCATAAAGCACCAGGAGCAAAACACCCCGCCTTCTTTCGATGAAGCCGAGACGGTTCGGATATGTGAAAACCAAAGCCACAAAACCAAAGACCAGCGCAATAGCCACCTCACTCCAGGCAACGGTTACGGGGTGGATTATAGCGAGCACGGCAATGATAAAAATGCCGTTAAAGATGTTGCTGCCGAGAATGGTCCCCAGGCTTAATTCATCGTGGCCTCTGAGCCGGGCAATCACGGTTGTTGCAAGTTCCGGCACGGATGTGCCAACGGCGACGATGGTCGCCCCGATAACAAAGTTATCTACGCCGAAGGATATCGCAAGCTTTTCCGCCCCCGACACAATGAGATTTCCCGCAAGAACCAGGAATGCAAGACCAAAAATACAGGAGAGAATAATCAACCACCATCGATGTTCACCGAAAACATCGTCTGCGGCGCTTTGTTGTTTTCGCGCCTCGATAACGGCGGCAATAAGCCAGACAACAAACGTGCCCAACATCAGAAAACCGTCGACTCTGGAAAGTTTGCCGTCCAGGAGCAGAACTCCCGTGATCACAGGGACCAGTAACGCCACTGAAAAATCCCGCTTTACGCTGTCACGGGTAGTCTGAATGCCGGATATCACCAACGCCAGGGCAAGGATCAGGACAACATTTACAACATTACTGCCGAGGGCGTCACCAAGCCCGATTTGCGGGGTTCCCGCCAGGGCGGCATTCACGGAAACCGACAACTCCGGGCTCGACGTAGCTAAGGCGGCGAAGGTTGCGCCAATGATGCCCGGAGAGATGCGCAGCCAATGGCCTAGACCGACAGTGCCGCGAACAAAAAGTTCGCCGCCGATTCCGGCGCACACAACGCCCAGGATCAAAGAAAGATATTCATTCATGGCTTCCCGAGACAACAATCGAATATAATTCAATTATTAACTAATTAGAGCATTGCAGCGCTGTTTGCCTGACGCTACACCGCAAGCCCTAGCCATATTCCGGCAACACATTTGTCAGTTGCTTTGCCATCAGGATAAATACCCCGGACAGCAGCAGATTGAGCGCCAGGCTGAGCATGGCTACCGTCACCAGAGGCCCGCCAATACCATAACTTACCGACAGCACCAATACTCCCGCTCCAACCTCTCCACGCGGCCACATCCCGATGGCGACGGCAAGTCGTTCGCGCCAGTGCGCCTCCCGCCGGTAACAAAAAGCCGGAAACATCTTGCCCAGATTAGCGAGAAAGGTAATAAGAATCACGTGCAGGATTATCTGCTTCCAGCCCATCGGCGGCTGGGCGGCGCTTATCCGTCCGATTTGCTGGGTACTCCCAATATCACCCGCAGCATTTTCCGAAGCGGGAACGCCGGCGCCGCGCAAAGTAGATTCCAGCGATCTCGAAGCCGGCTGCTCAACACTTGTTGAACGCACATTCGGAATCATCGGCATCGACAAACCAACAAGAAGCATGAAAGCTGCGGCAACGATAGTGGAAACCCGCCGCTCCGCCGCTGTATTAATAATCTCATAATCTTCTTTTGTATCAAGCGACTCTGCTGCGTCGGCATGACGCTTCGGATAGGCGATTACGCAGCCAAGAACAAACGCCGGCAAAAGAACTTCTACATGAACAGGAACCGATTCATCGGTAATTTTGGAGCCATAATAAATCAATTCACTGGCACCGGTTATGATCAAAGCATAAAAAAGCACCCACGGCCAGGTGACGGGAATACGAAATTTATGCAGGAATACATAGGCCACAGAAAGCATCGCCACTATCATGAACATAATCATTCCCAATTGCCAGGCCAGACCGACCATTAGCATTTTCAGCGGAATCATTAGCAAAACGGTGTCGAGATCATCGAAGATGGCCAGAATTCTGGCTTTATGAAACAACCAGGTTGCGCTCAAGCCGGCGGCTGCGAACATCGAAAACAGTACCCCTGCCGAAGTCGGTGCTGCAAAACGTCCCGCAAGCAACGTCTCTTTCCATGCGGCCGCTGTTTCCCAGGTGCCCGGCGGCAGTAAAATAAACACAAAATATAGAGCGACAAATATCCACGGCAGGCTTGCTGCAGTAAAGGCAACGACATAATCCCAACCGTATTTGGAGAGCCGGGACTTATCAATGTTAAATTCGTAGCCTACGCGAATCATGATGAATGAAAGCGCTGCCATTGTAAGGAAACGGACAAAATCACCGACAACTGAATATGCCTCACCAATGGAGCCGGGCAACCACTGTGACCCCGCAAGTCCCAGCAAAAGGAGCATGGAGAAAAGAAAAACCTTACGCATTACTTCTCCCGTCTTATAATCAAAAGCAGGTGCGCCGTTAATTCCCAACTTTCAGTGATTGAGCAAACAACAATGTCAGTATTTTTTATTTAATATTAATCTCCTTGATTGATATTAACAACCTTTAAATTCAGTCCTCATCAACAACTTCCGGATAATACAATAAAAAAAGTAATGTTTCCTGGCGGCCCGCCGCTCAAACAGAATAATCTTTGGAACAACTTTAGAAAAGTTTTATCGTGAATTTCAGCAGATGCGCGGTACCAGTTCACCGGTGGGCAAATCAACAACTCTTTCCCCGCCGATGGAGGTTTTCAGGACAACGCGTCCCTTGCCGCTTTCCTCAACATTGCCGATAATGGCGGAATTCCTGCCGAATTCGTGTTCTTTCATCACCGCCAGAACTTTGGCGGCTTCAGCCGCCGGGCAGAATACGACTACTTTACCTTCGTTGGCCAGGAACAGCGGATCAAGCCCCAGGATTTCACAGATACCGCGGACATTTTCACCAACAGGAATATCCTGCTCGGAAACGTTGATGAGGACACCGGCGCTTGCGGCAATTTCCGCCAGAATCGCCCCCAGCCCTCCGCGGGTGGCGTCGCGCATACAATGAATTTCCGGGCTGGTCCGCAGGATTTCCGCAATAAGGCCATTGAGAGGAGCGGAATCGGAAATGATGTCCGCTTCAAGCCCAAGGTTATCTCTGGATTGCATGATGGCCGAGCCATGATCGCCGATTGTACCGTTGAGAATTACCACATCGCCCGGCTGAATACTTTTCACCGAAAGAGGTGCGCCATATTCAATAAGACCAATGCCGGATGTATTAATAAAAATTCCGTCCACCGCTCCCCGGGAGACGACCTTTGTATCTCCGGTTACTATCTGAATGCCCGCACGGGCGGCGGCACTCGCCATGGACTGAACAATTTTGGCCAGCGATGCAAAAGGGAATCCCTCTTCCAGAATATATCCGGCGCTCATAAACAGCGGTTTCCCGCCGCATACGGCCAGATCATTTACCGTGCCGTGCACCGCCAGGGAACCGATATCTCCACCGGGAAAAAAGACGGGACTGACAACATAAGAATCGGTTGTGAAACAAAATTTCTGGCTGCCAATGGAGAGCACCGCGCTGTCTTCGAGCCTTTCCAGGTAGGAATTTTTAAAGCTGGGAAGAAAGGTACCGGCGATCAACTCATTGCTTAAAAGTCCGCCGCTGCCGTGTTCCAGTAAGACTTTATCGTACTTCATTTTTACCCTTTCTATTTTTTATCAATGAGGCCGCAACAACAGCCTGTCCCAGCGCAATACCGCCGTCGTTGGCCGGAACCTGTTTGTGGAAATAAACTGAAAATCCGGCATTTTCCAGTTCGGTCACGCTTTTACTCAGAAGAATTCGATTTTGAAAACATCCGCCGCTTAAAGCAACACGTTCGATGCCGGTTTCCCCTTTTATTTTATTGGCCATTGCAGCAAAAGCGCGGGCCAGTGTCCAATGAAAAGAAGAGGATATTTTACTTTTCCCTGTCCCACGAATTATTTCATCGACTATAGATCGAATTGTCGCCGACACATCAAGGATAAAACATCCTTCATCATCATCACGGTTTATTGCAAAAGGAAAAGATGCGCCGGAAGTATCGTTTATTTGTCCTTCCAGCACCATCGCCGCCTGCCCTTCAAAGCTCACCTGACGGCGCAAGCCCAGCATCGCCGCGACTCCGTCAAACAACCTGCCCAACCCCGAAGTAAGCGGGCTGTTGATTTTATTTTCCATGATTTTATCGAGCAGTTCGCCGCTTTTTCTATCGCTGACAACCCCCAGTTTTTCCGCTACAGACAGCCATGACTGTCCGTAGGCGTTCTTCAGCAGGCTGGCGGCGATGCGCCAGGGTTCGCGGATAGCCTTTTCGCCGCCGGGTAAAACAAAATATTCCAGATGTCCCCAGCGCCGGAATTGAGTCTCATCGGCTACAAGGAACTCTCCTCCCCAGGCATTACCGTCCAAACCAAAGCCCGTGCCGTCCATCGCCAGACCGATCACCTCTCCGGAAATCTGGTTTTCCGCCATACAGCTGACGACATGGGCATGATGATGCTGGACGCGGATAACTTCCACCGATTCGAGTTCAGCGGCAACTTTTGTTGAATAATAGGCCGGATGATAATCGCAGGCGACCACCGAAGGATTTGTCTCGGTAATTCTCTGCATGAGAGACAGGCTTTCATGGAAAAAATCCCGGGCCTGCGGCGTTTCCAGATCGCCCAGATGAGGGCTTAAGAAAGCAAACTTGCCCTTCAAAATGCATTGTGTTGCTTTGAGCTGCGGACCTAAAGCCAGAATTTCGGTAAAATATTCGGCAAGTTCTACAGGCCGGGGAACAAAACCGCGCGAGCGCCTTAACATCTGTTGTTTATCACCGGCGACCATAACAATCGAGTCATCGCAGCGCACCAGAATGTCGCGATTGTGGACGAGAAAATAATCGGCGATTCCCTTTAACCGGTGAACGGCTTCGCGATTACGGATACAGATCGGCTCATCGACCTGATTGCCGCTGGTCATCACCAGCGCCGCAAAATCTTTCTCCAGCAAAAGATAATGCAGCGGCGTATAGGGAAGCATTATGCCGAAATTGGGAATTTGTGGAGCCACCTTCTCCGAAATTATGCCGCTGCTTCTCTTTTTTAACAGAACAATCGGCCGCTGCGGTGAGATCAACAATTTTTCTTCTTCGCCATTTATCTGCGCCAGCCGGCGGGCACCCGCAAGATCGCAAACCATAATGGCCAGCGGCTTTTCCTCCCGGTATTTGCGTAAACGCAGCCGCGCCACAGCCTCATCGTTTCCAGCATCCACACTTAAATGAAAGCCGCCCAGTCCCTTGACCGCCAAAACTTTGCCTTCTTTAAGCAAACCAACGGCAGCCGCAATCGGATCAGCGGTGTTGAGTGGAATTCCTTCTCCATCGAGAATTTTTAGCTGAGGGCCGCACACGGGGCAGGCATCAGGTTCGGCATGAAAGCGCCTGTCGGCAGGATTATCATACTCAGACTGACATTGCGGGCACAAGGGAAAACAAGACATGGAGGTATTAACGCGGTCATAGGGAATTGCTTTGATAATCGTCAGCCGCGGGCCGCAGTTGGTGCAGTTGATAAACGGATACCGGTAACGGCGATCATGCGGGTTGGAAAATTCCGCAAGGCATTCCGGACAGACAGCCACATCGGGAGCGATGTGCACGTCTCCATCACCGCGAATGTCGCTGGAGATGATCCGAAAGACGTCCTCGCTCATTATTTCAATATCAAGCGCTGATACGCCGGTCAGAGAAGCCAGCGGAGGCAGATTGTTTTGCACTCCATGGAGAAAAGAATCAATAGCGGACGCAGCACCTTCAACTTCGACCAGTACACCATCCGGACGGTTCTGTACGAAACCGCCTAACCTGTTTTGAACCGCCTGCCGGTAAATAAACGGTCGGAAACCAACACCCTGAACAACACCGGAAAAAAGAAAGCGAACCCTTTTGCTCCCTTCTCTTTTTTTAATGGACTCGTAAGAAGTCATAAAATCAGCAATTATCGACGACCTTGTAAAAAGGCCGCAGGCAAGGCGCGCGAATCCTGAGGAATGAGGCGTACATTGAGTACGCCGCAGTGACGAAGGATGATGCGCAACGCAGCATCCGACCTTTTTACAAGTTCGTTAATTTCTATAAGCATCTATGCGATCCTTCAGCCACTTAATCCATCCTTCCAGACCGGCTCCGGTTTTACAGGATACTTCAAATATTTGCAGATCCTTGTTAATGGCCAGTGCATCGCGCTTCGCCTTGGCCGCATCAAAATCAACATAGGGAAAGAGATCAATTTTATTGATGACCATGACCGATGATTCCTGAAACATCAACGGATACTTGGCCGGCTTGTCGGCGCCTTCGGGAGCACTCAGAATCATAATTTTGGTATTTTCACCAATCTTGAATTCGGCTGGACAGACAAGGTTGCCGACATTCTCGCAGATAAGCAAATCGATCGCACTGAGGTCAAACGAAGGCAAAGATTCCCGGATCATGTTGCCGTCGATATGACAGGCACCGCCGGTATTAATCTGCACTACGGGAATGCCCAGTTGGGCAATGCGGTCGGCGTCATATGTATCCTGAATGTCGCCTTCAATAACGCCGATGCGATATTTGTTTTTCAGAGCCTCGATGGTTTTTTCCACCAGAGTCGTTTTACCCGCACCCGGTGAACTCATGAGATTAATAACAAATACTCTGTTTTTATCAAACAATGCCCTGTTTTCGGCGGCGATTCTATCATTGGCATCGAGTACATTTTTTACGACTGTTACCTTCACTTTTTCTCTCCTCCTTAATGATATTTATAGTATGTCGCACAACTCCCCTCCGTCGACACCATGCAGGGGCCGATCGGATTCGTCGGCGTACACACTTTTCTGAATAAAGGACACTGCTGAGGTGTTTTTATCCCCCTTAATATATCTCCGCAGCCGCAGCCTTTGATCTCCACTGCTTGAATTTCCGGCACGACAAATTTGTCCAGCGCCTCATA
>Ga0116143_10005116_pt1 | contig 12067 bp, 14 predicted proteins | sample AD_UKC034_MetaG_FD_89745 | JGI IMG/M metagenome (GOLD analysis project Ga0116143, IMG submission 89745) | Active sludge microbial communities of municipal wastewater-treating anaerobic digesters from USA - AD_UKC034_MetaG | ecosystem: Engineered > Bioreactor > Anaerobic > Digestate | place: USA...
ATATTGTCTGGTTGTGGGATGCAGTCGGACACAAAACAAAAACATAGTGAGGCGTTACCATTAGGTGAGTCTGCGACCTATGAAGCCCAACCTATCGCCTCTGGCGTGGGTGGGTAGTTCACAAAATAGATTGTGGTTCTGACAAGGATTTTAAGGAACCGCCCAATAAAGGAAGGATATACAAACGGGGCTACTTCTACAATAAAAATCCAAAAACTATAAACAAAAGAAACAAAATGAAAAAGAATTATACATATCAACCGAACGCACCGAAAGCAGGGAAAGTAGCCGATAAAGGCTGTGATACCTTGAATGGTTGTGGTATGTCGAATTCTGTCTCATAATATAAATTAGAGAATAAGAGTTTAAAAACCCCCACAACCGATAAAAAAGTTGTGGGGGTTTTTGTTTATAGTTAAATTGGGTCAATTGAGCAGGTGGTGAGCTCCACAGTCTGTAAAACTGTTGTCTTTGACTTTGTAGGTTCGATTCCTATTTGGCCCACGAGAGTAAGGTTCACATTAGGTAGTGACACATGTCTGTAAAACATGTTCCCTTCGGGGTTAGTGTGGGTTCGAATCCCACTACTCTTACCAAACACGTCTGTATCCGTAAAGGCATTCGGACTCGGCTCTTACCCGAGGATATGTGGGTTCGACTCCCATCAGGCGTACAAGAAATTAGTTCATTGACATAGTAAATAAAAAGAACAGAAGCGGAGAAACGAGTTACATCGGTAAAAAACAATCTGTTAAATTGAATAACTGGGTTCGAATCCCAGCACCTCCACAAGGAAACAAAATGGGGGTGTAAAATAAAAACACTCTTTCGTTATTCTCTGTTCTTTTAAAAATATTAATAGGTAGAAGCGGATGTTGGAATTACATCGTAAGTTCGACTCTTATCTTTCCCGCAAATAAAACAAACGGGAAAGTGGCCTTGGGGCCTTTATTCCACGAATAATTCTCTATCTATAAAAAATTAAAATTGTTGATGTACATCATTTTGATGATAATAAATTTAACAATAAACCAGAAAATTTAATACCTTTGTGTCCAACACACCATCAGTATTGGCATAGTGAATATAAAAAAGTGGTTGAAGATAAGGTTTTAAGTTATAGAAATGAATTTTTAAAAACGAGTAGTGGGCTAATCAGGTAAGCCACCAAGTTTGGGACTTGGGCATCATGGGGGTTCAATTCCCTCCTACTCGACCAAAAGGTCTATTAGTATATGGGTTAACATATCTGCCTGTCACGCAGACGAAACGAGTTCGAGTCTCGTATAGACCGCAAGAGTAAAAAGGACCATTAGTAGAGTTGGTAACAATATCCGCCTGTCACGCGGAAGGTCACGGGTTCGAATCCCGTATGGTCCGCAAAATGATGATGTAAGCTGTAAAGTCTGAGATTAATCGGAAGACGGTACATGGGGTGGGAACCCACTGTACTAGGAATCAGCCCGAGAAGGAGTCCCAAGTGTAGGTTCGAGTCCTACTGTCATCGCAAAATGAGACAACATTAAAACCGTCCCACCAGGACGTTAAACTCGGTCTTGTGGAGGCAAAGGTTGCCGACCTGACTGTCTATCAGGGTTATGTGGGTTCGAGTCCCATCAGGACCGCTACCGAAAGGTGTGAATGAAAGGAAGATGGAGGCGTAGGGAAAGTTGTTGTAGTAGGTTTGTTAATAACAAATTGCAAAGCTATAAAAAGCGTGAGTCGGAAGAAAGGTCCGAACAGGTTAACAAAGTGAGACAACAATGAGTAACAAAGTTAGTAGTTGACTGAGTAGACACATTTAGTAAGTCGTGTGAAGTGGGTTGGTGTGGTGTAGTGGTAGCACAGGGGCAAAAGCATTGCAATTTAGTGGCCCCGAGCGTGAGTTCGAATCTCACTATCAACCAAGATAACACGTAAATTGTAGGTGACGCATAAACGGTGGTGCATCTGACTTCCAATCAGAAATAGAGCGGGTTCGATTCCCGTCACCTACTCCTGGGTCGTTTTTGTACTTTGATGATATTTATTATTAAAGTACAAAGATGGCAAGAAAAGAAAAAAAGTATCATTACATTTATAAGACCACAAATCTTATAAACGGAAAATACTACATTGGAATGCATTCAACAGATAACCTTGAAGATGGTTATATGGGGAGTGGAAAAAGATTAAAACGTTCTTTAAACAAATATGGTAAAGAAAATTTTAAATTTGAAATCTTGGAATTTCTACCCAATAGGGTAGAATTGAAAGAAAGAGAGAAAGAAATAGTTGATTTAAATGAGATTTTTAAAAAAGAATGTTTAAATTTGACAGTTGGTGGTACTGGAGGTTTTATAAGTGTTGAAGGTGTTAAAAAAGGTGGAAAAGTTGGGTTGACACGAAAATTGAAAGAAGAAAAAGTATTAAAAACTGAATGGTATCAAGATTATGTTAAAAAACATAGTTACGGTATAAAAAAAAGTTACCTAAACGGTAATAGGGAAAAAAGACAACCCTTAAATTGGGAAGGTAAAAAGCATAAAGAAGAAAGTAAAAAGAAGATTGGTGAAAAGAATTCAATAAAACAAAGTGGGGGTGGTAACTCACAATTTGGGACATATTGGATAACCAATGAGAAAGAAAATAAAAAAATCCATAAGGGAGATTTAATCCCTGATGGGTGGAAATTAGGAAGAAAGATATAACGGTTAAAGTAGGTTCGATTCCTACAATATCTCAAATTCTCCTCGGGGAGATTACTATTCATCTTGTTTAAGTAAGAATAGGGACGTACTGAATATAAGCGGGTCTTAAATAACCCTAACGGGTGAAACTTTGTAACGGAGGTCCTAATTAAGGGACACAAAGAGCCAAATCTACTTTCTAGTATTTGGGTGGACTCTTGATGTGACAAGGATAAGTACTTTTAGTCTATCACTCACCATATTCCACTATGGGTTAGACTAAATTAAACAAGAAATGGGCCAGAAGCCAAAGGCAGGCACACTCACTTGCAATGAGTCGTTTAGCGGGTTCGATTCCCCCTGTGCCCACTAGATAGAAGCGGTGTCAAGAGTTACATCAACTTTTTTTGGTAAAGCTATAAACAACTCTAACAAATTTTCTCTGTCTTAACTTTTTACGTAAGTTCGAATATTTATATAATATGAAAACATGTGAAAATTGTAATATAGAAATAGATGGTTCTTTTGGATCTGGAAGATTTTGTTCAAGAAAATGTGCATGTTCTTTCAGTACAAAAGAAAAAAGAAAAGAAATAAATGAAAAGGTAAAACAAAAATTAACTGGTAGAGAATTAACTGAAGAACATAAGGATAAGTTAAAAGGTAGTAATAATGGTAAATGGGTTAGTGGTAGTAGCTTAAATAGATTAAATTATCGTAGAAGAAATAATAGATTTTGTAATAGTTGTGGAGAACCAAATATTAATGAACCACATAAAAAAACATGTGAAAACTGTAAATCAAACTATTATAAACAATATAGACCTTTATGTGAATTTAATTTTGACATTAAACAATTTATCGATAAATTCGATTTTAAATTAGTAGATGAATTTGGGTGGTACAGTCCAAAAAATAAAGGAAATAATATTAATGGTGTAAGTAGAGATCATCTATATAGTGTTAAAGACGGTTTTATTAATAAGGTGAACCCTGAAATCATAAAACACCCAGCTAACTGTAAATTGGTTAAACATTTAGATAACCAAAGGAAATATAATAAAAGTGAAATAACATTAGAAGAACTATTAATAAGAATAGAAAATTGGTAAAATAAGGATCTGTGGTGTGAGTGGTTTAAACCGGCAATCTGCAAAATTGTCCACCGAAAGGTATCGTCAGTTCGAATCTGACCAGATCCTCTAAAAATTAAAAAATAAAATGAAAACAACAATTAAAATAATGAAATCTAAAAAACCTGACAGGGGTTGGCTTAGACTATTATCTTAATTGTTCTCAATTAAATTAATAATCCAAGTCAGAAACGACTTGGATTTTTTATTTATATACGTCTGTACCCGTAAAGGCATTCGGAACTGGCTTTTAACCAGAATTATGAGGGTTCGACTCCCTTCAGGCGTACAAATTCTCCCGTAGCAAACAGGTGTAATGCAACAGTCTTTTATGACTTTTAAACATATTTATAATTAAAAGTCATTATGGAAAAGAAAATATGTAGTAAGTGTAAGGAAGAAAAAGAATTATGTGAGTTTAATAAAAATAAAACAAGAAAAGATGGTTTACAAACCTTTTGTAAACTTTGTGGACAAAAACACAGCAAAAATTATTATAAAAATAATAATAGTGTAATGAAAACAAAAATACATGAGGCTAGAAAAAAGAGAAAAGAGGTACTAATAAAATATGTTTGTGATTATTTAAAAAATCACCCATGTGTTGATTGTGGTCAAACAAATCCATTGGTTTTAGAATTTGATCACAGAGATGGTGTTGATAAAATTTGTAACATCACTGAATTAGTATCAAATGGTAGTACTATAAATAAAATAAATAATGAAATTGAAAAATGTGATGTAAGGTGTGCCAATTGTCATAGAATAAGGACAGCACATCAATTAAATTACACAATTTTAAAATTTCTCCCCTAGCGGGAGAACAAATGACTTCGTAACTCAATTGGTAGAGTAACTGGCTTTTAACCAGTAAGTTAAGGGTTCGAGCCCCTTCGGGGTCACTATGGGAAAGTTAGAAAAAAAGAAACTGAAACTCCAAGAGAGAATTAAATTCCTCGAGGACGAGTTAAGAATGTCTTTAACTAAAAAGACTTCTGATACTAAAGAAATTGATGTTGCAGGACATCAAAGAAAAATTGCTGAGTTAAGAAAAGAATTAACATTATTAAAATAATGAGAAGAGAATTAGAAGCATTATTTGCTGAAACATATAGAAAGATTTGGATTTACCATACACGTTTAGGCACAGTCCAATTAATATTATTTCCTGTAGATACACACCAAGGCTATAGGATAATATCAGAAAGAAACTTTGGTGAAATAACAACTGAAAAGCTAAGTGATTTAATTATGAGAAATCCCTAACAAAACAACAAAAGAATTCCGTCAGAAATTCTTAACCGACCGAGATGAGTCTGGTCGTTTCATTGTCCATTCATATAGGACAGGTAAAACTTATTACGTGGAACCAATAGGTCCTGATAGACCGGCCGATTGGGGTTCCTATAACCCATCTACTGGTAAAATCGAAAACAAAAAAGGTTTCGATAAATTCACAGGAGCGATAAGTGAAAAGGAATCTATGATAACAAAGGAAAACGGATTTGACGACATTCGTTATTCTGGAATTGGTGGTTCACCATTTTCTATTATCGAGGAGATGGATTCTAAATACCCGTCCATTTAACAAAAAACCCCGAGTAATCGGGGTTTTCTATTTTTATTCAAAAAATGAATCTGTATTAGTATTAAGTACTGTTTCTAAGTACATTTTCAATATGTCGGATAATTCTAATTTTGATAACCTAATCTCATAAACTTTTGTAACCACATTACCATCTGTATTATAAGCTTGAGGAGATGACTTTATACCAACATTCTTGAATATCGTTTGGATTTCAAGATATTTTCCATAATCAATACCTTTTTCTTTATTTTCTACTATTAAAAAACATCACTTCTACCTTGAGGTTGTGGACTAATATAACCACTAATGGCTAGATTAACACCGGCTATAGTGATATAATTACTTTCAGTAGACTCTTTTAATATTTTCTTGATTAAGTTTTTCATTAATTTAATTCTAATAACACTTTGAAATAGGAATGTCTCTCATTAAAAGAAACGGAACTTTTTTTAATTGAGAATTGTGATGGATGTCTAAATATAGGTTCAACCACAGAAGAACTTTGATCCCAAGTTTCACCCCATTTATAAGGTATGTCTAGTTCTATTTTATTATAACCCTTATTAGAGATATATTGTTTAATAGATGGATATTGTGTATCCACAATCCACATAAAACTTTCCATACTACTTTTTTCCATATTATAATTTTTTAAATGTCGTCATCATCCCAATTTAGGTCTTCACCCCAATCATCCATATCATTGTAATAGTCTTCAGGACGTGGTTCGTGTTTTTGCATTCCGTTTTTAGCGTAATGAGTGTCGATTCTAGTCCAAGCTTTGTAAAAACTATCATAAAATGGTTGAGTACCTTTTGGTACACTTTGGATGTGTTCACCAAGACCTTGTAGGTAATTCCATGTAACACCGAAAAACCCATTTAAAATAGTATCTTCTTCTATTTGTCTATCTTGCGCATCATAAAACTCACCATGAGCTCCATAATCCAAACCATTTGGAATAAATCTCGCTATCTTCTCATAAACAGGAAGTCTTCTCTTCCATACATCCTTATTTCTTCTTTCAGGATCGAGAACTGAATTAGCTTTAAAAATTATATAATATAAAGTACCTCTTCTTGAATAATTGTTGAATTGATTACCGTCTCTTGCTGCAACACACCAACGTGTTCCTGAACCGTAATGACAAGAACCTTCAGGTGTTTTAGGTAATACAACTAAAAAGTTTTCATCTTCATAAATCTTTTCAGCTCCAACCATTTTCTCCTCTCTTTTTGTTTTTTTAGATTCGATTTGGTTTAAGATGGCATTTAAAATACTAAAACCAGCATAAGAATTAATATCTTTAGGCGACCTCAATATAGCGTCAATATCTCTCATAGGGATATCCATACCAATTTCAGATTCAAATTGGTCAATACCTTTTCTAATAAACTCATGATTAATTCTATTAACAGACCTATCAAATCTGTTTACAACATCAATTAATTTTTCAATTTCAGCAGGAATCGGTGAATATTGTTTTAACATCCACTCTGAATATTTTTTTGTTGGTGAAGGGTCACCATCTACAATCATGTTAAAAAACTCATCAGGAATTGAATTATATTTTGACCTTAGAGTATCTTTTTTAGCCTCAAATAATAGAGATTCACTAATTTCTTCTCTATTAATGTTTGGGTCTGTTAAATCAACTCTAACAGGTGGTGCATCAGTTACATTCATACCGTACCCAGCATTATCCTCTTCGTAACCAAATTGTCTTAAAGGTGTTCTAGGTAAATGTTTGGCTGCATAACCAGTCCAAGCTCTTTTAACTGCTTCAATTTCTGATGGGTCTAAATCAACAGACCTTAAGTAATCCCACCAAGCGTTTAATAACACATTTAATGGTTGTCTAACTGTTTTAGCTTTCTTGTATAAACCTCTAACGTAAGCTTCAACTTCGTAAGGTTCAGTCAAGTATTCCCAATATTCAATATCCTCTGGGTATCTACGTTTATTTGAGAAGAACCCAGCTCTTTCTTTTTCTTTAAATTTGGATTGAGTAACATGTTCAATTTCGTGACGAACAATGTTTTTAATTTCAGGGATGATATCAGATAAACCTTGCATTCTTCTTTCTCTATCCAAAGGAACAACAACATGATAAATAATTTTCATACCTTTATAGTGTTTCCTAATTTCACTTGCTTTAGGATACATAGTACCATAAACTTCTGGTTCAGATTCGTCTGAATAATGAAAATAAACACTAATTTCAATGTTAGTACGTTTAAAAAGAGTTATTCTAGTTTGAAGTCTCTTTTTACCCTGTTTAACAGCTTGAACAATCTCTCTTGAAAGATCTGTTGTAACTTTATCGTATCTACCTTCTGATAATAAATTTTCCATCATTAATAAATATCATTTAATTAAAGTTAGCTGTGTGTGGAATGAAATTTTATTCTTATATGGTATAGATGTTATTGATATTACACGATATTTATTAATATGAAAACATTTATATATATTTTAATTGATCCAATTACTAATTTAGTAAGGTATGTGGGTAAATCTGATAACCCAAAAAAAAGATTAGCGGTACATTCTTGTAGAACAGAAAAAAATTATAAACATTCATGGATTGTTTCATTAAAAAATAAACACCTAAAACCTATTATTGAAATTATTGACGAAGTACCAATAGAAGAATGGAGATTTTGGGAAAAACATTATATATCATTATTTAAAAGTTGGGGTTACAACTTAACTAATCTAACTGAAGGTGGTGAGGGTTTTGCATCAGGTATTTTAAACCCATCACATTTACCACATGTTAAATTAATTTGTAGTAAAACACATAAAAATAAAATTTTATCAAAAGAAACTAAAGAAAAAATTAGAGAGTCTTTGAAGGGTAGAAAAAATATTGAACATTCTAAACGTATGTTGGGTAGAAAAGATAGTGAAGAGACAAGACTTAAAAAAAGTACATCAATGATGGGTAAGAATTCTGTACTAAAAGAAGATGATGTTATTAAAATTAAAAAATTATTAAAAAATAATATCAATAATTTAACTATTAAAGAAATAAGTCTTATCTTTGGGGTTAATAGAAGTGTAATTAAAAATATAAAAAGAGGTAAAACTTGGAAACATATAACAATATAAAAGGAAAACGTGTTTTGTGTGCTATGAGTGGAGGGGTAGACTCTTCTATGGTACCAATATTAATTAAAAAAATGGGAGGAATTCCAATCGGAATAACTATGAAGTTAGGTGACACCAAGGTTAGACTTGGTAACTCTATGGATTCATCCTGTTGCACATTGGATGATGTTAATGACGCACGTTTGGTTGCGGTTAAGTATGATTTCCCACACTATGTTGTTGATTTGAAAGCTGATTTCGAAAAGAATGTTATCGACAACTTTGTTGATAAGACTTTAGAAGGTCTTACACCGAATCCTTGTATTATGTGTAACAAGACTGTTAAGTGGGGTACTTTATTGAAGTATGCTGATGGTTTAAAGTGTGATTACTTGGCAACAGGTCATTATGCACGTATCTTAAACGATAACGGTAAGTTTTACTTATCAAGACCAAAGGATTTAACTAAGGACCAAACTTATTTCTTATGGGCTTTATCACAAGACCAACTTTCAAGGACTATATTCCCATTGGGTGATTACTTGAAGTCAGAAGTTAAGGATATGGCTGTCGATTTAGGTTTTGATTACTTCATGAAGAAGTCGGAAAGTTTTGATATTTGTTTTGTTGGAGATGCTTCATACGAAGATTTCCTCTTAGTAAAGTATCCACATCTTAAGGACTTAAATGGTGGTGATGTTGTACTATCTGATGGTACCGTAGTTGGTAAGCACCGTGGTTATCCATTTTATACTGTAGGTCAAAGAAAGGGCCTTGGCGTGAGTTTAGGTTACCCTGTTTACGTTTTAACCATCGATGCTGATAAGAACAGAGTTGTTGTTGGTACAATCGATGAATTAACCACTAAGATGGTTCGTATTGATGGTGTTAATATAATGAAGGATATGGACTCTATTCTTGATAAGGATTTTATCGTAAAGGTAAGGTCGATGGATAAGGGAACACCTGCAAGAGTTGTATTAGACCCATTACCACACATTGTATTCTTAGCGGACGTTAAGGGTGGTGTGGCACCTGGACAATCAGCCGTTGTCTATGATGGTGATGATGTTGTTATGGCTGGATTTATTAAGTTGACACACAATAAGTAATATGAAAGATAATAAGTATATAACAGTTATGTTCCCCTACCCTTCGGGGTCGGGGTTACATATTGGACATTTTTACAATTATGCCATAATGGACTCCTACTGTAGATATTGGAAATACAGAGGTAAAGAAGTGTTCCAACCTTTTGGTTATGACTCTTTTGGTTTACCTGCTGAGAACTATGCAAAACAGGTTGGACGTGATCCAAAGGATGTAACCTATGAGAATATTAGGAAGTTTAGAATTCAAATGGATAGGATGAATACAAACTATCAGGAATTGTTGATAACTTCAGACCCTTCTTATCAGAAGTGGACTCAATGGTTGTTTACCAAATTGAAAGAACATGGTTTGGCTTATAAGAAAGACGGTGATGTAAATTGGTGTCCTTCTTGTGAGACTGTATTGGCTCGTGAACAAGTTAAGAATGATTGTTGTGATAGATGCTCTAGTAAGATAGAAACTAAAACAATGAATCAGTGGTACTTTAAGATTACTGACTATAAAGACCGTTTGATTAAAAATTTGGATAAGATTGATTATCCAAAAAGCACCTAAATGATAGGGGATATAAAAAACAGCTTTCCCATTTGGTTTCTCTATAATCAAAAATAGGTATGGTGAAAACTGTACTGATGTTACTTCTGAATTGTTTTTAAATAGAAAATTAAAAGAAATTATCAATCAAATGGTGGTGGATAGTGATTATGTGATTGAAAGTATATAACGGTTGGGTGTATATGTAGTGTGATATTAGAACCATTAAATTTCATTTAACCACAGAACTTGATTAGAATGATAAACTTGAATATACCACTGAACCTCACATTACATATACACCTTGTTATGTGTAGGTGTGATTATTAACCGATAAACTTAATTCGGAGAGATAAAGAAAATTTTAGAAAAAAAGAAGGGGGAATATTTTTTTATATTTTGAACGTAAAACCTATTGATCTTTAGTCAATAGGATGTAAGTGAAATTTTTAACCTTGATTTCTAATGTAATTTCTAATAGTTTCTTCATTAGCATTTCCTATAGAACATATAAAATATCCATCACTTTTGATTTTTTATGAATCTCTCTCATTTTTCCTAAATTATATACTATTTATAATTAGATGATAAAAACATTTAAATATAGAATATATCCAAATAAGGAACAACGAAGTCTTTTAAGTAAGAATTTCGGGTGTGTTCGATTTCTTTATAATCTAAGTTTAAATAAATGCATCAATGACTTTAAAGAATCTAACATCGGATTTAATAAAATCAATCTAATTAATAATATCTCTACTTTAAAGAAACAAGAAGAATATAGTTGGTTACGTGAAGTGGAATCAACTTCTCTACAACAATCTATAGAGGATTTAGGAATGTCCTACCAAAGATTTTTTAGAAAACTTTCATCTTTTCCTAATTTCAAGAAAAAATCTAATAAACAATCTCTTAGGATGATGTGTATTAGCAATAATATTAGATTCCTTGAAAATACCTCCAAAATTAAACTTCCTAAATTAGGAAATGTTAAAATAAAGAAGCATAGAGAAATAGAAGGGAAAATTAAAAGTGTTACAATTTCTAAAAATCCATCCAATCAATACTTTGTAATGATAAGATGTGAAGTTGGTTACAATTATAGTATTCCTAATTTACCTCAAAGAGATTCTTCTTTAGGTATTGATTTAGGTATTTCTCATTTAGCTATTCTTTCCAATGAAGAGAAAATAGATAATATTAAACCTTTAAAATCTAATTTAAAGAAGTTACAAACACTTCAAAGAAGATTATCTAGAAAAAAACTTGGTTCTTCCAGTAGAAATAAAGCTAGATTAAAAGTAGCAAAACAATATCAAAAGATTTCTAATATACGAGAAAATTATCTCCATAAAGTAACTCATTCGATAACCAAGATGAATTACGAAACTTTTGTATTAGAAGATTTAGGTATCTCTAATATGATGAAAAATTCTAATCTTTCTCAATCTATTCAAGATGTAGGATGGTACAAATTTAAACAATTTTTAGAGTATAAAGCTAAAAGAGAATCTAAGAATGTAGTATACATTGGAAGATTTGATGCTTCTTCTAAAATTTGTAATAGTTGTTGGAACGTTAAACCAAATCTTAAACTAGAAGAAAGAACTTGGACTTGTAGTTCATGTGGAACTATTCACGATAGAGATATTAATGCTTCTAAAAATATTAGAGATATCTTTTTTAAAAAATATTCACCCTCGGAAGGAGGGGTAGAGCCTGTGGGAGATATTGACATTAGTCAAATCGAAGAACCAGGAAGCTTAAAGATCTTTAGTCTTTAAGTACTTCACTTAAGAAATTATTATTACCTTCGTAAAACAAAAACAGGGAAACCGAAAACTGATTTAGAGTAGGTAAATTAAAAAACAATTAAAAATTATGAGTGATTACAACAAAAATGAAAAATTAAGTTTTTACAATGAAAGAAAACTTGA
>Ga0116143_10005117_pt1 | contig 12067 bp, 12 predicted proteins | sample AD_UKC034_MetaG_FD_89745 | JGI IMG/M metagenome (GOLD analysis project Ga0116143, IMG submission 89745) | Active sludge microbial communities of municipal wastewater-treating anaerobic digesters from USA - AD_UKC034_MetaG | ecosystem: Engineered > Bioreactor > Anaerobic > Digestate | place: USA...
GAGGATCTCGCATGCACCGCCGAACCCCGATCGCGCTCCTGGCCGCGCTCTCGGCGAGCGCCCTGGCCGCGCCGGTCCCGGCCGGCGACTTCATCGACGCCCGCCTGAGCTTCGTGCTGTCGGAGAACAACTTCTTCGCCGGCCCGGGCGAGACCGAGGTCAACAGCCCCGGCTTCGGCATCGGCGCCGACAAGTCGAACACGCTGTTCTTCGACAACTACGAGACGAAGTTCTCCGGCTTCGAGACCATGAGCCACCTGGTGCTCTACAAGAAGATGCCGGCCTTCTTCGATCACCTGACCACCGAGGCCGCGCTCGTGGTGCGCTTCCTCATCCAGGGCGAGAGCTCGGGCGACGACTGGTACACCTACAACAAGTTCTACGACGCCGGCTCGTACATCCGCCTGGTGTACGACCTGTCGCAGGGCGAGGCGAAGGACCGGAGCCTGGAGCTGGTGCTCTTCCCGGTGTCCGGCGACCGCTTCCGCCTGGGCTACTCCTACAAGATCTCCTGGGGCGGCAGCCGGGTGTTCCCCCTGCGCAAGGGCGACCTCAACCTGGTGCCGGCGGTCAAGCTGCAGCTCAACCTGCCCTGGGGCTACGGCTTCCTGGGGCTGAAGACCACGCGCATCTCGGAGAACATCGGCGACGAGAACCAGACCGAGCAGGTCACCAACTACGGCGTGCTGGCCGGCCTGGGGGTGGACCTGGAGGGCATCCGGGCCGAGGTGAACGGCGGCTTCTTCACCCGGGGCAACTTCGCCGAGGAGGGCGTCAAGGGCTTCCCCATGTACGGCGGCGGCGGCTCCTACCAGCTCGGCTACCACACGGGCATGCCCATCGGCACCTCGATCGACTTCTCCCTGTACCGCAACGACCCCGACATGGAGGCCAAGTTCTTCCGCCCCGAGACCTACGACGACAGCTTCTCCTTCGTGGTCAAGCACGAGGGCTCGGTGCTGTTCCAGACGCTCTCGGATCCCGAGCGCTACGCCACCACGGTGAACCAGATCGCGTACGCCTTCGACCTCAACTTCGCCATGAAGTGGAAGTACCTGCGCGCGCACCTGGACGCCATGTTCCGCACCATGTCCTTCCTGCTGTACGAGGTGCCGAGCTTCACCCCGTACCAGGAGTTCCCCGCCGCGGCGGAGCTCAGCCCCGAGTACTTCATCGCCCTGGGGGTGGACTACCACTTCCCCAGCGTGCACCTCACCCCGGGCCTGGTGTTCGGCGTGCAGTCGCCCGCCACCTACACCATCCAGAACCTGGACGTGGGCGGGGCCACCTTCCTGGGGCAGCGCACGGTGGTGGTGCGGGACGTGGCCAGCCGCTCGATCCTCCCGGTCGGCCAGGAGGCCAAGCTGATCTGGTCGCTGAAGGCCACCTGCAAGTGGGACATCTCCGAGATCCTGGCGGTGGTGGCGGAGCTGTACTTCACCTACGACGACAACCAGGTCCGCTACGTGAGCGACACCGGCGGCCTGAACGTGTACTCGACCTTCACCGACCCCAAGATCCTCGGCCTGAACATCGCCGCCCAAGCCAGGTTTTAGAGCGCCGTCAGGCGCGAATAAAACCCAGTCCCCGGGCGCGCCTCGCGCACGGGGGCCAGGTTTTAGAGCGCCGTCAGGCGCGAATAAAACCCAGTCCCCGGGCGCGCCTCGCGCACGGGGGCCAGGTCAGCGCATCCAGGCCCTGAAGAGCGGCACCAGCGCCTCGGGGTGACGCACCAGCGCGTCGGGCACCGGCCCGGGCGCCCGCGGCTCGGCCCCGTCGCCGTGGAAGTCCGCCAGCACCGCGCGCAGCCCGGCCCGCTGGGCCCCCAGGACGTCCGTGTCCACCCGATCCCCGACCATGGCCGCCTCCCCGGGCGCGGCGGCCAGCCGCGCGAGCGCGCGGAGCATGAGCTCCGGGTCGGGCTTGCACACACCCTCCTCGGCGGAGACCACCACGACCTCGAAGGCGTACAGCAGGTGGCGGCGCTCGAGCGCCCGGCGGATGAGCCGCCCGCAGGTGGCGTTGGACACCACCCCGAGCCGGAGCCCGAGCGCGCGCAGGCGGGCCAGCGCCTCCGGCACGCCGCTCAGGATGGAGTACTCGGCCTCCTCCGGGGCGAAGAAGGCGTCCACCCCGGCCTGGAGCAGCGCGGCCGCGGGCGCGCCCAGGCCCTGCAGCCCGAGGGCGCGCCGCAGGCTCTCCACGGCCGGGGTCTCCAGGTGCTCGCGCGCGGCCCGGCGCCGGCCCTCGGCGCGCAGCGCCAGGAAGTCGCGCTGCAGCCGCTCGAGGTCCAGGCCGCGCAGGCACGGGCCGAGCTCGGCCACCAGGCTGGCCGCGTTCGCCGCCAGCACCCGCGGCCAGTCGAGCCGCGTGCTGAGCAGCGTGTCGCCGAAGTCGAACAGGACCGCCCGGAGCGCCATGCTCACCGCCTCGCACCAGCTGTGTACCCCGAAATGGGCCTCCGGGGCCAGCCGAGGTGCCGGGGGGCTGACCGGAAACCGGACACCCGACCCCGCGCGCGCCGCCGCCCGCGGGCGCCGATTCCCCTGGCGTTCCGAGCCCCCGCCCGGCCGCCGCGGGCCTGGCCCGGGCGTTGCTAGATCGCCGCGCGGTTCGGCCGCACGCCGCGGCCGCCGGGGAGGAGGGGCGCATGCCGGAGCTGGGAGTGAGCGTGTACGATCGCCGGGAGGAGGAGCTGGCCGCGGACTGCCGGGTGGACCGGGAGGACGCCCTGCAGCTGGCGGAGGGCGCCCAGGCCGCGGCCCACATGCAGGACACGCGCGGGCGGGTGGCGGACCTCATGCGCCGCTGCGCCGAGCGCATGACGCCCGAGGCCTTCGAGATCCTCGAGGCCCACCTGCAGGACCGGGTCCCGGAGCTCGAGGACGTGAGCCGGGAGCTGCTGCGGCCCGGGGCGCGCGGGCCCGAGGTCGCCCGCCTGCGCGCGGCGCTCGGGGCGATGGCCGAGCTGCTCGGCGACCGGCGCCTCGATCCGGGCCCGGGCCAGCGCTACGACCCGGCCTGTCAGGCCGCGGTCCGGGCGCTGCAGGAGACCCTGGGCGCCCCGCCGAGCGGGGTGCTCGACAGCACCACCCTGCTCAGGCTGAACCACATGCTCGGGGAGAGCCAGGCTGCGCTGCTCGACCTGGACCGCCCGAAGGTCGCGCCGGCCGGGGTGCGGCTCGACTTCTACCCAGGCGACGAGGCCCGGCTGCTGGTGGTGCGCCGGCACGGGCAGGTGGTGGACGTCTACGCCATGCGCGGCGGGCCGGCCGAGGCCCGGCCGGACGACCGCCCCTGGGTCGACCCGCGCTTCTCCTGGGCCCCCACGCCCCCGGGCACCTACACCCTGGCCGGCAGCCGCGCCCACGTGACCCCGAGCTGGAAGTACTCCCAGATCCCCTTCGGGGCGGCGCTCCGCGAGCGGGACGGCGAGATCGAGTTCCGCGTGCCCGGCGAGCAGGCCTGGCAGCCGGCCACCGGGCCGCGCAGCGCGTTCGCCGGCCGGCCCGAGGAGAAGCGCTTCGAGCGCGAGGACTTCCTGGTGCGGGGCCGGCTGCCCGAGCGCTACGAGCTGTCGGACTTCGGCCACCGCGGGGTCTACCTGCGCGACCGCCGGGGGCGCATCGCCGGCCACCTCATCCACCCCACCGCGGTCGGGGAGCGCCGGTACGCTGAGCGCACGCCGCTGCTCGAGTCCCACGGCTGCGAGCACATCCGACCGCACGACCTGGACGAGGCCCTGGCCAAGGGCTACCTGCGCAGCGGCACGCGCTTCACCGTGCACGCCTACGCCGAGGAGGCGCCCGCGGACGCCCTCGGCTGGCTCGCGGCGCGGGGCCGCGGCGACCAGGTCGGAGAGGAGTAGCTCAACCTGGACGGACGGAGCCGGGAGGACGGCAAGGCCCCGGACCCTCCGCGCCGAGCGCGCTGAGCGCCTGGCGCTCGGCCACCAGGGCGCACAGGCGCGGGTACCAGGCCTCGGGCCGCTCGAGGGTGGGCAACACCAGCTCGGCCCCGGCCGCGGCCAGGGCCTCGGGCGGGTAGGAGGCGGCGGCCACCCCCACGGCCAGCGCGCCCGCGGCGTGGGCCGCCAGCACGTCCCGGGGGGTGTCCCCGAGCACCACCGCCGGGGCGGCCGGGGCGCGCTCCCGGGCGCGGCCCCGCAGCATGGCCACCCGGACCAGGTCCGCGCGCGGCTCGGCGTCCGAGCCATAGCCGCCGAAGGCGAAGGAGCCGAGCAGCCCCACGGCGTCGAGCTTCAGCCTGGCCCCGGGCTCGACGTTCCCCGTGGCCAGTCCCAGCGAGGCCTCGGGCCGCGCCGCGAGGTACCCCAGGCAGTCGAGCACGCCGGGCAGCGCGCGCACGGAGGCGGCCCCCGCGGCCATGGTGGCGCGCAGGTGCTCGACGTAGGAGCCGAGCAGCCGCGCGATGTTGGCGTCGGTGTCCAGGCCGCGGGGCCCGAGCACCTCGCGCACGATGGCCGGATCGGTCTTGCCGTCGCACTCCACGCCGCGCAGGGCCCCCCGGAGGTCGTACTGCTCGGCGAAGGCGAGCTCGAGCGCGCGCAGGCCGGCGCCCCCCGAGAGCATCAGGGTGCCGTCGATGTCGAACAGCAGCAGCAGCTTCATCCCTCTGGATCCTACGCCCCGGGAGGCCGGGGTCAACCCCGGCTCGGCCCTTGACACCCCCCGGGGCATGGAATATTACGATATCTCTATATCCACCGGAGGTGACCCGTGAGCCCCCGACACCCCGCGCCCCGCGAGCCCGAGGAGCCCGGCGCCCGCCTGCGCGCCGATCCCGCCGCCTGCGAGCTGGGCGCCGAGCTGCTGAAGGCCATCGCCCACCCGCTCCGGCTGCGCATCGTGGCCGTCCTGTGCGCGGGCGAGGCCCACGTGGGCGCCCTGGCCGAGCGGCTGGGCGCGCCCCAGGCCATCGTCTCGCAGCAGCTCAGGCTGCTGCGCATGCGCGAGCTGGTGCGGGTGAGCCGCTCGAACGGCCACGCCCGCTACGGCCTGGCCGAGCCGCGCCTGCGGCGGGTGCTCCAGTGCCTCGAGGGCTGCGTGCGCGAGCGGCGCGGGGAGGGGCCGGCATGAGCCCCCGGCGCGCGGGCCTGGCGGCGGCGGCCCTGGCCGTCGGGCTGCTTCTCGGCCTGGGGGTCTGGAGCCTCGGGCCCGCCCGGGCCGAGCTGGATCGCCCCCGGGAGCACCTGCGCCCGAGGCTGACGCCCACCGACCACCGCGGCCTGTTCGAGGGCCAGGCCTTCGCGGACGGCCCGTCCGTCACCCGGGCCTGCCTCGCCTGCCACCCCCGGGCCGCGGAGGAGCTCATGCAGACCTCCCACTGGCTGTGGCTGGGCGAGCCCGAGCGGCTGCCCGGGCGCGCGGAGCCGGTGCGCATCGGCAAGCGCAACCTGCTCAACAACTTCTGCATCAGCATCGAGGGCAACTGGCCCAAGTGCACGAGCTGCCACGCGGGGTACGGCTGGCGGGACGGGGGCTTCGACTTCACCCGGGCCGAGCTGGTCGACTGCCTGGTGTGCCACGATCGCTCCGGCGGGTACGCCAAGGGCGACGCCGGCCTGCCGGCCGCGGGGGTGGATCTGCTCGCCGCGGCCCGCAGCGTGGGCCGGCCCAGCCGCGACAACTGCGGGCTGTGCCACTTCAACGGCGGCGGCGGCGACGCGGTCAAGCACGGCGACCTGGACGGCTCGCTGGCCCGGCCGGTCGAGCGGGTGGACGTGCACATGGGGCGGGAGGACTTCGACTGCACCGAGTGCCACCGCACCGCGCGCCACCGCATCCAGGGCCGGATGATCTCGGTCAGCGCGACCGACACCCACCAGTTCGGCTGCACCCGCTGCCACGCGGAGCGCCCGCACCGCAACGCGCGGCTGAACGACCACCTCTCGGCCGTGGCCTGCCAGACCTGCCACCTGCCCGAGGTGGCCCGCGCCCAGCCGACCAAGGTGGCCTGGGACTGGTCCACCGCCGGGGCCGACGCGCCGGGCGCGGATCCCCACGACTACCTCAAGATCAAGGGCTCCTTCGTCTACACCCAGGGGCTCCAGCCCGAGTACCTGTGGTTCAACGGCGACGTGGACCGGTACCTGAAGGGCGATCGCATCGACCCCTCCGGCGTGGTGCACATCAACCTGCCGCGCGGCGACATCCAGGACCCGCGCGCGCGCATCTGGCCCTTCAAGGTGCACCGCGGCAAGCAGCCCTTCGACCTGGAGCACCTGATCCTGCTGGTGCCCAAGACGATCGGCCCGGACGGCTTCTGGGTCACGTTCGACTGGAAGAGCTCGCTCGCGCTGGGCGCGGCCGCGGCCGGCCTGCCCTTCAGCGGCGAGTTCGGCTTCGTCGAGACCGACATGCACTGGAACCTGAACCACATGGTGGCCCCCCGGGGCCGCAGCCTGCAGTGCACCGACTGCCACGGGGAGGACGGCCGCATGGACTGGCGCGCGCTCGGCTACCCCGGCGATCCGGCCCAGCTCGGCGGCCGCCTGCAGCGGCGCCTGGTGCGGGCCGGCGCGACCGCGGAGGTGCGGCCATGAGCCCCCGCCTGGCCCCCTGGCTGGCCCTCTGGCTGGTCTGGCCGCTCCCGGCCGCGCGGGCGGAGCCGCCCGTAGCCGCGCCGCCGCCCGTCAGCCTGCGCCACCTGGGCCCCGCGCCGCGCGAGGTCCGGCCCGGCCTGCACCCGGACGTCCTTCTCCTGGACGCGGCCGGGGAGCCCGTGCTGCGCTCGGCCCGCCCCGTCTCGCTGATGCGCTCGTGCGGCGCCTGCCACGACACGGCCTTCATCGCCGAGCACAACTACCACTCCCAGGCCGGGCTGGACGAGCTCGGGCCCCCGGGCCAGGCCGCAAGCGGCCGGCCCTGGGACGCCGGGCCGGGCCTGTTCGGCCGCTGGGATCCGCTCACCTACCGCTGGCTGAGCCCCGCGGGCGCGACGCGACCGGATCTCGGCACGGCCGAGTGGATCCAGGTCCTGGGCGCGCGCCACGTGGGCGGCGGACCCGCCGAGCGGAGCCGGCTGGACGGGCGGCCGCTGGGCGCGCGGCCGCCGGCCGGGTCCTGGGACCCGGACGCCCACGTGCTCGATCCGCTCAGCCAGGAGCCGCGGGCCTGGGACTGGCAGGCCTCTGGCACGGCGGAGCTCGACTGCCTGCTGTGCCACGCGGCCCGGCCGGACAACGCGGCCCGCATCCAGGCGCTGCGCGAGGGGCGCTTCGCCTGGGCGTCCACCGCCACCCTGCTGGGCACCGGGGTGGTGACCCGCGAGGGCGCGGAGTTCCGCTACGCGCCCGAGGCGTTCGGCCCGGACGGCCGGGTGCAGGCCGCGCGCCTGGGGCTCGGCCGGGCGCGGAGCGAGGGCTGCCGCCAGTGCCACGGCCGCGCCTGCCGCTGCACCGATCCGGTGCTGTTCGAGAGCTCACTGGAGAACTGGTCGGCCGAGACGAGCGGCACCATCTTCTCCCCGTCCCGCATGCGCCTCTCGGGCATGAACCTCGCCGACAAGGAGCGCCTGGACTCGCCCTGGGACGTGCACGCCGAGCGGCTGCTCGGCTGCAGCGACTGCCACCACGCGCCCAACAACCCGGCCTTCGACCTCAAGCGCGCGCCGGGCGAGGCGCCGCTCGCCCACCTCAGCTTCGACGCCCGGCGGACGGCCATCCAGGACTACCTGCTGCGTCCCGACCACAACCTGGTCAAGGGGCACACCGCCCAGGGGACCGCCGCGCGGCGGCTCGACGGCACCATGCGCGACTGCCGGGACTGCCACGCCGCGGAGGCGGTGCACGACTTCCTGCCCTTCAAGCGCGTCCACTTCGCCCGGCTGGCCTGCGAGGCCTGCCACGTGCCGCGCAGCCTCGCGCCGGTGCGCATGACCACCGACTGGACCCTGCTCGGCCCCGATCGGAGGCCGCGGGTGACCCACCGCGGGGTCGAGGGCCCGGTGAACGACCCGGCCAGCCTGGTGACCGGGTTCGTGCCCGCCCTGCTCCCGCACGTCACGCGGACGGGCGCCCACCAGCTCGCGCCCCACAACCTGGTGAGCTCCTGGTTCTGGGTGCACGGCGAGCCGCCGGCCCCGGTGCGCCCGCTCGACCTCGAGCGCGCCCTGTTCGCGGGGGAGGGCTACCACCCGGCCGTCCTCGCCGCCCTGGACACCGACGGCGACGGCGCGCTCGGACCCGCCGAGCTCCGGCTGGACACCCCGGCCAAGGCGGCCACGCTGGCCGCACGGCTCGAGGCGCAGGGCCTCCGCGCGCCCCGCATCCAGGCCGAGCTCCAGCCCTACGCCATCGGCCACGGCGTGCCCGCCGCGAGCTGGGCCACCCGGGCGTGCGAGAGCTGCCACCACGAGGGCGGCCGGGTGACGGGCGACCAGCTGCTGGCGGAGTTCGCCCCGGGCGGGGTGCTGCCGCGCCTGGTGGGAGACGCCCGGCTCGCGCCGGGCGGCGAGATCCTGCAGGCCGCCGACGGCCGGGTGCTGCTGCGCTCGGCCGCCCTCCCGGGCGGCGCGTACGTGCACGGAGCCCAGAGCCTCGCCTGGCTCGACCTGCTGGGGCTGCTCGTGCTGGGCGGCACCACCGCGGGCGTCGCGCTCCACGGGGGGCTGCGCGTCCTCGTCGCGCGCCGGCGCCGGCGCGCCGGGGGGAGGTGACCGGTGGCCCAGACGAACGCGACCGCACCGCAGCTGTTCTACACCCTGTACGAGCGGCTGTGGCACTGGCTCCAGGCGCTCTCCGGGGTGGCGCTCATCGCCACCGGGTTCGCCATCTCCTTCCCGGCGACCTTCGCCCCGCTGGACTTCGCCTCGGCGGTGGCGGTGCACCACGTGGCCGCCTGGGTGCTGCTGATCAACGCCGGCCTGGCGCTGTTCTACAACCTGGCCACGGGTTTCATCCGGCGCTACGTGCCGAGCGTCCGGGACGTCTTCCCGCACGGCATGCACCACGCGCGCTTCTACCTGCTGGGCATCTTCCGCGGCGAGCCGCACCCCTTCGAGCGCACCCCCGAGCGGCGCCTGCTGCCGCTGCAGAAGCTGACCTACTTCCTCATCCTGAACGTGCTCCTGCCGCTCATGGCCGCAACCGGCCTGCTGAAGCTGGGCGCGGACAGCTACCCCGAGCTGCTCGGCTGGTTCGGCGGCCTGCCCGTGGTGGCCGTGCTGCACCGGGCCGGGGCCTGGCTGTTCACCGCCTTCCTGGTGCTGCACGTGTACATGACCACCACCGGCGCGACCTGGTGGGCGAACCTCGGGACGATGCTGACCGGCTACGGCCACGGAGAGTGCCGGGAGGAGGAGCCGCGATGAGCCGCGCCGCCTGGAAGTACATGAACCCCTACCTGGCGGGCGTGGCGCTGGGGGTGGTGCTGTTCGGCTCGTTCCTGCTGTTCGGACACGGCCTGGGCGCCTCGGGCGGGGTGGCGCTGCTGGCCGGCGCGGCCGAGGCGGCGGTGCTGCCGGGCCACGCGTCGCAGAGCGCCTACCTGGTCAACCTGGTGCAGAGCCCCCCGAGCCCGCTCGACAACTGGATCGTGTGGGAGATCCTGGGCGTGGTGCTGGGCGGGCTCGCCTCGGGCCTGATGGCCGGGCGGGTGCGGCCCGAGACCTTCCACGGGCCGCGCATCACCCCCCGCCAGCGCTGGGTGTTCGCCCTGCTGGGCGGCTCCATCGCCGGCTTCGGCGTGCGCCTGGCCCGCGGCTGCACCTCGAGCCAGGCGCTGTCGGGCGGCGCGGTGCTGTCGGCCGGCTCCTGGGCCTTCATGCTCGCGGTGTTCGCGGGCGCCTACCTGCTGGCGTACTTCGTGCGCCGCCTGTGGACCTGAGGAGGTGACGCCGTGTTCCCCCTGGAGCTCGATGCGTCGCTGGGCCACGCGGGCACGAACGCCCTGTACGTGGCGACCGGCATCCTGTTCGGCTTCGCCCTGGAGCAGGCCGGCTTCGGCAACGCGAAGAACCTGGCCGCCCAGTTCTACCTGCGCGACATGCGCGTGCTGAAGGTCATGTTCACCGCCATCGCAACCGCCATGCTGCTCCTGGTCGGGGCCGACGCGGCCGGGCTGCTCCACGCCGAGGCGCTGTACGTCAACCCCGCCCACCTCGGGCCCGGCATCGTCGGCGGGCTCATCTTCGGCGCGGGCTTCGTCGTCGGCGGCTACTGCCCGGGCACCGCCCTGGTCAGCCTGGCCACGCTCAAGCTCGACGGGCTGTTCTTCGTGCTCGGCCTGTTCCTCGGCGTGACCGTGTTCGGCGAGACGGTGGCCTGGTTCCAGGCGTTCTTCGACGCCTCGGGCGCCTACGGGGAGCTCACCCTGCACGGGCTCCTGGGGGTCAGCCCCGGGCTGGTGGCCTTCGGCGTGGTGCTCATGGCGCTCGGGATGTTCTGGGCGGCCGAGCGGGTGGAGGCCTACTTCGCCGCCCGCGACGGGGGCCGGCCATGCTGAGCTGGAAACGCGCGGGAGCGGCCGCGGCGGTGCTCGCCGGCGGCCTGCTGTGGCTGGTCGGCAGCCCGAGCCCCGCGGAGCGCCTGGCGGCCCAGGACGCGGCGCTGGAGGCCCGCCTCCAGGCCGGCGAGCCCCAGCTCCGACCGGAGGAGCTGCTCGAGCTCGCCCACAACACGAGCGTGCGGCTGCGCCTGCTCGACCTGCGCGAGGAGAACGAGTTCAACCTGTTCCACATCCTGGACGCGCGCCGCGCGACGCTCGCGGAGCTCGCCGATCGGCGTTTCGCCGCCGGGCTCCCGCGCGACGCGGTGGTGGTCGTCGTCTCCAACGGCGAGGGGCGGGCCCGCGAGGGCTGGAAGCTGCTCGCGGCCCAGCGCGTCCCGCGGGTGTACCTGCTCGCGGGGGGCGTGCACGGCTGGCTCACGGCCTTCGGCGGGCAGGGGCGGCTGGGGCCGCCGCGCGCGGACTGCCCCCTGGACGACTGCCGGCGCTACACCTTCGAGGCCGCGCTCGGCGACCGCCACCCGGAGAGCGATCCCGGGGCCGGGGCGCTGGCGGGCCGGGAGTTCGTCCGCAAGGTGAAGCTCGAGGCGGCCACGCGCCGCAAGGCCGGATCCTGCGGCTAGAAACTCGAGCGCCGGAGGCACGAAGAGTTTCTTGTCCCGCGGCGCATCGCGCCGCGGGGCTAGACTGGGATGAGCCTCGAGGGTAAGCTCGGGGCCGTGCGACGCCACCTAGCTTGCCTCCTGCTCCCGCTGCTGCCGCTGCTCGCCTGCGGGCCGGCCGAGGAGGCCAGTTCGCTGGCCATCCGGGTGGAGCGCGCGGCGACCTCGGCGCCGGACGCGCTGCGGGGCTTCGACCCGCTGAACCCGCCCATCTGGGTGCGGGTCAAGGTGGCGCGCGCCTCCGGCGTGCTCGCCCCGGTGGTCTACCTGGAGCCCGCCTGGGACGACCTCGCGCGGGACGAGGACACCGGGCGGCGAAGGCTCGAGGTGGGGGTCGCGCCCAACGCGGGCCAGGAGGATCCCTACCTGCTCCAGCTCGCCAGCGTGGTCCAGGACGACCTGGGCAGGAAGCTGGTGGACGAGTGCGGGGTGGCGGGCGGCCTCGAGACGCGCCGGGGCGACCAGGCCCGGGTCACCGTGGTCACCCACGTGGGGGAGTGCGGCATCCTGTGCGCCGCAGACACCGACTGCCCGGGCAGCAGCCGCTACTGCCTGGGCTTCGAGTGCCGGGAAGGCCAGAGCTGCGCCCTGGACGGGGACTGCCCCGCGGGCGCCCGCTGCGGGCCGCTCGGCCAGTGCACGGCGGCCTGCGGCGACGCGCTGCCCGCCTGCCCGCAGGGCTTCACCTGCTGCGGCGCGGTCTGCGCCCCCGCCTGCGGGGTCGACGCCGCCCCCCCTTGACACCTGTTCATGTGTTCTCTTTCCAGGTGCCACCCCATTTCTGCCCCTTTCCAGGTGCCACCCCATTTCCGTGCTGCCGACCGCGCTGCTGCCCGTGCACGGCCGGCTGCCTGCGCCGCGCTTCGCCCGGAAGGCCAGCGAGCTGATGCAGCTTCCCCTGGAGATGAGCCATGAGCCGAACTGAGCAGCTCGTCC